>JAEEGF011168108.1_pt1 | contig 50775 bp, 40 predicted proteins | sample 9134171 | NCBI WGS metagenome assembly JAEEGF01 (sample SAMN16246542, study PRJNA631951) | gut metagenome | biome: gut microbiome; feature: rumen; material: AP-attached | host: Bos | place: Iran: Karaj | collected 2018-10
TGGCCAGTACGGCAATCGAAGCGCTGCTACCCTATAAGGACAAAATACACACGATAACGGCTGACAACGGAAAGGAATTCGCCCGCCATAAGGAGATCGCGAAGGGACTCGCTGCCGAGTTCTACTTCGCACGCCCATACCACTCTTGGGAGCGGGGTGCAAACGAAAACACGAACGGGCTGATACGCCAGTACATTCCGAAAGGCACGGATTTCAGCGAGCTGACAGATGAGAAGCTTGCCGAGATAGAATGGAAACTGAACCACAGGCCCCGTAAGTCACTGGGTTACAGGACACCGTTGGAATACTGTAAACAATTATTTAACTTTGACTTTTGAAGTGTGTTGCACTTCTAAATTGAATTCACCAATTAATTGAACGATATGTTCTCAGGAAATCATAGCACTTGCGAGACTTTATACATAACACTAAAACACACGAAATTATGAAAAAAGTATTGTCCTTATTACTCGCCATTGCACTTGTTATAGCACTGGCTATTCCTGTTTCAGCAAGAAAAAAGCCCCAACAGACAGAGTTTTATTATGGCTTCATTACTGATTGTGGAACCGAAGTTGTCGGTGTTTTTGATCATCAACTCTCTATTGAAGAGGAACTCTTTTGGTTTGATTATGTTTGTATAATGTTATGCCCTTAAGCAATCGCTAACTTCTGCTCATTTATTTCTACCTATTGATTATTATTGAGTTTCATTAACGCAAAGTTTCGCAAGTGTTTTTTTGTTTGTTTATTATGGGCTCTTGAATCGGTATTTTGTGTTTGTTGTATGGTTTATCTATTCTTAAATTGTTTCTATTTTGCTATCAATTTATTACACATATGAAAAGAATTACTTTAATCATATTATCTTTGTTTTCAGCCTTAATGGTGGTGAAAGCACAAGATTGTTTTCGGTTTACCTACCTGCTCCAACAAAAAAGGGATGTCAATGAGTTGACTTTTCACACTAGCGAAATGAAACTTGACTATGACGGAAAGTCTGCGTTCTTTTACAATGAAATTTCTTTCCTGAAAGACTCCCTTGATGTTTATGCCTTTGACAAAGCCGGTGATATTGCAAATGAAGACGCATATGCACAAAGATTCCGACTACCAGGTAATGCTATTAATGACAAATCATGGATAGATTTTAAAAACAGATCTTTTACACAGTATTATTTTGATCTGACAACCTTCTATGGCACAATGCCAATGGAGTTACCACAATGGGGTCTAACGGATAAGGTTGAGGATAAATCCGGTTATTCCTGTAAAATAGCCAATGGCACTTTCCTGGGGCGTGAGTGGACAATTTGGTATACTGAAGAGGTTCCCATTAATGTTGGCCCGTGGTTTCTCTGGGGGGCCCCTGGATTGATTGTAAACGCAAAAGATTCAGAGGATTTAGTAGAGTTTATGCTGGTTAGCGTTGAAAGCATAGACTATAGTCGACTGGATAAAGATAACTCCTACAGGAAAGTAAGAGAATCTAAGCCGAAAGCAAGAGTATATTCATTGTCTATGAAAGAAATGGAAACAATGTTCACAAAATACAAACGTGACATGGATTATTTTTCCAAAATAAATGGTGTAATTAATATATATAGCAAAAACCGGGACGGAAGTCTCAGTAAGGAGATAGGAAGGCCTTATATACCATTGATTCCTGATGAGTACTGGCAAAAGAAATAGTGCAGTTTTCCGTAGGTGGGTTTTAGTGTCCTTATTGGCTCTATATGCCGTGCCGATAGCGAGCATGGCCCAAACCACTATATCTGGGCGCATCATTGGCGCAAAAGACGATACACCTATACCGGGGGCTTTCGTTTATGTATACGAAGGGTCTTCGATGGTTGGATATGCCCTTTCAGATGAAAACGGAGCATTTGTGGTTGACATCCCAAGAAGTAAGTCTGCCGACAAAATAACCGCTACTTGCCTTGGTTATAGGACAGAAACACTTATACTTGAGGGGCATGTTCCCCCCTATGTTCTTGTTATGACCGAGCAAGCTATAAGCATACGGGAATCCAAGGTTACCTCGTCAGCCATCGAAGAGAAAGGTGACACACTAGTGTTTACTGCCAGAGCATTTGCTGATGGCAGCGAAAGAGTTCTGGGGGATCTTTTGGAAAAGATTCCCGGCCTGAGTGTTACCAAGTCCGGAGGCATCCGGTATGACGGCGACTATATAAATAAATTCTATGTAGAGGGACTTGATCTTATGGGGAGTCGTTATGGTTTAGTTACTAAAAACCTCTCACCAGAAATGGTATCACGAATAGAAGTTTATAAGAACCATCAGCCGATGAAGGCACTTGTAGGAATATCTGAGACAGATAAAAGCGCCGTCAACATAATACTGAAAGACAGTGCCAAAAACACATGGATGATGACCGGAGATGCTTTGGCTGGTGTTCCTCCTTTCCCTCTCTTCGATACAAAACTTCTTGTTACTCGTTTTTCAAAACAAGGGCAGGACTTTTATTTGGCAAAAGGTAACAATATAGGAGAGGATATTCTCCAGGAATTGTGGCAGCAACAGTATTTCGGCCGCACAGGGGCTTTTCTTATTTCTAATGATGATCTTGATGTTGATTTCCAAACTAGACTGAACCCGTCGAGAGAGAGTCTCCCGCTTCCTCAATCATATTGGTATGATAATCTTTCAGGCATCGGCTCCTTTAACCATTTAACACGAATCGACGAGGACAAACAATTGAGGATATCGGCACAATTGGCAGCGGAAGAATATAACGAATCTTCTCTTTCTTCCGAGATTATTAATTTTGGCTCCGGACAATCAATGAGTATTATTGAAGACTTTTCATCTGAGGATATAAAGTACTTTGCCTCCGGGAAAATCTCATACGAAAACAATTCAACAAGGAGATTCGTCAGAAATGATTTGTCATTTTCCGGACAAATCAGAAAGAATAGTGGAGCTATTAATGGGGGAAACAATAATGGGACTGAGCTTTACAATCTACCCTCATTAAAAGTATCAAATGACCTTGATATCACCTTCAGATCATCTTCCCGCCGAGCGATTACATTTGAAAGTATAACTAAATATGTAAGAAACAATCATTCGGGGGACTATCTGACGGATGCTTTCAACGCTCACCAGCTTTTCGAACAGAATGAATTTATTTCGGAAAATGGTATTTCTTACGGACTCTCAGCTTTTGGAATCAGATTCAGTTTCGATTGCGGTGTGGATTTGGAGTATCAGGGATTAACGTCTGAATTAACAGGGCTTGATGATTCAAGAATCAAAAGCAGGGCTTCTCTTGGATTGTTCTCGATTTCGCCAAAAGCCAATACTGAACTCCAGCTCTTTGTTGGAAAGTCTGATATCAGATTATCATTGCCCGTTAAAATGAATGTCGTATCTGGCAAAGGATTATCTAGAACCGTCATCTATCCATCGTTCTCTCCCTCCACCACAATTGAGAGAAATATCACCCCGTCCTTGAAAGCAGATGCCCGTATATCTTTCGACGCCAGAAAATCGGATATTGAAAACTTTCTTCCTTGTGCAGTCATGAGCAATTACAGGGGCGTTTCATACGCAGACAGCCTTTCAAGTCGAAGTAGTTTTCTTTCAATTCTGTCTCTGAAATATTCAGACAACATCTCTATGTTTTATGCGAGTCTGTCCAGTTCTGTTTATTTGAACAGAGCGGAAAGAACATCTTCCAGTCAATACTCCGAACTTGTTACTATAACTAGCTATAAAGACCTGGAGGCCAGAAGCAACAACTATGGAGTAAGTGGGTCGATCAGCAAGTTTTTTGGGACAAAAACTTTTGTCGCTGAATTAATTGGCGGATGGGAAAGATCCAACAATGACTTGTATCTTCAGTCTCTATTTAAATCTTATTGTACAGATTCATTCAACACAGCCCTCAATATTCGTTTAAGTCCTACTCCTTGGTTCTCCATGGAGGCAAATACCGAATGGAAGAATGCAAAGATCAGTGGATCGACGTCATCCGAAAGTAATTCCATAATAGCTTCCGGAACACTCTCGCTTACTCCATATAAGCCTTTATCCATCATAACATCAGCTAATTATCGTTACGAAAGCATTCCCAACATGTCCATATCGAACAATCCTTTGCTTATATTATCCGTTTCTTGGCAGTTTAAAAGGATGTCATTAGTTGCAGAGTGCCGTAATATCTTGGGCTGTTCAGAGTTTACACGGAAGTATGTAAATGAGTATCAAACCGTTTCTACCACTACCAAACTCAAAGGAAGGCAATATCTCTTCGGGATAAGGATGTCATTGTAGATATGGGAAAAAGGCCTTGAGACGACTACAACGTACCTGTATGAAATTGAAGTGAGACGGGCAGGGTGCCCGGGCAAACCCGTGGCCGCCCGTGGCCTCGTGAACGGGAGGGGGCCGCGCCGTCAGGCGTGGGAGGGATGAAGCGAAGCGGAAGGTTTGCCGGGCACCCTGCCCGCGAACGATCGTAAGCCTCCGACCTGGTAGCGACCTAGCACGTTATGGTTTCGGAGCATTACCACCCAGATATAGATGTAGTGAGCCCCGGCTTCGGACGATAGTGTCCCAAGTCGGGGCTCTTCGGGGGCATTTCGGGGCAAGTAGCCCAAGTTTGGGGCTACCCGCCCGAAGATTGTGCAAAGGTCTCTTTCCAGTACTTTGGCAGTAGCTCCTGGACATCCTTCTTTCCGGATTCGTAGGCTGGAAGGCGGCATAGGACATCTTCCAGCCACATTCGCGGATCAACGTCAGCACTTTTGCAGCAGCAGATGAGCGAGTACACGACGGCCGTCCTGTAAGCGGCGGCCTTGTTCCCGCAGAACAGATAGTTCTTCCGACCGATGGCCAGAGGCCGTATCGTATTGTCAATGGGATTGTTGTCGATCATGTAATGCCCGTCCGTCACGTAGATTGCGAGCCGGGGAAGCAACGAGTATGTGTAGGCTATGGCCTTGCCCATTCGGCTTGAGTTCAATACTTTCCTGTCCGTGTCAACCAGCCACCTCTCGAACTCGAGGATTATCGGATAGGACTCCGCCTTGCGTTTCTCACAGCGTTGCTCAGGCAAGAGGCCCAGTTCATCAGCCTCGCTCTCCACCTTATACAGCCTCTTGATATAGACGATGGCCTCCGTCGCGAGTCTCCGGTTCTCCTCCAGGGCATCCACGAACTTCCTGCGGACATGGGCCCAGCAGGCAAGGACCCTGATACCCATCTGCTCGAACTGATTGTATGCCTCATAGCCGTCGCACTGCATCGCGCCACGGTAGCTGCACAGCAGCCACCTGGCGGTCTCCCTGCTCCGAGAGCCGTTGTCATAATGGAAGAAGTTCATTCCTGACCCCATGTCCAGCACGTCCCACATGTATCCCTTCACGGCACGGTGCTTCTCGTTGTCTATTACCGGTACCGTGCTCTCGTCAACCTGGATGTAACCGCTCGCCATCACCTTCTCACGCAACCTGTCGTATAGGATCTTGAGCTTTTCGCATACGGCGGCGAACCAGTCGTTGATCGTGGAGTCGCTGATGGTCACTCCCATCTCCCTGTACTTCTGGATGACACGGTAGAAAGGAAGGTGGTAGTAGTACTTCTGGATGATGATGTCCGTCAGAAGCGAAGCCGAGGCCATGCTCTTGTAGACGGGATACTCCGGCAGGGGGGCAATCTCGAACGCCGGACGCTCGGGATCCGCTATCTGCAGGCCGGACTTGAGCACATACTTGTGGCGGACGGTGCGCTCGACATACATCCGGGAGGGTACGAGGACGAGCTTGTCACTGACTTCAGGCGCCAGTTCGCTATAGTCTTCCATGTTCAGGCCTTCGGGATAGACATGCACCTCCTTCACTTCCAGTTTTGATGTGTCGATGGGCTTGCGGGCCTTGCGCTCATGCTCCGTTACCCTGATGCTCTTGTCGGCAACATCGAGTTCCTTGGCAGCCTCGGCATTCAGCCTGGCCCTTTCCTCCGGAGACATCTTGTCGCCGAACAGGGTCGGCTCATCGAGTGCGGACGGGTCTAGCGACAGGCGCTTCTCGCTCATCCTGCCGAAGACCTTTTTCCGGAGCCAGAGGAGCTCGTTTTCCAGGCGAAGGATCTGGTCCTCCTTCTGGGCGATAGCCCTTTCCTTTTCTGCGATGGACTTGTCCTTTTCCGCGATGATTTTTTCACGGGACGCGAGTTCCTTTTCAAGGGTCTTGACCCTCTTCAAAAGTGCTTTCTGTTCCTCGGCTATCATCGCTTTTTCGTCATCCTTTCTAGATATAAAGTTACGGAAAAAGTGCGATATACGCAAGTCTATGGCCGTTTTTCCTCAAAGAAAAGTGAAGGTTGGACAAGCGGTTTGAGGGCTCTTAGACGGCGCAGTCTCTGCCCAGGATTCTCGACGATTCCTTCGACCATGCAGACCAGATCCGACCATTCAATCAAGTTCACCATCTGGGATATGTCAATGTCCTTGGGGAAACTCATCCTGCCTATGTCCAGTATCTTCGAGTAGATGACCAGACCGCCCGGCTCCATATGCAGGAGTTTGATCCGGTTCCGGTCCCGATTGATGAAGATGTATACGTCCCCGGTGACCAGGTCACGCCCCATCTTGTTCTGGACGAGCCCGCTCAGGGTGAAAAAGCTCTTGCGCATATCCGTCGGCTCGCTGAACAGATAGAAGCGCATGCTGTCGTTAAGGCTGAACATAACCGTTGGCCGCAAGGATTATTTCCTTCAACACGGATGCACTCATCTCTCCCTGGATACGCATCAGGGTACCTCCCGGGGTTTGCAGCTCGACGCTTAGGCTGCTGGCCTCGAAGGATTGCCGGACAGGGGCTTTTTTATGATGGCTCCTGCTCTTTGCCAGCTGCTCATCCAGGCGGATAAAGTCTCCTGGAGAGGCGCGTAAGCGGTCTTCGCGGTTGTAATACCACTTCGCATCGTGGAACTTCCAGTACGGAATGCTCAACTCCTCCAGCCTGGCTTTGTACGTGACATTATGCTCTTCGCAATAAGCCACCACTGCGGTGACCTCTTCTCGTGACAACATGGATTCTCGTTTTGAACACAAAAATAGCCGATCTTAAGACCGGCTGAAAGACGTACTTGTTCGGAGGCTTACGATGAAGCCGCTGTAATCCTTTCTCTTTTGACCAGAAAGAGAGATCATACTCTTGGCGGTTTCCGCCATTTTTCGTACCTTTGAAATCGGGCTTGGGCAAGTTTCCGAAGATCTCACTGAAGAGAATCCAAGTCCGTTTTAGTACCGGCTACGTGGAAGTTATTACCGAAAAACTTGAACCACATTTGTACCACGTGTGTTTCCCACGGATCTTGTTTCTGGCCGTTTCTTCTCCTTAACTAATTGATTTATAATTAATTGAATTTTGAATCATAGAATTGTCCTTGCAGAACTCCCAAAAGATGTTTTTCAGTCGTTTTTAAGGCATGTTTTGCGGACTTCACTTCTTCTCTTTGTAGCGTTAATTTCAACATTCCGTTCCATATTTGGTCGAATTAAAACCAAATAATATGAAACGGAAACAATCTTTGATTGGCGGACTGGACAGGATACTGTCTGTCCGTGAAGCATCCGATCTGCTGTCAATACCAGTAGACGGGTTGCTGAAGTTCTATGCTGGCCAGCGTGAAATATCGCTGAGTAATCTCTTGAAACGGATCTGCCGATCCAATCCCATCTACCACTTCCCCATTATCGGCGAACCGACCTATACCCTTAAGGGGGTCATGGACGCAACAGGGAAAGGCCGTTCATGGTCGTTATTCTTCCTTGAGAGGAACTGTGTCCGAACCTGGTGTCTGGGTGTCCACTACCTCTACTCCAAGGCTGATGTCGATAACGCTTGGAGAAAAGAATCTATTATGTGGGAAGAATGGATTCCACTCCTCCAGGTTCCAGGTGTTGGTCATCGAGGCCACCGAAGGCCAGTCCAACGGTGTGACCCGCGCCCACGTCAAGGCCTCCGGCATCAAGCTCGTGGACGAGCCCACCGCCGAGGCCATCGACATCCGTGCGGACTACGTGGCCAAGTACGGTGCTCCCAGCGCTGCGGCCCCGAAGATCTTCTTCCGCTACTACTACGTCAACTCCAGCACCGGCGAGAAGTCCGGCACCATGCTGGCAGAAGTCAAGTGGGCCGCTGCCGCAGCCGGTGGCGAGCCCTAGTCCCGCCCTCCCCGGTCCACCCAGCTTTACCTAAACTGCCAGCCCTCAGCAGTCGTGAGACTCCGGAGGGCTTTCTCTGCACCCTTTCTTATTTCCAACTATCTATTAATAAGCGCATTATCGCATTGCTCACATCAATCGCATCTCATTATTATCGGTTCTCTTTCTGTACACGCTATCTTACCAATTGCATGTCTCGATCCCAGTCTTATCGTGAAATCCGAGTGTTGAAAATATGATATTAATTCACTACTTTTGTAATCTTAGAAAATGTTGCTTATGGAACCGCCCATTAATACTGCTGTAAAAGATGTTTTGCAAAAATCACTGGCTGATTTAGAGGCAGCGTTGAATAGTGATGTTTTGAATTATTATGGTCCAATCATTGATGGCAACGAAAATGAATTTCTGGACATAGTTGAAGATTTAGCAAAAGATTCGGCTAAACATGAGCAGCTTGCAATTATCTTGACGACTACCGGAGGAAGCCCTATGGCCGTGGAACGTTATGTTAATATCGTTCGAAAGCAGTATAAGAAAGTGATCTTCATCGTACCCGATTATGCATACAGTGCTGGAACGATTTTTTGTATGAGCGGCGATGACATCTGGATGGATTATTTTTCTGTGTTAGGACCTATTGACCCTCAGGTTCAGAATAAAGAGGGAAAGTTCGTGCCGGCATTAGGTTACTTAGATAAAGTCAATGAGCTACTTCAGAAGGCGAAAAAGAATGAGCTTACGAATGCGGAGTTTCTCATTCTGAAAGATTTCGACCTGGCTGAGCTTCGATTTTATGAACAAGCAAAGGAATTGACTATTGATCTATTGATTAAATGGCTGGTCCACTACAAGTTTAAGAATTGGGTTACTCATAATTCAACCGGAAATCCGGTCACTCAGCAAGAGAAAGAGAAGAGAGCGAAGGAGATTGCCGCCGAGTTAGGGAATAACAACAAATGGAAGTCTCATGGCAGACCCATTAACATTGAAGAGCTCAATGAGCTTAAGCTAAAAATTGAAGACTATAGCGATAAAAATGAGATTCGTACCCCTATTCGCAGTTACTATCGCTTAGTCCAGAATTATGCTAAGGCATACAAATTGCAGATTTTCATTCAAACCAGGAAGTTCTTATAATCATGGATTCTATAGATAAAAGTGTTTCTGAGGCTTTGAAACACGCCGAGAAAACAACTGACAAAGATATCATTTCCTCATTGGAAAAATCAGTTTCTGATTTCCACGAAATGGTCAATCAAGGCATTGCCCAGCCTCGAGGGTACCGCCTCCAGACCATTGACTCTAGTTCCTCTTCGGTCATCTTGTTTAATGTTTGAACTTTTCGCCTGGATTTTTCCAGGCTTTTTATTTCACGCAAATTATAAAGAATACTAATCTCCGGCCCTCCAAGATAATGATACTCCGGAGGGCTTTCTCTGTACCCTTCCCGAAAAAGCTAGTATCATTGCAGTGATTTCAAAGACAGCGAATTATGACAGAAAGTAACTACTGGGTAGAGAACTATGTATCCTCTAGAAATGCCGGAGTGCATCAAGCTAAAATTTCGAAATTGAAGTATCCGAATCCGTCGATTTCAATCCTTCAATAGACGTGTATGTGGCCTGGGGTGATAAGATGTCCATTCAAGTTCCCAAGTCGAAGAAATACCACAAAATAAAACGGATTCAGGAAGCCGATTTCCTGCAGTACTACAATCAGACGCTTTACAGATTGGACCATCTGGATACATCAGGTGGAGAGTACTATATCAATATCGACGATTATGCCAAATACTATGAACTTGAAGCTTTCCTAGAAGGCCCTCACATCAATATGTCATTGCGAATTAACCACGGCTTTGATATGTTCGATTGCAAGATGGGTGTATCCCATTCGTTCACTTATAGGCCTGGGATTCGCAGGAAATATGTACAACTGCCCGAAACCTCATTCCGTCAGGTCTTCAACCTTATGTTGGAGTTTTGCCACGAACGGGACGCATACGTGCAGTTTCAAGACACTCTCTTCGCTCAGGCGCAAGTTCTCATTTGTAGCGGCAAGCCCATCTGCGGTCTGGTCATCGACGCGAACAAATGTTTCGACAAAGCTAAAGTCGAAATGCTGGAGCGCAAAAAGAATATCGAACTGCGCCTGGTCAGCGTTGACGAGCCTCCCCAGAAACGTCGCGAGCTCCGCGCCGAGATGAAAGGCATCGACTTCTGCATCTCAGTCCTTGATGCCAATAGATAGCATATCAGTAATCCAACTTGGCAATAGTTGCCTGGTCGTCCATTTCTTTTGCCATTTGCTGATACTGATCAGCTAAACTGCTAAAAACCTTTGCCACATGAGGATATAGTGGCAAGCATTGTGATTTCAGATCTTCGAAATATGCAGCATTATCTCTTTCTATATCACCACCATCATAACCACCGCGAGTAGTAAAGCCACGTTTGTTAAACATTCCTGTGCTATAATTCCTAAATAGCACCTCCGAGTTCAATTCTTCCATTATGGCGAATAACTCTTTTGGCGGCCAGTTAGGGTGATCTTTGCTTTCCGGATATTTGGCAAACACTTCACCAAGTTCCACATAAACAAACTTTTCGCGATCAACATCTTTAGCCAACCGCAATGCTATATCTATCCAGTTTCTTAATTCATTGCTATCGATAACGCCATTTATATCCATCCCTGGTATCAGACGCCATTCCCGGAAAAGATAAAATGCCCTGATTGCATTATTCTCATCCACCTGCTTGGAATCTTCTTTCCCATCAGGTTCATCCTCTTTTTCATTCTCCGGCCTAAACAAATATGTCAATAGCTCAACGAAGAATTCCGGTTCTTTTTGTAGTTTCTCAAACAGCAGACGAACTATGTCTTTAGATGATGAATGCCTTAACAACGGCACGAAGAACCATTCCAGAGCTATCAGTTTGTCTTTATCAGCATCATCTCTTTGGTGAAGCTCCTCCAAATAACTCTCGAAAGCCAAGACGTCTATTGGGCCATTTATATCCATTGAACACTGTATCGACCCCATCAACAAATCTTGTAATAGTTCGGTTGGCATATCCTTAACCATATGCCAAGAGCCCGTTAGTGCATCTAGTGAGCGACCAACGGAAACCATTTTATTAAGTACATAAGAGCTGTTTTCATCATAATGACCAAATGAGCCATAAGAATACTTAGTCCAGTATTCTTTCTGAACCGATTCCGTTGTAGTTTCCACGAAAGCGAACAGCTGAGGTGAAGGGAAAAGATAGTGCAATACAGTCGCCATTTCCGTGTCGGTGAGACGATGTTTTAAGCCCTCAAGGTATTCTATAGTCTCTTCTTCTCCTCTCGCGCCTTCCATACCTTGTAAATAGCCACAAACATACTTATCATCTTCAGGGTCCAACAAAAGATTTAATACCAACTCGTTTAAACCTTCTGTTGTATAGAAATGACCTAATGTCTGCCCAAACTCGTGTGGCTCTTTAATCATCTTTCTAATCAACACCACATCCTGTATAGGCATGCACTTTATCCAACCAGCTACTGCGTTTTCTCGTTGACTAATGCGCACCTTCATCTCTGCCAGGTAATCCCCCTCATCATCCACTATTTCTGGAAGTCTTGGCGCTAACTCATCAAAAAGCCATTTGTCCTTTTCCACAGGATTATTTGGTGTGAGAGCATTATAAGCAGAGCGGATATCCTCTAACTCCGATTCATTCAGATAACCGGGACTACCCTCTTTCCGGTTCTTCTGAAACCAGAGCGCCTCACGTAATTTTTTCCTTGTTTCCGGAAGTGGACTTTTAGCTAAAAGAATGATGTCCTTGATCCAAGATATTAGTTTGCTTCTTATTCCCAATGGTATTGGCAGAAGATCATCTATGAGCTCCGCCATTTGGGTATCACTGCCATCATAACAGGTTTTTAACTCGTCGCATACAAACTCCGCATGTTTCCATATCTCAGCGTATGTCGCGCCACTGGGGATAATTAAATCATATCCACGCCATTTAAGTTGGTGGGTCCCTGATGTATAACCACTGTTTTTTGGAAGTAATGCTATCAGAAAATCCCACATCTTGGAATACCCTCTTTTCCCCAACTCGTGTAATATGGAAAGCCGATCCTCAAACGATGCCGTAGTATGAGGTTTCCAAGGCAAAAAGATATCAACTAAACTGCTAAAGGGGCGATTCGCAAGTTTCCCTCCAGGATCCTTTTCAGATAGCTTCAATAAAATATCCGCAACCTCAAAAATACTATCGGGCAACCATGCTAAACTCTCTAAAGCCCAGAGGAGATATGGATATTTACTATCTGGAGCAAAAAAGCCATCTTCTTCATAGAATAGCGACATAATAGGCGCATCCTTCTGAGTTAGTGACTTGTTTATCTCGTTTGTGAAAATAGAAGGAGATGCTTCTGCTATCAGTGGTAGCTGTTTTGCAATTATGCTCCATCTGGCGGCATCAGCATTTGCAATTAAGTTTTGAATTATTCTGTCAGTATAGCTCTGGCATGAAGACTCTGGCACAATCAATTGATTCCCGTGCCAAGACAGAATAATCAGAGAATTAAGAATACCTTGGCGTAATTGGTCTGAATAGAGTTTCTCTTCCCCTGTTAATACTATGTTTGCAAGCGAGGCTAAACAATCAAGTTGTTCTTTCTTTATGATGAACGATAAGTCAGACCAGAGCGATAATGGTGATGTAATACGCCAGAGAGCACCAACATTCATTACTGGAGGCACGGGCATATGAGACCAACGGATAATGGATGACATATAGTCATCATAGGGCATCCCGGCCAAGAATGAAATAACTTCTTTATCTCCTTCATAGTTATCATTCCATCTCTCAACAATCAGCGCAGTCGCTATCTCTTTGATAGTCACATCGTTTAACCAGATTGCCCGTAATGAAGGAAAACCGAGAGCTTTTTTTATCATTGTTAGATTACAAGAGCAATCTTTGATGATCCGTCTTGCTTTTTCTTCTTCAATTCCACTGTCAATCAGAGACTGTTCTAGTCCGAATCGATCGGCACTTGGTAATTCAACAACTGATGCATTGAACTCATCCCCAGGTCCTAAGGGAACAAGAACACTTTTTCCAAATGTTAAGGCCCGCGAAAGGATGGTTGCATCTTCAAATGTTGGGACAAGATTAATCATCGGTGCCTGTTTTCCCATAAGTCTGAACCCCGTCTCATCTTCAACCACTATTGTTTTGGAGTAAAACTCCTTCTGCTGATTTTCTGGGAACAGTTTACCCGCTGCTAGGATAAATCCAATCGCTTCTTCTTTAGAGGCTGCCCTGTAAGCCATTAGAGTCGGCTGATTCAGCCTCCCCCTAAGATCTTGGGCAATCTTTTCACGACCAGTAGTATAAAAAGAAGGTCGCAGTTTAACATCCCGCCATGTTAGTAGTTCTTCAAGGCGTTCTTCGCCCATAATTAAATGATCAGGCTGAATCCCCACATGTGGGGCAAACCACAACTCTACTGATGGTACAGAAATGATCCATTGTGCAATAACAGTAGAGTCATATACACGAACATCTTTCCATATCCCATCCTTCTTTTTACTTTCCACCCATTCGTCTTTTTTCTCCCAGACGTGCGGCGTCATAAATATGAATGTGATCTCCGCTTTATTGATACTTGAGTCTGAACTTCGTTTTGAATAATCAGCTTCTGCTTTAGGCTGAACCTTTTTGTTCGTTCCAAACTCAAGAAGACTCTTCCCTTGTGGTATATACTCTGTCTGTTGAGTCGCATCTACCTCTCCGTCCCAACCACCAAGATTAACAGCGCTCCCGAAAGGAATATTGCACTTTTCCAAGTAAGGAGTAACTGAAGCAGATACTAAACGATGTATGAGCTCAGGGAAATCACCCTGCGCTGATTGCATATCAGCCCATAGCTCTAAATGTGCTCGATCGATCATATTATCGTATATATATGCAACAACTTGATTTCTTAGTGATTATCTCCGACTCGTCAAGTTGTGCCCTGGTTGCATTTATTGGTATAGCTTTCTAAGGAGGGAATAATATAGAGTCATCGATCTCCTAGAGCTCTGAATCGTTCTTGAAGCTCGATGATGCGTTTGAGAAGATCATCAAAGAAAAGGTGCTCTCCGTATACGAAATGCTCCAGCATCTCGCCATAGTCGGCTTCCCATTGTTTGATACATCTCTCAGGAGGGAGGAATTCTATGAATTCAGGGTAATCCTTGTCGTAGTCGGCGTAGCCCACATGATAGAACTTCCGACGATGCTCAACAATCTTGCGGTAGAGTTCCATATCCGAGAGGGCCGTCTTTCCGAAGTCCGTATCCATCAGTTTCTCCAAGTCATACAAATGCCGTGTCATTCTCAAACTCCTCGGTTCGGGCTTCTGGAATTCTTCATTCAATAGAAAGGCCTTCTCCAAGAATGTCCTTGACGGCAGTACCACAGGTATCGTGCAATCTGTTTCTTCGTCATCTTCAGGAAAGTAGGCACTGATAATAGAACTGATGGTCCGCATCTCAAACGGCTCGTCCATCGATAGGCAGCTGATCTCAATCTTGACTCTCGACGGGACATAGGGAGAACTGTCAGAAGACACAGAAGGATAGTTGATGTAAATCACTGTAGGATCCGCGTCAGAGGAGATAGGGCCCCCTGCCTCATCTACAATCTCCGGCTTCACTTCATATCCAGAGAGCCCTAACGCTTTCATCTGTGCATCCAAATCTTCCGCAAGATTGTCAACTATGAACTTGCGACTCTTCTTGCGGAGATTCTTCAGTTGGGTATTGTTATCCAGTTGAGGTACAAAGAAACGGTGGTTCAACGCAACGTCAATATCCTCCGAGAAGCGGTCTATCAGGTGCCAGCCCTTACTTAGCGACGTTCCACCTTTGAACTCCAGATGCTCTTTACATGAAGTCTTGAAAAGGGCTTTCAGTATCATACTCACCCACCAGTCTTTCTCCACGGCATACTCCGGAAGATGCTCCTTTGCAGCAGCTTGCTGGAGAATTACTCTCCGCTCCAGCAGTTCCTTGTCTATCCACTTTGTCATTTCTCAATCTCCTTTGCGATATTCCAAATAGTCTTCCTTACCCAGATGGGTGCCACCTTCAAGTCCTGCTCAAATGTCTCAATCGGCAGGTTCTTTTGAAGTAACCCCTTTATAACCGTCCTATGCTGAGCTGTCATCCTATCTTCGCCGATGGATTTCATCGCTTGAATAAGGATGGCTAGGAATTCGTTCTTGACGGCGAAGTTCTTGGGGACACAGCGTTTGAACGTGACGGTCCTAGGACCCACCTCGATTTTGCGGGCAGAGCCCGAAGTCAAATATACATAATTCATTGGGACTTGTGTCGAGAGACCTAGCATATTCTGCGCAGTCTCCCCCGTCGGCAATACCTGGGCATTGTCCCTGCGGGCAATTGCCTTCACAAGATTCCCGACCTCAGGATAGAGAATCCCGAACCGGGTCTCAATTGGTTTATAATATACTCCTTTTGCCAGGCGGCACAGGAGCCCCTTCTCCACGAATTCCGACAGAAGACGGCTTATAAAGACGTCGTTACCGGTCTTCGCAAAGTCCGATACAAAGAACAAGGTTCCTTCCTCGCTCTGCCGTATCTGCTGCTCTATGTCATCAACAATACGCATAATGTTCAAGTAGAAAATTTATGCAAAAAATTCTACCTGCAAAAATATTAGATTTTAGAATACAATACAACTAATTCTCGAAGAAATGTCCTCAATTGTCTATAGAATTACTTTGAAGACGGTCAAATTAGGGAGCACAGATCCTATATTCCAGCCATTCAAGGTTTGAAAAGAAGAAAAATGCCCATTGGGCAGGAGTTATATTTTGATGTAATAACATATCAATATGGACTCGGGTCAAAAGAAAATGAGAGTCACTGGAACCGGTATAGTATAGCCCAATGTACTAGATATACCATACTGACTATACTGGTATGCATAATCCCCGATTCGAGCAGTAATCGGTTGTAAAAACTGCGTACTGACGGATTCGGATGAAGCCGCTGTAATCCTTTCTCTTTTGACCAGAAAGAGAGATCATACTCTTGGCGGTTTCCGCCATTTTTCGTACCTTTGAAATCGGGCTTGGGCAAGTTTCCGAAGATCTCACTGAAGAGAATCCAAGTCCGTTTTAGTACCGGCTACGTGGAAGTTATTACCGAAATACTTGAACCACATTTGAACCGCGTGCTGCTTAACTCATTGATTATCAATGCATTTAACATTCTGCATCGGAAAGGTCGGCTGGCCGATTCCTCCCTACGCCATTTCGGAGAAACAATCAATGCCATTTTCAACAAGGCCCTCCATGAAGGCCGGATCGGGTACAACCCGTTGCGGGGACTGAATAAACTCGAGAGATTCCACGTCCCGGACAAGCACCGTGAATACTTTACCCCGGATGAACTGGAGCGGTTCCTCGCCGTGGAGGCGGCGACAGAGATTGAGCGTCAAGTTCAAAGAGCCTTCGGTTTCTCCTGCATGACTGGACTCAGGCTGGGAGACATGCAGCGGCTCAGGTGGGGCGACATCAAGCCGATGGGAGACGGATGGGCGGTGTCCATAATCCAGCACAAGACGGGCAGTCCGGTGACGGTGCCTCTGAATGGGCTGGCCCTCTTCCTACTGCCTCCACGTCCGGAAAACGATGACGAGAACGTGTTTCATCTGCCGAAGGAGTCGGGCAGGGTGACAAAGTACGTTCGCCGCATCAGGGATAAGGCTGGCATAACAGGTAAGGAACTGACCTATCATTGCAGCCGCCATACGGCTGCGACATTGGCCATCTCAGCGGGTGCGGAACTTTACTTGGTGAGCAAGATCCTGGGGCATCAGAATCTGGTGTCAACGCAAGTCTATGCCAAGGTGAATCTGGAGAAGAAGATGGAGGCGGTCAACCTGACCAGGGGGGTATTCGAGTAGTCCGGACCGTTTGTCATTTCCCTGTTTACGTCAGTGAGAGTTATCTTGCAGTTTCTCGGATTAGGAATTGGATTTGTCTATTATTCATCATATATTTGACATATAGTCCTTAATACTCAATTCCGTCGTCCTTATGAAATGCTTCCTTCCCTCTCTCGTATCGTTCATAATTTGTATTGTTCCCATCAATTCTTTGGCTCAAACCGATAAGAAAACGCAGCAAGTTGATGAGAATGGGAAACGGATTCCCTGGTATGCGCCCCAACAAGAAGCCGGGCAAACAAGGACGGAGGTGGACCTCAGTTTCGCACCTACGGAGATGAAAATGGTTCAACCTTCTCCCGAGGCTGCCCGGGCAACCAAGTATTCCGACTACCCTGTTTCTTACGGCATTGGTCTTGTGGATGTCAGTATCCCTCTATATGTGGTCAAATCGCACAGCCTGTCCTTGCCGATTTCCCTTAGTTATGATTCGGGTGGCATCCGCGTTGATGACTTCTCCGGTCCGGTCGGCCTTGGATGGAAACTCGAGGCGGGAGGTGTAATCACCCGTTCGGTATCGGGCGAGGAAGATGAGAGCACATTTGGCTGGGCTCACCGTTGGGAAGAAGATCCCATCGATCCCACATTCAACGTTCCTGGTTATCTGGCCGAGTTTGCGGATGGGACGCGGGATTCCTCTGCGGATCTTTTCTCGTACAATTTTTGTGGTCATAAGGGCAGTTTCTTTATTGATTGGTTGTCAGATTCCCTCGATGTCATACCAACCAGCGCCACGGACCTTATCATTAAAGTGACAGGAGATGGTTTCGTGATTACGGATACTGACGGAACTCGATACAGTTTCACCCAAAGTGAGAGATCCGAGCGGTATATCACGGCGTCGGAACCTGTTCCCGGAGTAGGAACATCGTCCTATTCTCCTGCATATCTGAATCCCATTACGGCATGGTACTTAACCGAGATAGCATCCATGGACCGCACGGATGTTATCTCGCTGAAATACAAGAAATACGAAGATTTCTATACGAAGCATAGTTTTGAGCCTCGCAGCTACCTGTTTTCTTACCAATATGATGCCTTAGGGTCTAACACTTACATCTGGCGTGATGAGAATGGCCTATGGGGGAATGGATACCCAGAAATCACATGCGAAACTGGTTCTTATGAACTGGAGATGGATTACTGCCCGCAGTATCTCGACTCGATTTTGTATTCGGGAGGACACGTAGCTTTTGATTATATCAAGAATCCCATTGAATATATTCCGCGCAAGTCCTACCCATGGATATTGAATCACTTTACCGTCAAAAGCATACCCCCTGCCAGCTCCTCGAATACGGAGATATTCCGTTGCACCCTCGATGACACTCTTCGGACGAGAGACAAACGAAATCTGTTGAAAGAGGTCGTTCTTACAGGTCGGGGAGGGGAACCCATCGAGTCCTATTCGTTCACTTATATCGGCGAGGGAACAAGGGCGATGACACCTAACTCAAAGGATTTATTCGGGTATTACAATGCTGCGAACAATGGCGGCACAGCATTCCTGCGATTGTTTGCCAGTAGTTATTTCAGCGAAAACATGGCCGACCGCAACTATGACCCAAGCACAGTTTCGACTCTCTCGCTGGAGACTATCTCAACGGCATCTGGTGCCAAGACGGAGTTTGTTTATGAAGGGAACAGCATAACAACCAATTATTACGGGGCCCTTTTTAGCAAAATCGGAATCGGGCACCGCATACACAGAATTAACACCTACGATCTCTCCGGAGGAGGTGAGACGTTGGTGCGTAAGCGTGATTTCTCATACTCCTCTCCAGGGATTACAGTCCCCGAGTATGCTTTTGTTTTGGGGTCCTTCGTTACGGTGAATGAGGTGTTCCGAGAGGACCTATTGGAGTGGAATCCTTCTTGGACGGTGAAGGCAGGGTGGCATGGCATGGCCCGCTCGGCGATAGTGGTATTTAATGATCAAAGTGTCATTCCCGGTGTTCCCTTGGAGAGTGCCAGAATATTCTATGGAAATGTTACGGAGCGGGTAAGCGGTCCGGATTTTAGTTCTCCATCCGTCCGCACAGATTATGTTTTCGATACTTCTGATGCCGTTCACGAGTATTCAGGCGCCTCCTGGATACTCGGCGTATCGCACGACAACCACGATAACAGTCATAACACACCCGGCTATCATCGCTACCACTTCTTCCAGAGGCCTCCATATTCCGTCCTAAGGATGGGCAACAGTCAGTCAGTCAATTTCACTCCAAGTCTTTCTTATTTCATCCCTAGAGATTTACCGCAACTGACATCTCCGATTGTCATCAGGCGATATAAAAGCGTCGGATATACTGATACGCTGATTTCTGAAACGGTAAACGAATATGAGTTGAACGATAAAAAGATCACGACTGGCTACCGGGTGAAGAACATGATAACGCTCGGAGACGAGGACTACTTGGATGATGATTGGGATATGGAAGACTTCTTCCGGACCAACCTTGAACACAAACTTATCTGGTACCGCCTGAAGAAAACCACGGAGAGGGAGTGGCTCGATGATGGAAGCACCCAGGAGTCTGTCACCACATATACTTACCTTCCGGCATCAAATAGCATGTCTTTCATTCCCACGATGGGCAGCGTGCTCACTCCCAAGTCTAAAACCACGATCTTTGGCTCCGAGACTACTGGAGGCCGCACCTATTCCCGGGAATATGTTTATCCTACTGAAATTGCCGCCACTGTACCTTGGGCCTCACAAATTGTTTCGCGCGGCTACCGTCAGGCTATAGCGGAGACGATAACGGCTGGGGTGGGTAGCAGCTCGGCCTCCACGACAAGGAGTGTTTCATGGAACGCGTTTGCCCCAAAAGATGCCACAAACATGACGATATACCGTCCGTCTTCGATAACCATATCCCGCAGGGAACCAGGAGCACAGACGTTTACAAACGTCGGTCCGAATGTGTATTATGAGGCATACGACAGGCATGGAAATGTTCTTCAGGTCAAACAGGATGACGAAAAACCTGTTTCATACATTTGGGGCTACGGAGGTCTCCGACCCGTGCTCGAAGTTACGGGAGGCACATATGATCAAGTTCGATCAATAGTTGGAAGCTCGGCTTTTTCCGCTATTGCAAATGGCGTAACAACCTCAAGCCAACTGATAAACGCAAGAGCGAGTCTTGAGTCGTCAACCAACCCCTATATGCTGCTCAGTTGGTATCTCTACGATATGCCTTTCGGTATGACACAAGCTTCAGACATATCCGGACGCATGACCAAGTATGAGTATGACGGGGCGGGTCGTCTCACTACAGTTAGGGATAAGAACGATAATCGGATCAACTCGTATATATACGCACTTAATAACGGTGGCAGCGGCTCGCCGAACAGCATTACATCCATCACCCATACCACTGCAAGCTCCTCAGCGACTGGCGGAGTGCAAGATGTCGCCTACTTCGACGGACTCGGGCGCACTGTTCAGACAGTTGCCTTAAATGCTTCCACTGCTGCCAACGGTTCTTCAGTTCTCCGAGATATCGTCAGCCCGTTCGTTCCGGACTTCCTCGACCGGGAAGATGCCAAAGTCTACATTCCCTATCCTGCATCGACCACTTCTTCCAACTCTGGTTCATATCGCAGCAATGGCCTATCTTCGCAGCAGTCATATCATGGCAGCGGGGTCAGGGCATACACCGAGAACATATACGAGGCCTCGGATAGGAACCGCGTCATCGCCAGCTCGGTGCCTGGCTTCACGGAGACAACCACGACACAGACGAAGGAGTCGCCAGCAAACACCGTCCTGAAGCTCTCCTTCAATGCATCGCAGAATAAGATATCAGCCAGCGGCTACTACAATAATGGCCGCTTCGTCTGTACGATCACTGAAGGTCCGGACGGCTCCTATACCGAAGTGTACACCGACGAAATCGGCACTCCGATCCTCGAAAGGGTGAAGCTTGATGCGACGGGTACTATGGCTGACACGTACTACATCCGGGATGTCCTCGGGCGTGTGATATGCGTCGTTCCTCCAGCTGAATCAGTACAGATCAGCTCGACCACATCAAACTTCCTGGCCACAAACTGCTACACCTATGCTTACGATGGCAGGGATCGTGTGGTGAACCGCCATACACCCGCAGGAGTAGTGGAAACCATCACATACAATAACATGGACCTTCCTGAAACGCGCTCCAGAAGGCCGGCTGACGGTGTAAACGTCAATGAGGTTTTCACAACCACATACGATTGTTTCAACCGTCCAACACTGGAGACATATAAGTACGGTTCCAACGCTGAGGTTACGCTTGCGGAGTACATGTACGATACTTATCCTTTTGGTGCACCTTCCTTCTCCGCGGAGACAGGCTACGTCACATCATCGGATACGACCCGCCATACCCGCGGCCTGAAGACCACCGAACGTGTGACTCTGCTTCCAGCCGGAACGGCCCCTTCGGCGATGACCTCGTCAAACACATCTACCAAGGAATTCCGCGCCATATATTATGACGCGAAGGGACGGGTGCGGCAAATAGCCAGGACGAATACACACGGAGGTACGGACCGCATATCGTCCAGCTACGACTTCGCAGGGAACCTCCTCAAGGAGAGGCAGAAGATACAGCCCGGGAGCGGACAGACAACCCATACGCTGGACAAAACGTATCAGTATGACGCGCGTCTCCGCCTGATTTCTGTAGTCGCTCTTCTTGACAATGGCGCAGCCGGCTCTCAGACCATCACCTACGACGACCTTCAACGAACCTACCAGATCAATCGTGGCACCAACCAAGAAGTCACGACAATGACCTATACTCTTCAAGGATGGTTGGCATCCGCAAACTCGACTTCATGGGAAGAGAGTTTCAAATACGCTTCACCGGACTTGGGTACCGATCCCCTCCCTGGCAAGGTGGGGCTGATTACAGAGTGGACCCAGTGGCAGATAGGCACGAACAACAACGGCGGCTCTACCACAAGTGAGACATACACCTTCTCGTACGACAAAGCGGGACGACTTACCGGAAGTCTGAGTTATGTGGGGAACCCGGCATCAAACGTGAACACACTAACGGAGCGTAACATCACATACGATAGAAGTGGAAACCTGCTATCCCTAGACCGTTATGACTCCAGTTCGGGCACGACGCCGTCAGAGTCACTGTCATACTCTTATTCCGGTCCCAAACGTACCACTTGGGCCTACGACGCCCACGCAAACGTGACGGTTGATCCGCAGAGTGGGCTGAGCATTGCGTGGAACGCACTGGATCTTCCGAGGACGATTACGTCTGGTACCGGTACGTCGAGCGTCTCAACCCAGAGGGGCTATCTCTCCGACGGCTCGCTGGCGCAGATAAGCGACGGAAGCACAACGCGCCTGTACCTTGGCGACATGGTTTTCAACAAGGCGTCGAACGGTACGGTCACCCTCGAGAGCGCCGGCTGGGAGGGAGGACGCCTACTGCCCGGTTCAAGCAGCGACAAGGTTCTCTACATGGTCAAGGACCACCTTGGCAGCGTCAGGGTCGTCAAGGACGGAGCAGGCAACATACGACAACGATTTGATTATTACCCGTATGGAACAGTATCCAGAGTATGGACCTCCAGTAATACTACCGACAGTTCCGAGAAACGATACCGCTTCGGAGGAAAAGAAATCGCAGATTCTTCGTTAACAGACCTTATTGGCAATAGTTCTTATTTGGATTTCGGTGCAAGATTATTCAGCCCAGGGTCTATTACTTGGCTCAGCCAAGATCCGATGGCGGAGATGTACTACCACGTTAACCCCTATGTCTACTGCGTCGGAAATCCTATCAACCTTATCGATCCGGAAGGGATGTATAGCTACAAAGTTGACCCACATGGGTTTATTTCAAAGATAGACGACGAAGGTGGAGATGAAACCGATTATTTATATGGTGTTGATGAGAACGGAAATGTTGATAAACGAAACGGCGTGACACTTTCTGATACGTCCATAATGAGTACGTTGTTAGAGAAGCAAACAAAGAAGAAAGGAGCAAAGAAACCCGAGAACAATGGCGTTATTAGCTCAATATCGACAAATGCAGTAGCGGTAATGACGGCCTTTAAGTTTTTAGCTGATAACACTACAATAGAATGGGCCGTGCACAAATCTGATAAAGGGGAATACGCAATCGGAACCAGACATCATAAGAATGATTCGGGGTACCCTTTTTCTGACTATGGATTAGAAAAAGTAGTTGCTACGGTCCATTCTCATCCAGGAAATCAGTATAAAAACCGAAAGGAGGCCATTGAATCTATGGGATATTGGAATAATGGCATCATTCCACCCAGCGATTATGGCGATTTTAAATTAGACTATAACGAAGATGGAAAAATCGACAGAATAAACCATGTTTATTTCCCGGCGACTCATGATTTGTATCGTGTAACTAACTATAGTCCAACATACATAAAAAGAATAAACACACCTAAGAATCTTTTATTTGGGCCTTTGAAATGAAAGTATATACACTCTCTATTTTATTCCTTCTTGTTATATCATGTGGAAATACTAATTCCTATGATAAAAAGGAAGCATATTGCCAACTACGTTTAGATACCGGTATTCTACCTGCAATTGAACACTTTTCAGTACTTGTCAACTGCGATAGCCTGCCTAAAATCGACAACAATCCTGTTATGCTTCATGTTCTTGTTTCAAATGGAGAAGAGTATCCGTATTGTTCAATTATGGCAACACGATTGCACAAACAGTATAACGATGCAACAATCTTGGGTGAAACGGAGTGTAATGGGTATAAGGTAATTTTCCACGCGCGAGACTCGTCACTTTATCCAGGTGTTTTGAAAGGTGTGCATCTAAAAAAAACAAATTATCGTAAGAATGATAATAATGTGTCACCTGCGGAGATAGCCGAGTATTCGTTATATAACAATATCTATATGGTACTGTTCAAAATTAATGAAGACAATTCTCTACAATTCGATGTGATGCTTGGAAGAAGTCCATCAGAAATGCTCGAGTGGGGAATTGATAAACATGAGCAAGTGGATAAAAAATGATAATAATACTGATGCATAATACCATCCTCCGTTTACACCAAGATACCACAGACATTTTTCCAACAAATACCGTCCATGTCAACTACTGAACCGAGATTTCATTCGTGTCTTTGCTTTCAGAAAGCCATTTTGCGGCGATAGCCTGCTTGGCATTCCTGTGGTTCTCTTGTCCACCGGGCTTGCCCGGGTATTGCCGACACCGAAGGCGTCGGGGTAACTCAATACCCACCTATGTATAAGCATGGTGGAGATTTGCCACGAATCCAGCAAGCTGATGTTGGCAGAGCGCCGGTTAATCCGGAGGTTTTACCGGGCCGATGAGTCGGTTTTCCGAGTCGGCTCAAATCCGGCAGATTCCAAAGCCTCTCTCCTTAGGGCTTGCCATTTTCTGCCATCAAAAAAGGGAAACTGGTAACTCAATATGCATGTCCCCTTACGCGACATACCAATGTGCCATCTGTCGGCAAGCCAGACCCGGCAAAAAAGGTTGTTGAAAAGGAGGGAAAACGGTGCGAGCCAGGGAGCAGGCAAGAAGCCATCGTTGTACAGGTCGCATCGCGAAACGGTACGACATTGGCATAACTTGCTTTGGCGGTGTCGCGATTGGATCGCGGCGCCCTCCGGCATCCTCTGCCGGGTTCTGCGGAACGAAGATTCAAGACATTGTCGTTTCATGTGCAGTCAAGTTTTGTGACTCATCCGGGACGGACAGGAAGGATCCGGGCGGACGCCTTCATCCCCTCATCCTATCTTCCCTTTCCCTTCGTTCATATTCCCGGTGCTCCGGTCAGACAACCTCCTGTAGAAGCCGTTCCTGACGGACCGGCCGTCGATATACCAGCTCGCCACGCAGAGCAGGGTATGGATGCTCGTCCGGTTGTTCTGGACGGTTGAGACAAGTCCCACCTGGTCCATCTGGTCCAGGACCCTTGAAACCGTCTTCCGATCGCATTTCCACAGGTGGGATAGTTCCACTTCGGAGGCGACGAACTGGCCGACATGGACGGTGGCGGCGAAGCCTTTCTTCTCGTATGCTTCTTCGGCGGTTCGGGTGAGATTGATCAGGGAGACCAGTGCCTGCATACGGTTGATCCCTTGCTTGCTCGCGGAGAGATAGTCTGCCTGGTCCTTGGTCAGGATGAGGCTGTAGGAAATGTTCTGTTCCATCATCGGCTTGTTTGTGAATTGAGTTCAATGAGTTTCTTCCGGGCCGCTTCCTGTATCTCCGCCTCGGACATGACGCGGTTGCTGCGGATCCAGTCGAGCAGGACGCTCTTCTCGAAATAGATCAGTTTGCCCGCAGGCTTGTAGAAAGGAATCCGGTTCTCGTGGGTCATCTTGTAGAGTGTACTCTTGGCGATGCCCAGGAAACTGGCGGCTTCTTCAAGGTTCAGAACCTCCTTCGCAGAGTAGCAGAGGTTCTCGAGTGTCCGGACCCTAGATTGAAGGTCCGTGAACTTACGGTCGCCCTCATGGACGGCTTGGCTTTTCTTGTTTTCGTTTGCTTCAGACATATTCGTTGCTTTTTAGAGTTTTCGTGTCTCATTTGTGCTGCAAAGATATGGAATAATTCTCTAAATATACAACCGTATGATATTGATAAACAGCGTATTGCGCGATACATATACACCACTTTTGCCGACATTGTTTGGAAGTCGGTATGGCAACTCCGATTGAACCCTGATGGCAAACCTGATGTACAAAGGAAGCCCCGGAAACATGTCATCCGGGGAGACCACTGTGACGCATAGTCTGGTGAGATTGAGGACGTGACAGAGACGTCGATTGTCCAATCCCGGAAGAAAGGACACGGCAAAACGAATGGCCGGCGAAGAAGTCCAATCTTGTACAATACCCTACGGGAAAGATGGCAACATAGGAATCTGGTTTGCCATCAAAAAAAGTGAATCTTTTTTTAACTTTTTCTTGGAGGGGTATCAGAGTACCCGATTTCGAGTATTTTCGCGGTACTTCGCCCCAGTCGGACTGAAGGCTTCGAGCGCAGGACAGCGGAAGAATGACAATGTCCTCTTGCATGAAAAAAGACAAAGTATTACCTTTGTCAGAGAAGGATGCATACGTAATCTGAGCGGGGCATCCGGACAGACGGCTCTTTGATTTGATAAATCTGATTTTTGTCCCGTTTTTGTCCCGTCATCATTGGGGGCAAACGGAACCGAGCGCTGTAAGAAATTGATCTACACCTTATTCCCTGCCACTCATCTTCTTTCCCAGCAGGAATCAAAAAGATACTTACGATAACGGCTTACAACGGGAAGGAATTCGCCCGCCATAAGGAGATTGCGAAAGGGCTCGATGTCGAGTTGAACTTTGTACGTCCGTACCACTCCGGGCACAGGGGCTAAAACTATGACACAAACGGGCAGATACGACAATACATCCCTAAAGGTCGGACTTCAGTAAACTGACCTACGAGATGCTAGCTGAGATAGAATGGACACAAAACCACTGACCCCGTATGTCTCTCGGCCACAGAACTCCTTTGGAATATTGTAAAGAATTATATAAATTCGACTTTTGAAGTGTTGCACTTCTAATTGGAATTTACTTTTATTTGGCTTTTTAGTTTTTGATTTGACCAGATTACAAATAAGCTTGGGTTTACTATAATACTATTATGCTCAAAATACTGCTGCTTTCAGATATTCATTTTTTATACTGCGAAGAGCATCAAGACCGTTATCGCCTGTTAAAGCAGGCGTTACTGAACGAGATGGATAGTTATGCAGAGAACAATGAGATAGATGCTCTTATTGTTTGTGGAGATATTGCTTTTTCGGGTCAGGAAACGCAATATAAGATTGCTGAGAAGTATTTCGAAGAAATATTAAAGAAGTTTTCCTCTCTTGAAAAAAAACCACTGGTCTTTGTAGTCCCTGGGAATCACGATATAGACAGGATCCCATGCAAGTATACAAGAAGACTTTTTCGTGACACTTTAATAGGCGATCAAGGAATAGCCGAAGAATGCTTGGCCGGTATAAAGAAAAGTGAAATCGCAACATTAAAAATGCTATACAGACCATTCAAGGCTTATAATGACTTCGCTGACAAATACTCTTCTACTGATAAAATTGCTGAGACAATCATGGCCGGAGGAGATTCGTTTGAAGGAACGAATTACAGTTATGAGCATACTCTTGGCAAGTTAGATGCTTATATAGTGAATATTGTGGGGTTGAACTCTGCATTAACTTGCGATGCCGACGATATACGTGATGCCAATATTATCCGGGATGGACAGCATAAATTGTTCCTTCCATTCTGTGCGTATAATGTAAACACAGACCCCTATCTCATAAACATCTCCGTGATGCATCACCCATTTGAGTGGATGCAGAACGGGTCTGATCTGGATTCCGAATTTGATGCCCGATTTAAACTCCAGTTATTTGGGCATATACATAGTCAGTCTGTTTATCAAAAAGACGATGACGAACTAAATCCCGTAAAGATACAAGTGGGGTCCTTACAGCCTGGGGAGGATGAGGACGGTAGCAAATATGCCCCAAGGTATAGTTTTATTGAGTTGTCTGTTGAGAACGACAAATTGCATGTGGTGGTAAAGTGTCGGAAATGGAATAAACCTCACTTTGAGGATGATACCGACCCTGCATCAACGGCAGATAAATGGGTTCTATTACAAGACAAGAAATCATGGACGAGGAGACAAAAAACAGCTGCAAAAGCAATGGAAGAGGAAGTAATACAGGCATCATCTTTATACGAATTGCGCTATAGGCTGACTAAATCCAACCATAAGAAAGAGATTATTGAGGCTCTGAAACCTGGCATGTATGACAAGAATAAGCCACAATATGCAAATGCTATACTCTTTTTCAACGCAATAGTGAAAGAGGGGCGATTAGGAGAATTGCAAATGGAATTAGATAAATACGAATAGCTATATGGCAACATCATTACAGCTAATACTAAGGGGATTGACGGTATTTCCCTATGACACTGTGACAATGGATTCCCTATCAAAAAGTTGTCAATCTTACTCAAGCGAGATTGCCATTGCAGACTTCGAGGGATGCCTATTATATCTTTGTCAAGGAGAATGTTATAAAAGCTTTATCTCTTTTATTGAAGAGGAAGCAGGAAAGACATTTCCATACCGCGTTTATCGTGGGCTGGCAGGTTACGTTGTTTCTTTAGTATTGGAAGACGAGAATCTGTCTGAACAGAAGAAAGTCCTGTTCTCTCTCATGGTCAGAAATGTTATGGTGTTTTCCTTTTTCTCTTCCGATGATCTTATAAAGAAGTGTATATCTCCGCAGATTTATACTCTTTATGATGAGTACTGGAATGCACAAGCTGCCATAGGGAGTCTTCCTAAGTCAGAGTTATTCCCCAAGGTTTTTACGTCGGACTCTTTTGACCAACTGGGTTGCAGTGCTGAAGATGTTTTTCCGGCAGTAAAGATACTCGCAAAGCAGAACGAGAGGTTTGAGTATTTTAAGGCTGTATCTGAGATAAAGCAGGATGAAAATGAGGATGATTTTGTCTATGCAGTAAGAGTGGTAAATAAAATCCAGTCCTATGATTGGGAATATGTGGATCCTAATCCGGTTGAAACTCTGAAAAAAACTGGTTTGAAATCTCAGAAGAGAATGACACTAGAGCAAATCAGAAACGTTGTTGATACTGATGATTTGGCAACGGAGGATTTCTCACCATCATCCTTGCTGCTTCACTGTCTTTACAATGGTAATTCAAAGCTTGCAACCTATAAGATGAACCCTCTTCATTTTGCAGTTGCTCTTTATTATGAGTGGATGTTCGAATCATTAAAGGAAAGAAACAATGGGTGACGAGCGTACAAGTTTATTGCTGAACCACGAAGCGAATGCTTCTGGTAAAGAACCCCAAGAGAGTATTGTCACGGATACTCCTAAGGATGCCTATCTTTATGATGCTTTCATTGAAGAAGAAATTAATAATCTGGAATGTGAAGAAAAACCGGAACTAATCACTTTGATGGGTCTCTCCTCTAGCGGTAAGACTACTTTTGTAGGCAGTCTCTATGCATTGTTAAGAAGACGACCTAATCTGTTGGATGTGTCATTCTTGGATTCAGACACTTTGACTGGTTTTGAGAAAAAAGTCTATTTGCGACGTATCAAGGGAGACAATAAATCTGCCGTAAAAAGAACGTTGCGTTCCGATGGCAGTATTTTGAATGTGGTTATAGCCGATGAAGAAGTACAACACAGCAGAATGCTTCTGATTTCTGATAAGGCAGGCGAGAGTTATGGCGATGTGCTTGACCATGCAAATGAAGCGAAGAAACACATTGCGGTCAAATATGCCAACAAACTAGTTCTCTTCTTGGACTCTGAAGAGATAATAAACCGCTATAGTTCTTACAAGGATAAGCTATTGACCTTACTTACCGTTTTCAATAACGAGGAAATGTTACCAGAGGAGAAAAAGGTTATAACAGTATTCAACAAGATCGATATGTTGGAAGGGAATCCCGATATAACGCAAAAGGAATGGAATGACAGGGAAAAAGCTCTTTTGGAGATAGTAAACAAATTCTTCAGCGTTGAGAATAGTATATACAGAATCAACTCGCTGGGTATCAAATATGGTGAAGAGCATGATGGCTTAATAACTCTTCTTAAGAGTTTGTTGAGTCGCAATACTTCTACACCATTGCCTTACGAATACAACTGGATTACGAAACTAATAAGGTCTGTAAAATGAGTGACAATGTAAGGAAATGCCTTGTTGTTGGGCTTCCAAATGCGGGGAAATCAACTTATATCGGTGCTTTTTGGGCTATCGAGAAAGATGGGGGCACGGGACATACTTTTACATTTGAAAAATACCCGAGCGATATTAAGTACCTCAATGCTCTTAAGGATAATTGGCTGGAGCAAAAGGCCGTTGATAGGACTGTTCAGTTGTCGCAGGATTTGATGTTTGATTTGGAGCGTCTTGCTGACGGTGAGAAACTGTCGGTTAATATACCGGACTTTAAAGGCGAGGTCTTTAATCAACTCCTATTGGGAAATAGTCCTGATAAGTTGGATGAGTGGATAAAAGACGCTGATTCCATTCTCATGTTTATTGAGAACTGTGAGGAAGAAATCTATAGTGAGGAGTTTGGTGATGATACCTCTGATAGAGATATTCCTTCAAACGCATTTGGCATAGAAGAGATTGAACCTTGGATCAAGGTAATTCAGATTTTAAAGTTTCTTAAAGAGGAAAAAGGTGATATACCTATATCAATCTGTGTTTCTGCCTGGGATAAAGCTATAAATAATCTAAGCGAAGGAGACTCTGTTGATTCTTGGTTAAAGGAAGAGCATCTGTTCTTCTACACTTTTGCCACGCATCAGTTCTCCAATGTGCGTTTCTTTGGCGTTAGCGCGCAGGGATTAGATTATGATGATAGGGATGCAGATTTTACAGACAAAAAAGTTAGAGAACTTACTGAGCAGAAAAAGCGAGCCTACATTTCCTCTGGCACAGACAAAGATTACGATATTACCAAACCACTTGCTTGGTTGCTTGAAGATTAAAAGGTTATGATTACGCTGCATCAAATGCTTCATGGTTATAAACTTGGACACAACTATATCCAAGGAAGCATTGTCTTGCCCTCCACGCATGACATGGACAAGATTGCTACACTTAGCGACTGGTCTGAGTATGTTGGGATTAACAACGAGCGTGACTACATTACAGCATACCCGCTTGATGAGAGTCCTTTCTATGTCGTAGCCAAGACCTGGTATGCAGATGAGATGCGGCGCCCGGGATGCGTGTGGACGCATAGCTTGCTGATACATAAAGATGATTTAACAAAGATTACTGACTTCTGCAACCTTCTTCATCTTTTTGAGGCGCCTCAGTCAGAGGATTATGTTAATTTTTCAACCCCTATAGTATTTGAGGAAAATGCAAAAGAGGCAGAAACAGCGTTGACTGAGATAGGAGAGAATAGAGCCGCAGATGCTTATAAGTTGTTGCTATCTTCGACATCCGCTTTCATACTGTCTGAGTTTTCCTCACAACTAAGTCAGGCGCTGTTGTTATCTTTGTACAATTATATACCTGTTGGAATATTGGACAAAAAGTCCATTTGTTCTGGAACTGCTTCGCCTCGTGCATACGACGGGAAGTATCTCTCTTTTCAGTTTATCACCCACGGAGGCAATTCCGTCCAGTATTTGTCAGAAAAGTCATCCGCCCCATGGGCACAACTCGTTGGAGTTAGTGTTGTCAATAACCGTCCACAGGTAGCCAGTTTGATTAGGCACTATCAGGATGAAATTGGTGATAGCATGGAAAAACTCACGGGTTTCCTAGATGTAGTGGTACTAATAAACAGGACATGCAAGGATGAGGCTGAAAAACAGCAAGTGCTTCTGGAAATCATCAATACATTGTCCAATGCATTCCCCTCACATGAGGATGGTGGGTCATTTAAGTCAGCAGTATTCCAACCCTCACTGGCCAGAAACTTCGGGGGGGAAGAAAATTTCTTATATGTAATCTCTACGGTTAATGTTGACTCGTTCAAAAAAGAACAGGTTGAATACGAGAAGCGTATACGGGATCTTTCTTCGGTCCAGTTTTTAGAACTGTTAAAGCGGTTTTATAAGGCTGAGAATTTGAATGAATGGGGCTTACAGACGGTAGATGATGTCGCTCAGTATGTCAGTTATTGTGAAATTGCTGGGGTGATGAAGACAGATCCAACCTTCTTCCGGACTATTATTAGCAGTAGTCCAGAATTGTTCAATCAAGTTGTATGGTCAGATTTTTCGAAGGAAGAGATACAGTCCATATTGTCTGTTTTCTCAGATCAAGACATGGTTAATTCATTCAAGCACTGGGGGGAGCTCTTCAAGACCATGCTTGAACGGAATGTGCCTATAGCATTAGAATTAGCTCGTATGGCCTTCTCCCATGACAAAACCTGCGTGGCAGAGTATCTGAACTATCTCAACAGCCCAGACCACCTGCCGCAATCTCCCGTATCGATAGTATTAGAGAATTATCCGGGTGAAGTTCTTGACTGGCTTTCAAAAGAAAAGACCATCAATCATGATGTCGCCTATGTTCTAGCCAATGCTGTTGAAGAACAGAGTTCACTAGTGAAGAACAATGGGAGTGAAATATGGGAGCCATTCTATAATCTTTTGGGGGATTCCGATGCTATACAGTATTATATCTTCTTATATATCCTCTCTTTCAACTGGAATGATCAGAAGGCATTGGCTTATTTACGCAAGGCTTTCTATCCTATACACAAATTGTTGTTACAAGACAAGTTAGAGTATAATCTCTGGTATAGGGTGGAACCTTATACAGAACACCTATTCTTTATTCAAAACTGGGACAAGTGTAAGAAAATGAGAAAAATGGTAGTTAGGAGGTTGAAGGATGCTGGTTGCTCGAAGTCGTCAGTTGTCAATTATACTCCTGACGCACTCGTGAATGAGTGGTTATCAAATGAGTGGTAATAGATACTATGACTCAGGACTGGGGACTAGATAACTATCTGTGGCTATTTTATTCTTACATTACATAGTAAACTGAATGGACAGAACAATCTCTCTCGGGCGAAGCGCAAAGTCGTAACTATGGATGTTAAGACCATTGAATATAGTGTATGAATAAGCTTTCTGGTTCAAGAGGTTGTTGGCGGACAGCTTAATGGTAAACTGCTTGATTTTGTATGATGCGGAGGCATCAAAAAGTGCAAGATCCTTGTAACTGCCGTCGGACAGTTGCAGATGGGAATAGTCCATGTCCGTCTGGATCACAAGCCCCTTTAGCACAAAAAAGGAGAGTTTTGCTTTTCCTGTCAGATTCTTGTACGTATTCCGTACCGAGGAATAACTTGAATTCGTAAGCCGCCAGTTTACGGACATATCGGCCTCGAGCCATTTTACAGGATTAATATTGATGTCTGCCCCGGCATTCACGCCCCGCCCGTAATAAGTCACAAGAGCATTCTGTTGGATGATGCCGCTTTGAGACCAGTTCCATCCTCCTCTTACAACGAACTTTCCCCCAATGGAAGAAATCCTCTTTGTAATATCCGCATTCGCAGAAACCGTCCGTGAATGATTGTCGCTTTGTACAGAGGAGGAAGAGGAAGTATCATCTGTGATGAACATCGAAGACATCAGGTTACTGTGAGTGTCGGTGTATCCCAGTCTCCACGAACCGAACCACAGAGAGATAGGATTGCTGTAACGCCAGGACAGTGACGTAGAGGCGATTCGATTCTGGGCCAGAATCCCCGGACGTGACAATACGCTGCGATAATTCTGCATGAACGGATTAACAAGAAGTGACGTGAAATCACCATAATTGTGTGACATCGAGGAATTCAATTGCAGATCGCTCTCGGGAGAGATTGTATATGTCATATTGAAACTGGGATTGACATCTATTCTACTGAAATCTTGAAGCGGGCTGTTTCCGAGAGCATCATTCCCCTTAACCAGCACACCGCGCAGGCCTAGATAAAAAGACAATTTCAGCCGGTTGTCAGGCGAATCATAGGAAACATTCGGCCGTACCAGAAGGTTTCCGTCGATCCCCTTTACCATATTTTCAGCAAGGAGGCCATCCTTGTTCAGCCCGGTTTCCAATAGATGGTCCTTTACATCCAGCGTGATGGGAAGATAGAAACGGAAACGCTTCCAGGAATAACTGGTACTGAGTTGTTGATAAATGTTGAATGTCCGGCTTGATGCCGTCTGGGAAGCATTGTAAGGAGCATGTGTACTGGAGACATCCAACCTCAGGAAAGGCGTTTTCGCGTATTGCAACTGCGTTAATGACGACCACTCCCACTTTCCTGTCCTGAAACTCCACATGAAATCATCGCTGATAAAGTAACTGGACACATTCTGCCTTTGGTCGATCGCGGTTCCGTTCTCGACTACCGGTAAAGCATTGTCTGAAAAATCACCGGAATAATTGAAGGTATTGCGAAGATACTTGCCGGCAGAATTCTGCGTGTATTCTATGTTCAGTTTGGGCATATGGGTACTGGACATAGCGTCTGAATCCAAGGCTAACGACAGATAATTATCGTCTCCAAGGTAATACAAGGAGGAAGATGAATACCGGTTCTTCTCCCGCTGCCATGCATACGATGTGTTTATCCGAAGTGTTTTTTCTTCGGATAACTTGAGGATGGTGTTGGCGGTTACGAGCCTGCCGTCAATGGTAAGATACCGCGACTTGCTCAGTGAAGGCGCATTTCCGTTCAACGCTCCTATCGCATTGACTGCCAGATGTGTCGCTGACGGTCCTGTCGCGAGGGTGCGTACTGTCGTCTGTGATACGGCAAAATCATCGATGTTGCCCGTCTTGGCGGAAACGATCACCTGGGCTTTCTTGCCGAACACCATTCCCGTGGCTCCGATGGTATAGAGCAGCCTTTCAGCACTGTATCCGCCTGCGACCTCAGATGTCCCGACCGGCTTGAACATGGCGTCCTTTTTCAGTTTGACGTTGAGCGCCACATTGTCCGAGATCTTGTTCTGGTCCATCTTGATAGCCTGATGATTGTTCAGGACTTCCACACTGGCGACATGCTCGGCAGGCAGGTTCTTCGTTGCCAGGGTATAATTGCCGTTGAGCATCTCCAGCCCCTCGACATAGAAATTGCTGATAGCCCTCCCGAGATAGCGGATCTCACCGCTCTCCGCTACGGATATCCCCGGGACTTTTTTCAAAGCATCCTCGAGAGAGACATCTCCTCTGCTCACCAGGGCGGGGAGATTGAAGCGGAGCGTATCTCCGATCCTTGTCACCACGGGGGCGCTGACAACCGCTTCCTTCAGTTGCGTCTTCTCCTCCTTTAATACAAAATCAAGCGTCTGCGTAACATTGTCAATGACCCTCTCTTCATTGGCGTACGACATCATCGAGGCTGAGATCTGCAACTCCTTTTTTTCGCTGTTTACGGTCAGCTTGAAACTGCCGTCGGACTTGGTAATGGCAAAAGCGACCGTCTTCTCGGCGTCTTTCACTGTGACGATGGCACCCGAAACAGCCTCATTGCCGTCATCCTTGACAGTGCCGGTAATGATGGTTTGGGCATATGTTGAAAAAGCAAAGGCAAATAGCAGCAGTATTAGTAGCGACTTCTTCATTTCTCTAAAATTTGAATCCCCCAAAAATGATTCCTATTGGCAACAAGATGACCTTCGGCGATATTATCTTGTGATTTAAGTCTGTTCTTTTGCACCATTTCGGCGTAATTGACTCTCCCTTTTATGTTAGCAAGGCCCTCTTCCCGGGTATTAGGGATTGCGTCGTTGAACCTTTTACAAGAATCATGAACGTACACAAGACCTAGCGCCTTCAGTCTTTCAATCAGATCTACATCTTCATATCCCATTGGAAGTAAAGACTCATCATATCCACCTATCGCGATAAAATCAGCACGTCTAACACTAATCCTGCCGAATGAGCCGTTGAATAGATCACGGGCTTGATGTAGAACGATATCATCAGCATTCTTTAGGAAATGGTTTATAACATGGGCTGCCCCCCTTACACCTGTGAAGTTGTCACAATCAAGATTAACTAGAATTTCACCTCTCGCAAGGAGATGAGCTGTATTCTTCGCTACACTAGCATGCCAACTGTCAAGTTTATCTGTATAGAAGTATCTCAGATATCCTTCCTCCAGTTCTCTTTCGAAGTTACTGACAATCCAATCCTTTAGACCGTCAGTACTCCCAAAATCGACAAGCACGAAATCAACAATGTCTTTGTGCATATAATTGTCATCCAGATTTTTCCGGAGAGTATTCCGAATCTGGTACAACCTGTTTTTGCAGGTTATGCAAAAAGAAAGGGATGGGATCCTACCCGTAAACATATTAAACGTTTTTTCTCAAATAATGCTTGTATAACTCCGACTTCTTTTTCATGAACATCTTTCCATCGACAACAAACCCGTCCAAATCATGCTCCGATGTGTACAACGCGAGGTCATCGATACTATTGATAAACCCGCGCCCTTTGAAATTGAGCGAAGTATTACAAAGTACGCCATATCCCGTCCGTTGCTTAAACTCCATTAATAGATTGAAAAGCGGAGGGTTAGAGTCCTCGGAAACCGTCTGGAGCCTAGCGGAACCATTGACATGTGTAACTGCAGCCAGCCGCTCAGTACATGCTGTGAATGTAAATAGCATATACGGACTAGGAGTAGTGCATCCAAACCATTCTGCCGCGTCAGCCTCAAGACAGACAGGGGCTATTGGCCTGTATTGTTCACGCTGCTTTATATCATTCAGACGGACTCTGGTGCTGGCCTTGAATGGGGCGGCTAGAATGGAACGGTTCCCCAATGCCCGAGGTCCGATTTCATAACGACCGTTTATCCATCCTAAAATAAGGTCATTGGCAAGCATGTCGGCCACCCTTTCATAATCGGCTTCATATACGTCAAAGTCATCGACATTGAAAGGCTTGGTCAAGTTAAACTCTTCACCGGAATAAACATTCCACATCATGGTAGGATTACCCGTAAAGAACAACTGCGCATCCAGAGCTGTTCCTATCGCAGACCCTGAATCATTGGTTACAGGGCTAACCAGCACTTTTGGGAAAAGACCGGAAGCTGCCCACTTCGAATTCCAGTCGCAGTTTAACCCACATCCTCCTCCAATTACGAGAGGGAGCCCCTTGCGCAGATACTTTTCCGCATAGGCATAGAACGATTCGAAAACCCGATGACTGAAAATGCCGGCGAAATCCCGGAAATCCTGATTGTCAAAGCCCACATTATAGTACTTAAGATTCTTTACATCTTCATTATCACCGAGTCGCAGATGTTTAGTTGACATCAGAAAGTCCAACAGCCCTAATTCATCAGGTAACAGTGTCTCCCTCTTCGAATAGGATGCAAGAGCCATCAATTTTCCGGCATCAGACAAACGGGAGAAAGGTGCATTCTTCGGGAATGTAGGATCGGCTAGATCATACAAGGAGGCATATCTGTGACCTGGCTCATTCATCACCTCCCCCAAATGAATAATATTGAAGTTTTCATCAATTTCATAAAACGAGCCAAACTCACCCTCGTATAACAAAACGTAACACGGAGTCCCTTTAGGGAGCCCAGACATACCAAATGCGCACAAAAGATGTGATCTTTCATGTGAAGAGGAGAAGAAGTGGGTCGGACGCCCAAGGAAGTTTTTGTCCTGCACTATTAGACTTGCCTTCTCTATCCCCCTGTATCCAGTATAAACAGGCTCCACAATAGCGGTGTTCTCATGAGGCCACCACCCACCAATGCAAATTACATCCGGGACCTCATCCATCTTCCATAATGCATTAAGGATGTCTTGTCTTCCAATTCTCGAATATCTGTAATTGGAATCCTTTTCCGCCTCGAGGGAGAAGATCAACCGACCGTCTTTGACACAAGCGACAGCTCCGTCATGACTGGGATTGAAGGACAATATATTCATGCTCTGATGGATCAAAAAATAAACAACAAGTCAGTCAAGTCATATTCAGGAGGTAGTCTATATCCATTGACGAGGATAGTGGGAGTCCCTGAAATGTCCTGCTCGGCACACCACTCTTCGTGCCTTTTCTGTTCATACAATACATCTTCAGAATCAATGTCGAAATCGAACTTTCCAAAAAACTGCGGCACATTCTCCCGTTCTCCACCAAACCATCGTCCATATATTGGAAGAGCGTTCTCTTTTCCTCCCTGCAAATAAGCTGATATCAAAAACTTGCCACTGTCTGTCATCCCTTCTTTCTTGAAATTAAGGAAGAAAAACTGCACACAAAGAGAATCGCCTCTTTTTTGAATCAGTTGCATTATCTTGTCATGGATCTTGCCGCATGGGCCACAGTGTGGATTCGAAACTATAGTGATAAGATTAGCCGAATCGGGATTACCGAAGATAATACTCGAAGATGCGGTGTTGACATCGTAATGTTGTTGAGACTTCAGTATGGCTTCAAATGCTGTTTCTCCAAACTTCACGTTCACAAGAGTAGTCGTCATTTTCTGAAGTTTACTTCTTTCAGCAAGGGCGGACACGATAAAATAAGCAGACAGGATGGAGACCAAATAAAGCATGGAAACCTCAATCAAGTCAACCACATTGACGGCAGGAAAGGATATCTGCTTGAAAAACAAACTATTGAAAAAAAGGAAAAGGAAAACGGAAAGTACAGAAAGACACAGCGGGCACCACTTATTCACCTTTTTCTTTTGGTACCATATGCTCCATGGAATAAAAAAGAGAGTACAGATATTGATAAGCCTGATCCAAGGTAGCAAATCACGACAAAAAGAGACAATGATTACACTCGCGAAAAAAAAGCCCAGGCCCATTTCCGCAAGTCCTATTATCCCTGCGAGTTTTGAGCCTTTCGATTGAATAACATCTTCACAGCTCCCTTTGCTTCCTATAACAGAGCATAGTTTGACCGCCAAAGAGTTGTCAAAATCAAGTTCTTTCATCACAAGTGCATAGCATAAAAACACCCCGGCAATGTACAGCAGAAGTTCAATGATTTCACCTGCTTTGAGTGCAAATCCACCTTTCAGAACCGGAATGAGGGCGAGAAACAATAAACATATCGGCAGGATTCTTCCTGCATGTTTTCTGAAAAGATCTTCACGTCTATTTTTCGTAAAACCTGGTTCTCCGCTGTCTTGATTTGTTTCGAATATCAGCACTGCGCCGCTGCATCTCTCGCAGAATTCATCAATCGGCACTACGTTTTTCTCCTTTAACTGATAAAAGGTCACTCTCTGCCCGGAAAAGCCTTTTACTACGACTAGATCTTGTCTATACTGCGCCACAAAGGGTGGTTCTATCTTCGCGATTTCCTGTTTGTCACCTAGCATCAGCCCCCTGCTGGGGATCCCATAGACATCTAGTAGACGAGAAATAGCGAACATGCTGTCATGAGGATGTCCCTCATACAAAGCGTCTGCGTAACTATTTGTGTATGGAATTCCCAAGCAATCCAGAATGACAGAGAGAGTATTACTTTTCATATCTCCGTTACTAAAGCCCAGCCAAAACCCAACATATTGCCTCTGAGATTCATGGTTGAAGGACGAGACAGTTCAATGAACTCCTGCAACAAATCCTTATCTATCAACGTTTTTTTCATCTTTTCGATCACATCAAGTGGAATCTGCTGTCCGAATTTCATGTTGTATTCTTTCATTCGGATTACATCTCTGAATCTGACCTCGCCGCCGTGTTCTCTCTTGGTGGTAATATTTACTAATTCATCATACGAAATTCCCTTGATTTGCGCAAGTCTGCTGGAAACTTTCTGGAACTGCAATTCATTTCCGCGATGTTTCCAATAAAGGGTCAAAGTGAATAAATCATCTGCCCCCATGTCCATCCCGTGTTCAATGATATATCCATCAAGATCCGTAAGCACCTCCATCGAATCCGGATCAATGTAAGAATTGTCCACCGCGTATTTGACCCCATAGCTCAGCCCACACAATCCGGTATCGAAGTCTAGAGGACTCTCAAGGGATATTCCATCGAAGATGTCATCCAGAAGGGAATTGGCAGACTCTCCGTATTTTTCTTGCCCCGTAGCTTTTGAACACGCGAACAAAAAAAGGACAACGCCAAGTTTCCCATCCATAAGCCCAAATCCAGGGATGAAATCGGCGTACTTAATCAAACGGTCGCCAACATCTCGTAAAAAAGCAATTGCTCCGTCTGTCATCGATTAGTATCCCGTACCGTGGCAAGGCTTGAACAAAATGGCGGTAGGGCCGTAGCAACCAACGCCAACATTATCTATTGCGATACAATTGCCATTGCAATCAGTAATTTCCAGGTCATCACCCCCATCGCAGATTGCAGAACAATTGCTACGCATAGCCATCCCTTTGATCTCCTTCATTTGTTCATCACTAAGTGGAGTGTAATTGGCGATTTTGATTTTTTTTAGTTCCTTCATAATAAACATTTTTTATGGTTGTATTTACTCTATCTCCAGCGGTTGGAATCCATTCGGCCGGTTTCGTACGGCCATTCCGTTATAATAATCAATCCTGTTACCCGAATAGTTCATAATAATAAAATAGTCCTTTATTTCTGATTTGTCAGGCTTAACGCCAGCAGCAATATTCTTTTCTGATGTAGCCTTTGCTTTCAAGACTTTCTCTCGGGTGGACACGTGTACATCAGTGTATTCCGGGTTTAAGATTGGGGATTTACCTTTGCGGAAAACGATTGCCTTAAACTCATGTAAGCCTTCACTATCTTTTGCGGAAAGGACCAAACCGGGCAGCCCGTTGAATTTCCAAGGACCGGATGATGATGGGATATCAGAAGAGAACCAGACTATCCACTTGCGGCCACCGTAGGTCGTTGTTGCTTTGTTACAGGAGTACCCACAGATGGTGGAATCCTTCTCAAATTCAATTACCCAATCAAAAGCTGAAAGGTCTTCTTGATAACTCAATCTATAGGGGACAGCCTCTTGAATAACTGTCATTTCCCCAGATGGAAGATTCTGGAAGACTTCGGAATCGAAGAAGTACATGGCCGTCTGCCGTATTCCAGTCAAAACACCCATCTCTTTTTCCGATGCATCCGGGATAAAAGAGAGGGAATCTACGGCATATGCAGAATAGTCGTAAAACCGTGTGAACGTTTTTCCGATCTGAAGAACAGTATTGTATGTTTCCTGAACCCTCCCGTTGATCGTATATGCATAGATACACTCATATAGGGGCTCATCTGTCTTTGTATAGCTCTTCTCCTGGGCTGTAACTGGCAGGCAGATCAAGAAACAAAACAATAACTGCAGGATTCTTGCCATGGCTCACTTTGTTACAATTAAGATAATAACCCGGTAATTACCGATATTATATTTTTGAATCTGCTTGGGATCTTTAATTACAGAAATCGATACAATGGTCGCCAGATCCAGTTTATCAAACTCCTTCTTGGAGATCCTTTTCCCGTTGAGTACATAGGCGGCATTGGAGAAATCATAGACCACTCCCTTGCCAGGTTCCGTTTTCACAACAACATCTGACTTGTCAAAAGAGATCATGCCCTTCTGTGGACTCATCACAATGCTTCCTGTTGGGAGCTTGTCGAAATAATCCGATAAAGAATCTGTTATCGGCCAATCGGATGGATCGAGGCCTATCGCTCGTCCGTTGACGATCGTCATGCCACCCTCCGCGGGATAATAAGGGAAAAAATAAGTTTTGTCAGATGACCGGGTCGTGATAATGTGCGTTCTCTGAGGTATGTCAAGAGATCGCTCGATCTTGTATGACAGGATAATATTGCCGCTGATTTGCGAGCCGTCGAAGTTGTTGATCACCTTCCCGTCCACGACATATACATCGACTGTATCCGCCGGGGAAGCAACAGCTCCGGTGGACAACATAAGTGCCGAGATTACCAATAACAATACATTCATAATATCAAGTTCAATGATTGTTCATAACCATCATATTTACGGTACCGTCTTTCTGGTTCTTTGAGACAAGGTAGCTTATTTCTCTGTCATCATGCAGTTGCAGCGTCAGTACCAGTTCCTGCCCGACAGGCTCCGCTGCCAGAAAGTCAATTTCTTCTGGACACAAACCGGAAAGAATCTGAACGCTTTCCAGAATATCCAACGAGGAGAGAAGGGCTGTTGGATATTCTTTCTTTTCTATGTGCCGGAGTATCAGCATGAAGGAGATAGCTGCTGCTGCGGTAGCAATTATACCGATTCTCCACTTTTTCTTTATAGGGAGCTTCCACTTCTGGACGATTTCATCAAATAACGCAATATCTTCATCGGGGAAATCGTTTTCCCTGCTCACACCCGGGAGAGGAAGAATCAAAAGCAATCGCGCTACTGCATCTTCCGGGTATCCTTCGGCAGCATGATCGCAGAACCACTCTTTTAGCATTCTTTCTTCAGCCAGCGTCGATTTGCCAGCGAGGAATCGTTTGCAAAGAGTTTCGCGGACCTTTCTGTCTTTCAGTTCAGTAAATGTCATTATATAAGTTCTTTCATTTTAGCAATCATCTTGCGCCTTGCAAGTGACAATGTCGTTCTTATACTATCTTTCGGCCGGCCCGTAACCGCAGCCATCTCATCAAGAGAGAGCCCTTGGCTGTTCCGCATTTGAATAAAAGCCTTTTCCGTCGGTGTCAAACAAGCCAACAATTCTCCTAGTATCAAATCATTATCTGCTCTATCGACATCGCAGGTCGCAGAGAGGTTACTTTCGAGTTCCTTCCCTTCTAAAACTATGGTTTTCACTTTCTGCCTCCTGTAATGCGATACACAGATGACCTTGACGATCTTCGTGGCCAGCGCCCTCATATTACGGATTTCATATCCACTCTCTTTTAATTTCCAGAGTGTGATGAATGTCTCTTGTGTAATGTCCTCGATCTCAGCCTTTGAACCGGTCGCCGCCATAAACTTACGTGCCAGCGCCGTCAATCCTGGCGTCAAGTCCTTAATATTCTGATCGAAATCCATTTGTCCTGCTACCATTCAGCTTACTCTCTGATTACAAGTAGCTAAAAAAACGAAAATGTTAAAAAAAAGATCAAAGATTTTTGAAAACAGATTTGAGGGGAAGAATCAAATAATCTATCAATCTGCCGTCAGGATTATCGGGTTGAGGATAATTCACGAAGCAGGTAACAAGAATCACTCCCAGGATGATGACGAAAAGGGCTGTCGCTCCCCAACGGATAATCCATGGAGGTTTTGCCCCCATGATTTCGTCTGCTTCCTTGCTATGTTCCTTATACTTGTCCTCTTTTTTCATTTGCCGAGCTCCAACTGATTTTTAATCAACTCATAGTATTTGCCATGCAGTTTTATAAGATCTTCATGCCTACCTCGCTCTACTACAGAGCCATGATCCATAACAATGATGACATCCGCTTTTTTAACGGTACTCAGTCTGTGGGCAGCAATAATAACGGTCTTGTTTTTGAATAAGTCATTCAACCGCTTCATGATTTGTCTCTCGTTATTGGCATCCAAAGAATTAGTGGCCTCATCAAGGATAAGATACCGGGCATTCTTGTATACTGCTCTGGCGATAAGCAGTCTCTGCCTCTGCCCAGAACTTAATCCATGCCCTTCCTGTCCAATTATAGTCTCGAATCCGAGAGGTAGGCTGTCTATGAAATCACTGATGTTCGCCAAGTCAGTAGCACTACGTAATCTCTCTATATCCGGTTGTTCTTCTGTAAGTGCGATATTTCTGGCTATCGTGTCTGAAAAAATAAACCCTTCTTGTAGTACAACTCCGCAGTTCTGTCTCCAAGAAGCAGCATTATACTTCTTCAACGGCTTATCTCCAAGTATGATACTTCCAGAAACAGGTTCATAGAATCCGAGTATTATTTTCAATAGCGTTGATTTCCCGCTTCCGCTCGGACCGACAATTGCTGTTACTTGGTTAGCCTTGATAGTTAATGATACATCGTTCAACACTTTGTCCGAATCCGGGCCCTCATATTGGAATACCACATTTTCAATCCTAATATCTGCTCCGTCCGGAATAATCCTGATACGATTGGATCCGGTTGGTTCTTCATCGTCCTTCTCCAATATTTCACCCATCCTTTCCAAGCTTATTCTGGCGTCTTGATATGCCTGAATGAATGAGATGAATTGGGAAACAGGAGCGTTCAGCTGTCCAATAACGTACTGCATGGCCATCATCATTCCGATTGTCATATTCCCTAAAATAACAGCTTTGGCAGCGATGAAAGAAATCACAAGGTTCTTGAACTGATCAATAAAAGTACCTCCTATTTCCTGAGCCTGTCCAAGCGAGAGACCTTTAATACTGATTTTAAACAATTTAGCCTGGATCCTTTCCCATTCCCAACGCTTCTGTCTCTCACAATTGTTCAACTTTATTTCCTGCATTCCGGTAACAAGTTGTACCACATTGCTCTGATTCTTAGAAGCTTCTTGGAATCTCTTATAGTCAAGTTTGCGGCGTTGCCTCATGAATAGCACGATCCATGCAACGTATAGGATGCTTCCTATAAGGAAAATCAGCAGGATAGAGGGGTCGTATCCAGTCATTATAAAACTGTATATTAGCAGCGTCATGCAGGCCATTACCATACTGAGCAAGGTCCCGGTCAGAAAAGACTGTATTCTGCCATAGTCTCCTATCCGCTGCATAATATCACCGACCTTCCTTGAATCAAAGAAAGAAATGGGAAGACGCATTAGTTTCGCAAGGAAATCAGAGATCAAAGAGATACTCATCCTTGTGGTCATATGAAGCATCAGCCAACTTCGTATGAGGTTGTTGGCAAGAAGTCCAATGTTAAGTGCAACCTGCGCTGCTAAGATCATCAGTATATAACTCGGACTACCCGATCCGATTCCAACATCCACTATTGACTGAGTCAGGAATGGTAGTAGGAAACTGATCAGAGCGGCAGTGAGGATAGCAAGAAAGAGTTGAAATAAATAGGACTTGAAAGGTTTGAGATAGCCAAAGACGTAACTGAATTTCAGCCTACGGTCATCCTCATCCTTGTTCTTGTAAAACTGGGGAGTCGGTTCCAATAGAAGAGCCATACCGACATGCGAGTGACTCCAGGACTTGAGAAATTGGGCCTCGGAATAAGTTAAGAGGCCCCCAGCCGGATCGGAAACGTACACATTACAACCCTTTCTACTTTTCATTATCCTGTAAACAACCACGAAATGGTTCTGGTTCCAGTGGACAATGCAAGGCAAAGGGGCCTCATCCCTGAGTTGGTTCCAACTGATTTTTACACCGGAAGTCCTGAAGCCTATAGACTCTGCGGCTTCACTGATTCCGAGCATAGAGACACCCTCACGAGAAATGTGGCACTTCTCCCTGATGGTGTCTAAAGAATAGTTCTTCCCATAATAAGCCGAAATCATGCGTAAACATGCGGGCCCACAGTCCACGGATTCTAGCTGCCTAAAACTTGGGAAAGACACAGACAATTATTTATTCAAGTTCCAGTGGCTGATATCCATTAGGGCGCGGACGTCTAGCGACCCCATTGATGTATATGATTGAATTTCCGTCACGAGTCTTAATAATAGACACATCCCTTACCTCTGATACAGTAGGCATTTTCCCTTCCGCAATTCTTTTTTCGGACTGGGATTTGGCGCTCAAGACTTTCTCTCTGGTTGACTGAAATACTGTGGCATCATTGGTTTTCATGACAGGCGTATCCCCCTTTCGAAACGCAATAGCCCGGAATTCGTGTTGGGATTCTTGATCCAAAGCTGCCATAACCAAACCTGGTAGGCCATTGAATTTCCAAGGGCCAGCAGAAGAAGCTATTTCTGGGGCATACCAAACAATCCACTTGCGACCTCCATATACGGTTGACGCCTTGTTACAGGTATAACCACAAATAGATTCATTCCCATCTTCCAAAACCCATGTCATTTTGCCTAAGTCCTCCTGATAGCTCATTCGGTTAGGAGATACTTCCATAAGGACGGTCATAGCATCTGCGGGCAAGTTTTGCCATACTTCTGAATCAAAATAGAACATGGATGTCCTGCGGAGATCATTATACATGCTGATTTCTTCTTCAGAAACATCTGGCACAAAAGACAAAGAGTCAACAGCATATGCTGTGTAATCGTAGAATCTGCTGAACTCTTTACCTATTTGGAGGACTGTGGTATATGTTTCCTGGACGCCTCCTTTTATGGTGTAACTATAAACACACTCATATTGTGGTTCACATTGTGACTCAACACTACTATTCTGAGCATTCCCTTGGAAAGAGAGAAAGAGAACACACAAAAAAACAAGAATTGCCTTATTGACAATTCTCGCAACACAAATCAGTATTTGCTTCATTCGGAATATGGCGTAAAACAAGTAGCTTCACCCCCACAGATAGCCTGCATCACCTCCATAGCAGAATTATAATCAGGGGCATCAATGGGGATAACGCTACTGGTTGGAGAACTAGAGGTCCCGCAAAAACAATAATACTGAATGTTTCCCCCCTTGATGGCTTTCATTTGATCTGAGTTCAATTCAGATGCTGTTTTAAGGTTGATTTTCTGTAACTTCTTCATTGTATGATATTATTTTTATGCAAGTTTAAACATTATTTTTTAAATTATCAAACTTTTCATATTTTTGAAGAAAAAAACATGAGACTTTTCGTTGTACTTCTGTCACTGTTTTTCGGAACACCTCTGACAACGATTCAGGATAACGGTGATGGGCATATACCTTCGATCCCGGTCAATGTCAAAGAGAATCACCGGCTAAAATTGTCAGACATCGCGTTGGAAGTAAAAAGAATAGAGCCTGAATTCAGGGAGGAGAGTGCTTTAGGCAGAATCAGAAAGGTACAGGTATATAATGATTCGCTTTTCGTTCTTGACCAATATGACAATCTCCTAGTTTTCGATAACAAAGGGAAGTATTATCGGCAAATTGGACGTCAATGGAAAAGCCGCTCTTTGGGCTCAAATTTCAGCGATTTTACCATTGATGACGGAGATGGTTCACTATACATATCAACATCAAGAAATGATATTCTAATGTTTGATAATCAAAATCGCTCGTTCTCAATCAGTGGAGTAAGGCCATCTCGAGCGGGGATTTACTCCTTTGACGGACAACTGATAGTTTTCTCTTATCAAGCCCTTGAAAAAACAAGTTTGGGACTAAGGAATCAGACTGAATTGTTTATATGTTCTCCAAATAATGGGAATATAGACAGTCTGATCGTGACTCGCTCGTATCCTAAAACGACTATGTTTTCTTTCATGACCACCTATGATTTTATCTCACGAGTGGAGGATGACACTTATGTTTATGTCCCTGTTTTGGATCCTGAAACCATTGTTCGGGATACGGTCTATCGGTTTCATGACAACAAATTGTTGCCAGCCTTGAAACTTAAGTTCAGCAACGAAGGAGAATTGGATGATTCGGGCGTAAAAACCATATGGTTGGCAAAAATTTGGCTTGCAGGGGATTATGTTTTTGCCGATTACACCTACAAAAAGGAGAAATATATTTACTGCTATGATTTCCGTACCGGGAAGGGAGTGAACACGAAACAAGGAATTCGCGATGACATATTCCGTAGCGGAACCGTAGAGATTCGTCCTTTGGGCAATGGTATGTTCTATTACACTTGCCGGGAAGAAGGCACAGAGGGAAAGAAGAATCCTGAGATTTATATTGGAAAGTTCAAATAGTATGATTATTTCTCAAATCGTCCCCTTTCTCCTTATTAATTACAGTCATGTGACCGACATAGGGCTAATGTCTGGGAAAATGGGAGGAGTGTTGTTTTTCATGTCCTATGCACGAAAAACAGGTATTGCTGCATATAGCGACTACTGTGATGAACTTATTGAGGATATTTATGGACATATTAACGCAGGAATGACGGTCGGATTGTATAACGGGTTGAGCGGTATCGGATGGGCTATTGAATTCATGTTGAAAAACGGATTGGCGGAAGGCGATTCTGATGAACTCTTGGTAGAGATAGATAATTTCGTAATGGAACATAATCCTTTAAGAATGTCCGACAGAAGTTTGGCCTCGGGTCTTGCGGGAATACTGTTCTACGTGGTTGCCCGTTTGAAATCCCATGAACGGAATAATCCGGACAAACCCTTCGACAGACAGTATTTGGCTTCATTGAAAACGGCTATCCGCAGTAAATCCTTTTCTGACGAGGACAAGGTTCCTTTGGGATTAGTGGAAGAATTTGACGATATTTTGCTCGGGAAAGTAAACTATTCTGAACTTCCTCTATTCCCGGATTTCATGTTGGCTGACACTCCCGAAGTACTGGACGATATGGCGTCCATCCCTATTGGAATCCATAGAGGACTGACTGGATATGCAATCAAAGAGTTCTTAAAATGAAACATGTCTATATTTTTCAGGCGACATCGAGGGGAACATTGTACGGGATTGGCACGTATGTAGACCAATTGATAGAGGTATTGTTCGAATGCGATGTAAAGGTTTCACTCATTAAGTACTATTCTTCGTCTCCTTTGGTTTCTTCTTTCATGCGAAATGGTATCAGGTATATTGACCTACCAAGGGCCGTATACGTCGATTCTCAACTTTCTGAAGAAGACGCAATATTCCGGTATGGCAAGGCTATAGCTATTTCGCTGATTCCCTTTGTTAATCTTCACGAGGAAAACATATTCCACTTGAATTACGGGAACGATCATGCTATCGCTTTAAATCTTAAGAAGTATTTCGGTGGAACAATTGTCAAGACTATTCATTACACTCAGTGGAGTATGCAACTATCCGGAGACAGAAAAAAATTCTTTAAAATACTCCAACTGGACCAATCTTTACTGACACCAACTGAACAGGGGTTAATAAAGACTTACCATAACGAGAAAAAAGTAATGAATGAGTGTTGCGATAGAATCATTGCGATATCTGAACATTCATACAAGGATCTCGTTAGTATATATGAAGTTGATAAGGAGAAAATACTGCTCGTTAATAATGCTCTTAAAGATGTTCATAAGACCCTGTCAGCTAAACGAAAAAGTACGCTGAAATCACGTTTTGGGATGAGAGATGATAGTATCAATCTCGTTTTCGCCGGACGCCTGGATGAAGTGAAGGGCATCTACATCCTTGTCAAAGCGTTTGAATTCGTTCTGAGGGAAAGAGATGATGTTAGATTGTACATTGTTGGGGATGGTGTGCTGGCACCATTGCTGAAAGCCGGTATCAAGACATGTTCCAACATCTCTTATACTGGATTTCTCGAAAAAAAAGATTTGTATGGACTCTTTTCAGTTGCAGACATTGGCGTAATTCCATCCATTCATGAAGAATTTGGTTATGTAGCAATTGAAATGATGATGCACCATCTCCCCATTGTCGTCAGCAATTCTACAGGACTTGCTGAAATTGTCGAAAACGAGAAGAGCGGATTAACAACGGAAATCAAACCAGGAAAGCATTGCTTCCTAACTTCAGCAAGACACCTTGCCGACAACATCCTGCGCTTGATTGAAGATAATAACCTAAGAAATACTCTGTCTGAGGGAGGCTACGTAAGATACAAATCTAGGTATAGCCTTCCACTCTATTCCAGGAAAATGAAAGAAATATACCAAATCCAAGATAAGGATGCGCAGTAATCCATGCGGTTTCTTTTTCTGGGGGCAACCACTGTACAAGACCCTAATGAATATCCTACCCTGTCAGATTAACCGCCTCAATAAGGTCCTATGTCCCTAGAATCTTACTCACCTAGTAGAGCATCGCAACAGGAAAATAGAAATAGGCTGAAGAGAGGGATATCCAAGAATATCTATGTTTTATTGCTTGACAAAATGCATTTTTTTTGTCAAGCAATTTAGATAGCATGATATACATTAAGATCGTCTCTATTGTTACATTATACCTGGTGGTTTGTAGCAACTAAAACTTGTATTCGATGGGCTGATAATAAGGAGGCTATCATCGGAACCCGCTAAAACATCTATGGCCATCATCAAGTTTTTTTTAGATTCCAGAGCACTGTGAGTTGGGGATATGCTTGATACAGGCTTTGGAAATCCCTGAAACGCCGCTCGTTCATTCCCTTCCCTTTAATGCGGGATTCCTGCTTTTTTAGAAGTTTCTCCATGATATATCAGATACCCCACCATCACTACGATGGGGGCGCTCCTTTATTCGGCGAAGAGCTCTATCCGGCAGTTCCGATTGGCGGACAGCGGCTCGTATGAGGCTGTCCCACCCTGGGACAGTATCTCTATCCGGTCATCCGGCACTCCCCTGTTCTTCATAAGTGACGCTACATGTTCGGCCCTGGCTTTTGCGAGTGCTTCGTTCTTCTCGGCCGATCCAGTTGCTGAATCAGCAGCACCGGTTATACGCACGCGCAGGTTCTGTGCTATAGCCAGATCTGCAGCGGCGTTCACGCTGAGCAGTTGCGGGGAGTCTGTGACATACGTTCCGGCGAGACGGAAGAAGATGAAGACCGGAACACCTATTGTCACTTCTCCCCTCTCCATTTGCTGAAGATAAGGCTTCAGCGGGCTGGCACTTTCCTGTACAGAAGTCGCGGAAGACGTTTCCGGAGAAACCGTATCGGAGGATTCGAATTTCTTTGACAGCAGGACGATCCTGCCATCCTCGAACTTCAATCCCGTGCCGATGGATTCGAACAGGGATGACTTCCCGTCCCACGAAGGGTTGGCAAGTCTCTTTCGGAGTGAGTTCAGCCCATCGTAGTCGTTGACAGGGTGCTGATGGCATCCGCAGTCGCAGTTCTGGCGGATCCGGACATCCGGCCGGACCGCCGTCGTGTCCTGTGCCCGGAGCGTCATGGCCGCCAGGCAGAGGACGGATAGGATTATCAAATGTCTTTTCATTTCGATACTCTTGTTAATGGTTTTACTTGATTTCAGTTGAGTGGCGTGGCACTCAGCGTTTG
>JAEEGF012182764.1_pt1 | contig 50741 bp, 59 predicted proteins | sample 9134171 | NCBI WGS metagenome assembly JAEEGF01 (sample SAMN16246542, study PRJNA631951) | gut metagenome | biome: gut microbiome; feature: rumen; material: AP-attached | host: Bos | place: Iran: Karaj | collected 2018-10
ACAAATTATATTTGAATCTTCAAAACTTTTAGAAAGTTTTCTTTAGCAAAGAAACTATTCTCTTACTTTCTTGCGTCCCTGCGGTAGCAAGCGGCATAGCCGAGCGCTCTGGCGCAGAAAGAAGCAAAGAAACATCCACCCCCTACCAAACCACCCCCTATATGGGGTGTCTTAAGCGAAAAGTCGCAGCACGCCGTCGACTTTTCGGGCTTTTTGGTATCGCGGGACACGCGATGGGGTGTTTATCGGCTGGCGCATGGAGAAGACCTTAAAACTATACCATTGAATTAACACCACGGGGTGTGGGGTGTGAAACCCCAAAGATTGCTTATCTTTTTATATAAGAACTTTTAGGGTCACATCGGAGGGATGTGACCTGTGGGAGATAACATACCTATTTTATTTTGTAGATTGATTTATTTCATGCTCTTCTAATGAAGATAAATCCAATAGTTCCCACCTGACATCCTGTAGAATAATGTCTGCAGAAACTGCCTCTGACACAGAATCTACCAAGAGAGATCGTCCTGATATGACATTCTGGCCGCTAAAGCGTACGAAGATGCCTGATGTGACTTCGTATGGATATTACGAGGTTCCACCTCAACGTCAATAGCCAAGGGCTGATTGCTTTCATCAAAGACCTTAATTGATCTTACACCTGATACTTGCATTGATGCGCACCGATATTTCTTTCCATTGTCGAACTGAAAGCTAGCATGTGAGGAAACAAACGACTGAACATCTGCATCGTAAGTGTCAACAGCCGGACGATTGACCGACAAATATGTTTCTTGGGGTTTCAGCTTCGTTATCCAATACGGGTTGTTCCTGCTGAGACATGGTCATTTATTCAATTCTCTCATGATCGAGAGGAATTTCGTGGCATTGAAATCAACATGGCTTTCACCTTCGCGTTTGCCGTCAACCTTCAAGTAATAGGAAAACTCTTCTGCACCAACACTGATACTCGCACGACGCTTACTGGATTGAAGCATTATTGTTGCATTGCCATCTGGACTAATCATCCACTTGGACCAATCTGCATCATCGGAAATAAGCAACACATTACGTAGGTTGTTAAGAACCTTTCTGGAGATAGGCAAGGCTCCATCGCCATCCCATCCATATTGAAGAGTCGAGAGGTGTTCTAGCGTCTCAAAGGCATTCGACAGATTGGCTTCTGTGGTCTCTATCACAAGACGGCGCCCCACACGTTCCTTGTCTTCACGAGACAAATGCATCGTATGAATCATTGCCATGGCATCCATATAGGATGTCATGGGATATGCTGCTACAGGCTCGGATGCCTTTGTTGAAACATTGTCCTCCATAATCTCATTACATTATATCGCGGGGCAAAGGTACAACTTATTTCTGAAAGATGCAAGCTTTTGAGGAAAAAACTCACAGGTGCCCGCTTAACAGGAAGCACGGATTCCGTGCTGCTTGTAAGCGTCCAATTATCACACCCAAGTTCTTGGGACACTGAAAAACAGGGACATCTAGCGATGCTCCAAAATTCAGACTGGACTAAAATTTTAATTATTTAACTAGTTGGCATAGCATCATAGGGGTCAGATTCTCATAATCTGTACGTCCATTAACACATGCCGTGAAAAATTGCTTCAGATATTCACACACCGAAACTGCCTGTGCTTTGCACGTGGCTATAATGGTGTGATAGACTGCAGAGATCTCTACACCTTCATGACTACCAAAAGATTTCGAGTTGGATCTTTCTATCGTCATCGGTCTGATATTGCGTTCTGCCTCTGAGTTGTCTATATTGTAACGACCGTCGTTTCTCCAGGCCATGACCTGATCCCAGGAGTTGTCGAGATAGTTCAGGGCTTTCGTCAGCAAATCGCTCTTCTGTTCTTCCATTGTCAGCAGCCTTGTCAGTTCCATCCTCATCTCAGTGATTATCTCGATCGTTCTTGCATTGTGCCTTTCTCCTTTAATTCTATCTGGCGGAAATTTGTTTTTCTTGTAAAAGGCCTCCATCGCGTATAGCTCATTAATCCTGTCAAGGAAGAATCTTGCTCTTTCATCCTTTCCCTGGATGAGAGCTTTCAGGAAGCGAGCTCTGACGTGAGCCATACAGCAGACGTGCTCTATCTCAGTCAGCTCGCTGTCCAGATACTTATATACATTGTAAGCATCAGACTGCAGGGCAGCTATCTCTGCCTCACCGATGAAGTCGGTCAACACCTTGCGTCCACGGCTGCCGTTGTCATAGAAGAAGATAATAATCTTGGCCGACTTGTTCACCAAGCACCAGATATAAGCCTTCTTGTATTTGTCCATTATCTTGACGCGGCACCATGTCTCGTCACAGTGCACGATGGAATCCTTCTCCAGGGCAATCTCCTTTAGTACGGGGACAATGTGCTTAAGGTGCTTTGCACCTCTCGCCAGCCAGTTCTGGACTGTCTGACGGCATGTCTTGAATCGCTGTTCCATAAGTCGTGTCATCTCGCGATACACAGGAGTCTCCATTACGTATTTGTTGAATACCAGTTCCACAAGCATGTCTATTGTGGCATGGGTGCCAGGAAACCATTCGGGGGCAGCACCTTCCATCATTTCAACATCCTCGTCAAGTCCGAGTTCCTCTTTCGATTCCTGGCCAACTATGGCTGTTGCGATATCCCTAACAGGGAAGTATTTTGTATGAGCCTTGCCCTCAGGATCCACATAAGTAATGTATTCACAGAGTACTGTCACCAGCCGTTTCTCCTCATGTATCCTCTTACGGAATTCCACTTTCGTGATTTTGCAGCCTTCCGGTATCAGTGACCGGTCGCACCTGTAGGCTTTCTTTGCACCGTCGGCATGCATCGTCTCATATTTCTTTCCCTGACGATACGGGCGAGGTTCTGGCTGCTTCTCCGAATTGGCCTCTGGTGAGGGATTTTCAGCTTCTACAGGAGTTGACTCTGATGCTGGTGTTGACGTTCCGTCCCAATCATCTTTGTCATCATCCCGTCCCTTGGTCTTACCCTGCTTAGACTTCTGGCTCCTGGTAACAAACTTCTCGTCGCGAAGCACCTCATACAGTTCCCTGTACTTCTTTGCCTCGCGCTGAGACTTGCGCAGCTCTTTCTGAGTCTTTACGAGTTCATCCTTCATTACGATCAACTGAGCTTGCATATTATCAAAGCCCTTCTGCAGTACTTCCTTCATCTTGTTCGATTCGGCAAGCTGACTGCTGATAGCATCGAGCGTAGCCTGTAGCTTGTCAAAACGATCCATCTGAGCATCGAGCTTAGCATGCAGAGCCTCGTTCTGAGCCTCTCGCTCCTTAAGCTGGCCATATATAAAGTTGATGAAGTCATTCTTCTCCGAATCGGTCATTCCGTCGCATGAAATTAAGGCTGGAAAGTCAGGGCCGCCCTGCCGTTCCAATTGCTCTCTGTAGAACTTGCGTCTTAATATCTCTTCTAATTCCATGCCTTAATTTTACTCTGCAAAGGTACGAAATTTTCCGCACATATGCAAATTTTAAGGCACTTAATTTATTGATTATCAATGACTTAAACAAACTTTAACTTATCTCTTTTTTAAGTTTGTATTCCCTTATCACAGGGCTTTCAAGGATAGCCAAAACGTCTTTCCATTCTACCTTGTAGACGCGTTTATACCCCTCGGTTACAATACGCATAAAGCGGTAGCCCTTGTCGAAGGTATAGGTATGAACGCAATACTGATGATGCTCGAAATTGACCATGCGGACTGTCCGCTGGTTCTTTGACATGTAAAAATATACATCGCCATCATAAGGGTCACGACCATACACTGTTCTCACTATTTCCATGATGCGGTTGTAGCCACATCTCATATCCGTCATATTCGGAAGAAAATAGAAGTTGCGGAGTCCTGAGATCGTCAACATAGACCCTCCAGCTTCTCTACCAACTCCTTGAGCCCGTGGTAGCTTAAATTCTTCTTCTCGATCCTGAGTTCGTTCCCGAACACCAGCTTCACATACTTGACACAAGATGCTCTTTTTGGGCCTTCAGCTTTTTTCTCTTCTGCTTCGACCTCTGGCTTGGAATCTTCGTCACGTCCCACAATCTCAACAGGAACAATCCGTTTCTTACGATCCCGGAACCACTTGTTAAACACCTGATAGGGTACACCCTGCTTGATGCAGAACTGCTCTATCGAAACTCCCTTCGGTTCGCCCTCCAATTTGTAGAGGAACCACAACTTTTCACAATCTTCACTACTGCACATAATCTCAAAATTAAAGACTGTGCAAAGGTAGCTGTTAAATCGAGGCTATGCAAGATGTGAAAATTGGACGCTTACCTACGGACAGAATTCGTCAGGCCTTATTAGCTCGGAATAAATCTTATATATTATCTCATCCGAGTTCTCTATGATATCTCTTCATGTTCATTATGGCTCTTCAACAAACGCCCTATAACAATTTGTTGCACTACGATATCGCATCCTTAACCTCTTTAAAAATAAGCCTCGCCAGGCTTACCTCCTCTATTTCTCCATTAACAACCACTCCTGGGAATCGAATACCAATATTATCAATTTCTTCTTGAAACCGCTGGAGCATTTGGCGCTTCAGATACTCATCTTTGAGTTTTTCCACTCTGGAATAATTGGATGGTCGTTGAGACATCCTCTCCAGTGCCACCATTTCATTAACAGAAATCAATACTTTCAAGACTTTAACTTCTGAAAAAAGAAGATGCGATAAACTCTTTAGATTATCACCCGCATTTATCTTCCCATTTAAAGACAATGATATTGATGCTTGTACTAGCCCTTGATCCCAAATTACTATTTTATTCTGCCGAATAACTCGATATACACTTACTTTTTGGAGCACATTAGAGGTCTGTTGGATCTTAGCTAAACCTGAATACCCATTTCCTCCAACTATAGCATTAACCTTTTTGAAAATCTTATTGTGATATGCAAACCAAATAAAGTAGATACATATTTTTTTTAACTTTTTAATTATAGGGCTATTATTATGGTCGATATCATAACTGGGTTCATCAACGAGATAACCTTCATTTCGTAGCCTTGAAGCCAACAAATGGGATACAGTGGATTTACCACACCCTGGCAAACCATAAAACTCAACGAATAAAGGATGATTTAGAGTATCTGCCATATAGCTTCCATTATTTCTGCCCTCGTCTCTTCAAATTGTCGAGATGTATCAACTACAAATGTATTATCCGACAGATTTAGTCCCATCACTATTTTCTTCTTGGTCTCAATTTCCTCTGCTGTCATTTCTGGCTTACGTGCAATAGCTACCTCTGTCGGCACAATAAGTTTCACTGTTAAATCAGGAGGATTCATGGCTGCACTTTCATACACTCGATGCTCCCATGCTGCAATCTTGCCAAGTAACCCTTTTCCTGCATATTTACTCAGTAAAGGTCCGTCACTACATCCCGCAAAAAGCGTCTGCGGATAACGATCTGTCAATACAATCAGCCCGTTATTTCGGGCTTTTGTCTGCTGGTTTATCTTCGATTTTTTTTCATTGGCCAAAGTCACAGCCCAGACAATTTTGGCTAAAGAATAAAGTCGAGATTTCAGCGAAACTTTCTTTTTCTCTTTATACTCTTTCTCTACGGCATGACCAAGTCCTTTACCGCCAACTTTCTTTGCCACAAGTTTCATGGGCTTCCTCAGCAATGAACTATTGCCGTCACCGCTACCAAAATACACAGTACAGACATCCAATTTCTTGTTCAGTTCTTTCTTTACGTATGCCAATGTTGTCGATTTTCCGGCTCCATCACAACCAAGAAATGCTATCACATTACCTCCATTAGGAGACACACGTCTATTTGCAACATAGCTATTAATACCCATTCTGCGCTTAATACCACCTACCAGCCAGAACCACTCACGCTTAGTACGCATATACCTTGACCCCAAGCTACTATAACCAGTATATAGCTTTAGACTCTTAAGTAACATCCTGCGAAGTTTTCTTAATTGGTTCTTTTTTGTGAGCGATTTCTCACCTATCAGTCGAATTATCTCACTTGCAGCTTTTTCCCCGACAAACAATCTTGCCCGTACCTCTATCTCAGGTAATTTAGCATGTTCAGCCAACCAAGCATACTCTATCCTATCATCTTTACCGATACTTCTACAATAATCTCTCAGGCGCAATTTCATGGCCATACGAACCAATAGTAGTATCAGCTCATCCTCGCAAGCAGAGCAATAGATTCCTTGTTCATCCTTCCTTCGATTATCAAGTATCAGCTTACCCCAAGGGTTAACAGTATACCCCTTCAGGTGTTTCTCGCCAAGCGTCATCCTGTAATGAGTATGCAAATGCCATATTTTTGCTGTATCCTTATCAAAGCCTATAAAATCTTCTATGGCATTATACTGCATCAATGGAGTTGATCTGAATCTTTTCAATCCGCATTCATCCAAAGCCCGTTCCAACTCAATTCGTTGCGCTGGGTCAAATAGAATATCAAGATCTGTATCACCATCAAGAGCCTCTTTCAAGTGCTCATTACTTTTCCAATGACAATAGTTGATTTGATACTCCTCAAAAGCAGCAAGCATCTTCTGTATAGATTTTAACATATTTACCTCAATATTTTGTTATATACTGCATCGTATTCCTCGTGCATTTTATCAAGCGAAAAATGCTTCTCTGCCATCGAAGACAACTGTCTTGAAATTTGTTCTAGGGCAGTCTTGTCCATTGATTGGTATTCTTTTATCTTCTTAATCCACAACTCTTCTTCAAGAGGCAGCGGCTTGAATAAGTCCTCACTATTGGCTGCTATCTCACGATGTGCGGGAATATCTGATATAATGGGTATTGCCCCCACCCGCATAGCCTCCAAAACGCTCAAATGCAACCCTTCAACAATAGAAGCTGTCACATAAAGCCCACTCTGATATATATGCTTATAAACATCTTCACGGGGGAGCAGCCCGGTGAACTCAACGCGTTCAATAACTCCTTCCTTTTCTGCAAGCCTCCTTATTTCTTGTTCTTTATCTTCCATACCTACCAGTGTCAATTTCATATCTGGCAGATATTTTAATAATCCTACTATGAATTTTTGATTCTTAATTGGAATAATCCTATCTATGCAGACCATTCGTTTCATATCATAGAAATCTTCGGGACGTTGTTCTCCAGCAAGAGATCTCTCAATTCTCCTGCAATCAATGCCGTTTAGAATAGCCCCCATGCGTTTTCCTTTTATTGCCCTCACCCAACTGGGATAGTCATTATACGCAGCCTCACTTACACAATTTGTATAGTTCGACCAAAGTGCACATACACAACTCGAAATCTTATACTTCACATCTCTATCACTAAAGAAACTATGAATTGTAAAGACTGTCTTTCTTCGTAAGCCTAAAAAAATACTTGAGAAAAAGAATAGAAGAGCAGACTTTTGATGATGAAGATGAAAAATCAGCTTCTCATCATTCTGTTTACATTCTTTTATTATTGAAATAATCTGATTCCTAAATTCCAGCTTGCTTGAAGGAATGACTTTTAGAATTATTTCTCGGGGCATTATAACATTACCCTTATTATCAGGAACTCTTGTAAATACTACTTGTCTACAATCATTTCTGATACCATTCCTATAGATTACAAATTCGTTAATTGGAATACTCGTCGTCGAAAACGAATCAACTATAGATACCAAACAATACTTACTCATGTTTTTTATATTCTCACTTTTTTATAAACAAATTCCAAGAACAATGTCGAAAGTAGACTATACGTAATTACCACAGTATAGATAAGGATAGCATACTTTACAGCAAAAGTATATTCTTTTAAATAATAATAAACGAAATACGCATGGCAGAACCAAAGAAAAAGTGATTTCTTCCCGAAAAAAGAAAAAAACTTTTGTACTTTCTCATTAACGTTCATACAATGGTAAAGGTATACAAAGCCAACACAACAAATCGGCAATGTAAAATGATTCCAGACTAAAAAACGCGACAAGATTAAAACAATTGAGATCAAAATAAAAATCCTTTTGCATCTTGCTGTTTTATCTTCCAAATAATCATATTTTTTACAATATGCTCCAATACAGAACGGCAACAGCAATCGAAATGCCTGCAATATATTTCTTATCACAACGTTAATTTCTATCACACCTAACTTCTGAGATTTAAGCATCCACATCGCAGTGATCCATACAATAATAATTATGGGAATTACAACATACCACTTTTGTCGGTTAATAAACACAAATATCCACTTTGATGCCATTAACAATAACACATATGGAAGCATAAACCATAATGTAGAATTCCACGTTGTTCTATATCCCAAGAAATTTCCCATTATATCATGGAAGCTATACCCCTGCGAAGACCCCAGAAAATAACTCAAGACACAAAAGAACAATAACACAAACCAATACTGCTTTGTTAAAGTAAATGCTTTATTTGTAGTATAGTTTTTGGCATAAGGATACTTGCTATATAATCCATACCCACTTAGGAAACAATAGAGAGAAACGCATATCTGTGCGACCCTGGTTAGTAAAAAAGGCACAGTAGCCCCCCCCACTGATGGCAATAAAGAAGTATAAGTAAGACCTGTGACATCTTTATTGAAACAATGAAGCCATACCATCATCAGGATAGCCAAACCTCGTAACTGCAAACTCTCAGAATATGTTATTATCATTGGATTCTATCTATTTTGTTCTATAAAACTCAGAATTTTTGAAGTTCGCTCAGATATGTTCAACCCTGCAGCTGTCTTTATTGCTCCTTCAGAAAGCATTTTCGCAAACTCAACATTCATCATTTTTTTTATGGCATTTGCAATAGCCTGAACATCCATCGGGTCTACAAGAATTGAGTTGTTTTCATTACAAATGTCTTCGTTGAAAGGTAGCGCCGAAGAAATAATAGGTAAGCCACAGGCCATAGCTTCAATGATAGAATTGGAGCACCCTTCTGCGATGCTAGGTAAAACAAAAACATCAGCAGCGTTTAAATAATCAGGCATTTGAATATGATCTAAAGGCCCCTCAAATAAAATACCATCACAATTCGGTCTAATAACATTATCACCTGTTGTCTGACCTATAAAAATGGATTTAATTCGACTATCCTTACATAATGATATTGCATGAGATACCCTATTAACTCCTTTCCTTTCTATAAATCGGCCACTAAATGCAACGATAAAAGCATCCTTTGGAAATCCAAGCATCTCGCGACATTTCAACTTATCTTTCTTATAAAAAAGTCCATGATCAGTTGCATTCGGTAACACAATACATTTCTCTTCAACAGTCAATCCCTTATTAATACTCTCGACTTTATTCTTTGTAGAAACGCAAATCACACCTTTTACGCAATTCCGAAGTGCCTCGATCTCATTTGCATTAAGCACTTCGTCGGCAACAATTTTATCCTCACCAGTGGCAACAAATAGGGGTTTACCTGTCTTTTTAGAAATTTCTAAAGCATTATAAGCGTTATTCCAGAAGTGGGCATATAAGACATCAGAATCTATACTCATCTTTTTGAGAGTTTTATAAACTACACATTTCTTTGCTTTCCAGGTAGCCCTATGAAATCTACCAAAAGTCAGAGAATATGGCCTTAAAACTTTTATATGCTTCACCCCCTCCTCACAAGACACATCATATAAAACATCATTTGGGATTTTTTTCTTTCTGCCAAGAAGAGTACTAGTCATTGACTGTGGTGCTATGACTGTAACCTCATGTCCTTGTCGCGTCATCTCCTCACATATCAACTTTATAAATGCAGAAAACGGATATGAAGGATGCGGATATGTAGAAGCAAAAAATAAAATCTTCATGGAATTATATATCTATTATTCTCCTAAATTTTGAAAAAAGTCAGCCAAAGGATTGCTCCAATTATGGAAGTCAAAATTAGTTTTGCATACCTCCTGTCCAGCTAAGCCCACTTTACGGCTCTCCTCGGGATTTGAAAAGACGTGGACTATGGCATCTGCTAATGCTTCTGTATTTTCTGGCTCAGTTATGTAAGCAGTCACGCCATTTTCCAACCAATTTACAGCTTCCCCCCAATTAGTAAGGATAAGAGGTGTTCCAGATGCAAGATATTCCCCCACCTTCGTAGAAAAGCCATAATAGTCTTGCTGTGATTTGGGCCTGTTTGAAATGACTAATGAAGCATTTTTTAAATATTCTTTAATTTGATGCCTATAGAGAAAGCCAACAAATTCAACAGAATCCTCTAAATGATATTTATCGATTAATGCTTCTATCTCCTTTGGATGTGATGATTTCGCAAGATTGCTTGTTAATATATACTTTACTGGTTTATTCAATTTCTGCTTAGCCAGACCGAATGCTTCTATCATGCCAAGAATTCCATCTTTTTGTTGAAACAATGTACCTGCGTGAAAAATAAATGGTATATCTTGATTCTTTGGTTTTTCTTCTATCAAATAATGCTCATACTCCACCATAATAGGCACTTTAATATGATGGCATGAAGGCCCACTATTATCCTTTGCAAGCTTCATCAAGTTATCAGAGATGCTTACTATGCCATCCATCATTGGGAACTGTTTCTGAAGAGTAAATTCACGCATACGAACAGCCTCTTTTGTTTCTGCCTTTGTTCCATACGGCAGTTCCCCCAAATCACGAACAGCAAAGGCGCCCTTTTGATGTGCTATTTTGGTTAGGCGCATCGTCAAAGGAACTCGACCGCCCATATAGAAGAAAACTGCATCTCCCTTTTTAAGGTTTGTCTTAAGATATCGTTCTGTTTCTAACAATTTCAGATATTGCGACACAAGCCTCACAGGTTTGATGCGTTTGTCCGTTGTGGTTCCTCCTATATATCGGAAAGGAACACCCTCATAAAATCCTTTAGCCTCCCTATTTAACACCTCTTTCCTTAATTCGGTAGCGCCACATATTATAACCTCACAATCCAGCCCGCCCTCCTTAATAGCACGTGCATAACATTTTATTCGGTTAGTGGCTGCCATACCATTTGGATAAGGATCTTTTGTTAATATATAAACTTTCATAACTATTTTATTATCTGCAAACTTTCTATTTTGGCACTCATACTAAAAAACACCTTTGATTATTTCGAGTATATTCACTTCAGCACGAACTAAAAATAGCTTCATTGCCATATTGATTGTTTTCAATAAAAGCAGTTTTTCATAACCCTTTGCTTATTCTTCTATACAAATTTAGAAAAATATCGAACATGCTTTACAGCAATCTCTCGCTCTGTATTGCAACAAACCCAGTCACTTGCAGCATCCACCTTAGCCTGAGCCTCCTCGGGATGTTGATATACATATTTAATAGTTTCAGCAAGTAATGTAGGGGAACTAATATCACATAAATAACCCAGGTTGCCATTCTGCAACAAGAACGGAACTGCACCACTCTTCTCACCAGCCACAACTGGAGTCTTTCTAATCATACTCTCGATAATTGTATTACCAAAACTTTCTTCAAATGAAGGATGAGCAAGCAAAGTGCAACTGTCAATGACCTTGTAAACTTCATCATGAGTAAGATGACACATCATATTGACACCTTCTAATAGATTCTGATCCTTCCAAGATATATATAACTCATTCTGCTCAGCATTCTCTCTCACAGTACCCACAATATACGTGAGTTCTGCATCGCTATAATCTTCTTTTATCAACTTAAAAGCTTTCAATAATGTTGAGATATTTTTACTTTCTCCAAAACCGCTGGTAATTGTAACTATACGAAGATTAGAAGGATATTCTTTTTCCCCCTTTTTAATATTCTTAGAATCAACAGGATTCATCAGAATTGGTACTTCTTTTCCTATCTTCTTATTTATTTGTACCTCCATATATTGAGAATTGGCTATAAAATGAATATCATCGCACGAAAATACTTTTTCATTTATATGACATCTTATTTTCCAATATAATCGAGAAAAGAAAGAACCTTTCATTTTGTACTTTATAATTGCAGGACACCAATCCCTTACCGTGCAAAATACTGGAATCTGATTTGCGTAAGAAAGGCATGCGAGTGCATTTTCATACGACCAATGAGCATGTAATACATCCAAGTCAGTCATATTATCTTTTATTACTTTTCTTAGTCTATTTGCCTGCTCATAAGAAAAAAGACCAACATACCTATAATAACGGCTCGGTTTCTTAACCATGAAAATCTCTATTCGTTCGGAACGAATAATCATGTTACTAGGACCTTCAGTAAAGAAACGCACAAAGTGACCTTCTTCTATCAATCCTATTGCTATCAACGATGCCGCAGGCCCAGTATCATTGGCCGGAAGTTGCATAAGTAAATGATGGTCCTGCTCTTTAAAATAGTTTATAAATTTGTGAAATGTCACACAATGAACAACAATACCTATTCTCATATTATTTTCTTTTTCTCTATTTCTTCCTCTTTTGTTATAATTGGCAAATACGAACCACATATAAATGGTATCAGATAAGATGCCCAGAAGAAGTACATCCTTTGATACGAACTAATTACATATACCAACAACATAAACATCGCCCAACGTCTGTTTCGTGAACCTCTTGCAATGAAAAAATAACCTAAAAAAAGCGATAGAGTTCCAACCAGACCCTTTTGAATAAACCAAAGCTTAATGCCTGCACCTGTACCTGCATTTTCTCTAAAATGACGAAATTGATTGATAGATAATCCAAAGAGTAAATCACTGCCAGTTAACGTTTGTTCAAAAGTACGATCCATTTCCTCAGTATAACGATTATCACCAGCGATATCTCCCGACTCATCATCATACTGAAGACGTTCAATAATTCGTTCGTTTATATAATTATCACCTCCATTATAATATGTTCCGAAAAGCCAAATACCTCCAAATACAAGACCAATAGCGAATATTTTCCTCAATTTTGCAGAAGCTTTTTTCTGTGCAATTGAATAAAAAAGAAATCCAATAAAAAAAAGAACGAATCCTGCCAACGACAAAGTAAACAATAAGACAACAGCCAAAACCTGAACGTATTTATTCTTAAAATTATATTGATTAGCAAGTACAAGGAAAGATATTATACATCCAAGATGACCTGGTTCAAGGAAAACGCTATGAAAGCGATAATCAAAAAGCCCAGCATACGTAGTAATAAAGAAATAATAATTGTAGGCAGGAGGCAAATGCTCAAAATTAGGTCGATAAGCATAAGAAAAAGGCATTGATGAAAAAAAATGAAATACCCACGCGACGAAGGAAATTATTAATAGTAATGATAACCATTTCGTTTGAAAATCGAGTATTACTTTCTTCTGCCCTATGGGTAGCACCATTACAAGCCATATTATTATTATGTAAAGTAACGACTTCCCTATCACAGAAACTGATATTTCAGCTCCTAACACATTGGCAATGAATAGGAATATGACAGCATAGACGAAATAAACGTTATTATCATACTTATTCCTCTGTTTTTGGTAATTTATTAAACCTATGGCAAATACTGCAACATACATCAAGACCCTTAAGTTAGAACTTAGATTCCAAAACATCCATGCATGCGCGGTATCTAAAACCAGAAGAAATAATCCGATATTAAATAGCAATAATAATTTGTTACTTTTCATAAATACAAATATTTCAAATTTGATTGCCAGTTAAAATTTGATTCCTAATTTAGTTTTTATCGCTTTAATCATGTCCTGGTCAAACAAATGAAAATTCATACAGCAGCCCAAATACACACAAGCCCCTACAAGAGTACCCATTAACAACTGGACCCAGAAGTTCGAAATCCAATGAATACTAAAAAACACACAAATTGACATTAGTATAAGTGATAAGAAAATCATTCTCCAATCCCACAATTGTTGCAAAAAACTATAACCAATTTTCTTGTCAATAACTATAGCAAATAAGGCATAATAAAATAAGCCGGAAATGAAAGTTGCCCATGCCATCGCTTGTACTCCCAAAGGAATAGATGCAACGACCGCAACTAAAGATACTATTCCTGTTATGATGTACAAATTCATATACAATTTGGTGTCCCCTCTACTTTGAAGCATATTTGCATTAATAATATTCAGCGTTAGGAAACATCTTGCTAATAATAATGCCTGTAATAAAGGTATAGCAGGAGCCCATTTCTCAGTAAATAAAATAATTATAATAGGTTTTGCAAGCAAGGCAATTAAAATCATAACTGGAAATGTGAAAAGTACTGCATTCCTACTTACTCTCTTATAAACTGTCGCATGTCTTGTTTCATCATTATGAATCTCACTCAGAACTGGGTATAATACAGTGCCTAATACTGAGGACATTGTCATTGCAGGTATATCTGAAAGACTACGGGCCTTCGTGAAATAGCCAACTTGCGTTTTATTATAGAACCTTCCTATCAGGATATTAGAAAGATTTGCCACTATTACATCTATAATGCCTGTTACAAGAATTTTGGAGCCAAATCCCCAAAGATGGTGAAACGACTGAAGATTGAACGGCCTGTTTGGATGCCACTTTGTAAAGACGGGGAAGAAAAACACCCTCATAAGTGTAGAACTAAGAGACTGCCCAACTAATGCCCAAACGCCAAAACCACAATATGCCATTGTGACACCAACGACACCGCTAATAAATGTACAAAGGAACGAAATGATTGCAAGAGGTTTGAAATTAAGATCTTTTTTAAGTTTTGACTGCTGAACAACATTAAGTGATCCCAAAATGAAATTCAACGACAAGATCCTTGTAAGTATAACCAGTTTAGGCTCATGATAAAAGTCTGCGATAAATGGAGCTAAAAAGAACAATACCACATAGATGAGAATCGAAACACCAACATTAAAATAGAATGCCGTAGAAAAATCATCGTCCGTACAATTTGACTTCTGTATCAAAGCTTGCCCAAAACCACTCTGTATAAAAACCTCAGATATGGCAATGAATATTGAAAGCATACCTATTAAACCATAATCTTCAGGCATCAACAATCGTGCCAAGATTATAGTAATAATCATACTCAAGGCACGAACTGCAACACTTTGGGCAAATGTCCAAGCTAACCCAGAGAAAAACTTATTTCTAATTGATTCTGCCATTTATTTGCGATTTCAATTAATGATTTACACGAAGGTGACATCATTTATTTTTGTTATATTCAAATTTGTATCGAATTAATTGCCATATAAATCCTATATATTTCCTATGCTTAGAGCGGTATAATGGGAGTTGTCCTTTTCCATGGAGTTTAATAATGTTAAACAGTTTGCTCCACGTTGGCATAAGATAATATTCTGCTTTATAAATTTCGCACTTTGCATAATTAAGATCTCTTTCATTCTTTATATAATGATTGATAAAGAAATTCCACTTAGCAATGCTTTGGTTTGTATGATAATCTGATACTTTGAGTGAAAGATGAGTTGACTCCCCAATACCTGCATAATAAATTGAAGTAACTTGCGGTAAATAATATACTTTTTCCATATGCAGGAATGATTGAACATCATAAATACTCTCCGCAACTCTTAGGCCTTGATTAAGTACAGTATGCTCAGCCATATCGCGTACTTTTTTTGTTACTAAACAAGAGCGTAATGAAATTAGATTGCGTAGTTTAAGTTCCCAAACACTATAACCTGACAACACCGAATCCTGATGCCATACCATTTCTTTACCATTGGGACGGATAAGTTTCCAGTCAGAAAAAATACCGACGGCTTCTTTAGAATCAATATTATTATCCTCAATGATTTTTTGAATAGCCTCGAAGTAACCTTCGCACAATTCATCATCACCAGCTAAGATATAAAAAAAGTCGTAATCAGTCAGGTAGGTTTCAACTTTCTCAAAATTCTGATACATACCCAAATTAGGCTCATTCCTATGTATTTCTATCAACTTCGGGTATTTTTCTTTATATTTATTCAATATTTCCCAAGTGCGGTCTTTTGAGCAGTCATCACTTACAACAATACGGTATAGCCCCCAATCCTTTTGCTTCAATACTGAATCTAATGCCCGACCAATATAATCCTCTTGGTTATATGTAACCACACAAACAACAATTCTCTTCATCATACTGAAAATTAAGTAATCTTAAAACTTATTAATTAGATCAACTATTACTTGCACTTCTTCTTCGGAAATAGTTGGTCCAATTGGCAGGCTTAACTCTGTGTCATGAATCTTGTCAGTAATGGGGCGAGACAACTGTGGAATGTTCCATGTTTCTTTAGCATAGCACTCCTGCTTGTAAGGAGGAATAGGATAATGGATCACAGTACCGACCCCATTCTCTTTCAGATAGGCTTGTAACTCATCACGTTTTTCACAGAATACGGGAAATAGATGATACACATTCTGGTCATCAGCCAAATGTTCAGGCAAAGTAATCAAAGGATTCTTTATTCCCTCATAGTAAAGTTTTGCCATTGCTTGACGATGGGCATTGTCTTTATCCAAATATTTCAACTTTACATCCAAAACTGCTGCATGGATTTCATCCAAACGACTGTTGCGACCAGCATACTTAAACACATACTTCTTCTGAGAACCATAGTTAGCCAAAGCACGAACAGCTGCAGCCAGTTCTGGATCATTGGTGGTCACTGCACCTCCATCACCAAGAGCGCCAAGGTTCTTGCCAGGATAGAAGCTGTGTCCTGCGGCATCACCAATAGAACCTGTCACCCTGCCATCAGTAAACTTACAGCCATGACTCTGTGCACAGTCCTCAACCAATTTCAGGTTGTACTTCTTGCAAAGTTCACCAATCTTCTCTGTATAGGCAATACGGCCGTACAGATGCACAATAGCGATAGCCTTGGTCTTGGGGGTAATCAGTCCTTCTATCAGGTCATCGTCTATCTCCAAAGTATTAGGTTTTGGCTCACAAAGAACAGGAACAAGTCCGTTTTCTGTGATTCCCAAGATGGTTGCAATATAGGTATTTGCTGGTACTATCACCTCATCCCCTGGCTGCATCACTCCCATCTCAATATATGCACGGAATATCCAAATAAGGGCATCAAGTCCGTTTGCACATCCAATACAATAATCTGAACCTATGTACTTGGCATAATTTGCCTCAAAGGTTTCATTTTCCTTACCTTGGAGATACCAGCCCCCATTCACAACACGGGTTACAGCTGCATTTATTTCGTCACCATGTGCTGCAGTGACATCTTTCAATGATAAAAATGGTATATTCATATTATGTATCTATCTTTAAATTGTTCCATTATCAACATGAATATTCTGACCTGTGATACTGCAAGCCTTGTCAGAAAGCAAGAAAGCAACCGTCTCAGCTACAGAATGCACATCGGTTGCAGCCTTCAAAGAAGTACGGGCATAAATCTTACTTCGTTGCTCTTCAGTCAACGATGCACTCATAGCGGTAGCCATAAAGCCAGGCACCACCACATTACTGCGGATACCTAACTGACCCCATTCTCTTGCGGTATCTTTTGAGAAAGCCTCCAATGCACCCTTAGAAGAAGCATACATAGCCAAGCCCTTATAGCCAGTATGTACACTGATAGAAGAAATATGCACAATGCTACCCTTGGTCTTATGCAACAGCATATTGCGGATGGCATACTTCGTTATCATCATCGGAGTGAACACGTTGACATCATACATAGCCTTCAGCCTATCAAGGTTCAGGTTCGTCACAATGTCATCGTATGCAACGGCAGCATTATTCACATAGCCGTCCAGAACAATGTCATTAGAGATAAACTCCTTGAACACACTCTTACGAGCACCTTCTGAATCAGAGAGGTCAATGCTCTTAAAGAAAAGCTTGCCTGCATATTCTGATTCCAATGCCTTAAACTCATCAGTATGCGAGCGAGCTACACCATAGACCGTGTTACCCTGTGCAAGCAACACCTTGCATATTTCCAAGCCCACGCCACGTGAGCATCCTGTAACTAATATATTCATACTTATACTCTTTTCATTTTACCTGTTCGGGTCAGAGAAATCTCCTCTACGAACTTGATTCTACGAGGTACTTTGAAGTCCTGAAGCTGTGAACTCAAAACCTTCTTGATGTCAAGTTCTGTCAACGTAAAGCCTGGTTCCAGCACCACATCAGCACAAAGCACATTGCCAAGGATGGAATTAGCCTTGCCATAAACCATAGCCTGACGAACACCTTCAATGTCCTGAATAGCCACTTCCACCTCTCCGGGGTTCACCTTGTAACCACCCACGTTGATAAGCTCGTTCTTACGGCTCTTGAAACGGAACAGGCCTTGTGCCTCATCCACCCACTCAATCAAGTCGCCTGAATGATAATAATCATCCGTGAACTTAAAGCTGTCGGAACTTCCCAGCAAAGATTTATGAATCAGAAGCTCATCATCCACCACCTTGAATTTATCCTTGATTGTCTCAGGAATCTGAAAGCAATCACCCTTTGCTGCAAACAATGAGCCTGCCTCAGTTGAAGCATATACATTGTTAATCTTCGCATTGGGGAATATTTTCATGATGCTGTCATACAGATGCTGGTCTGACTTTTCACCACCCAACGTCACACGAATTACACTCTCGTATGCTTGCTCAAACGGTAATAGCAAACGATAGAAAGTAGGTGTGGCTGAGATATGTGTAATGCCCTTCTCACGAATCTGTTGATAGACATACTCACGTGCCTGATTGAACACATTCACGAGCGTATTCTGATTCTCAAAAGCCTGAAAGAACACCTGCAAGCCTGCCATATGGGTTGGATTATAAGCATACGCCCAAATCTGCCCCTTATATCGTTCACCAATACGTACCGAACGAGTCAAGGTAGCAATGCTATGTACCACTTTCTTGGGCTGACCAGTCGTACCAGATGTAAAGATGGTAATCTTCGACTTTGAGTTCTGTACGGCAGACACCACCTCATCCATGCTTTGGAAAGAAGTGGGCTCAATGCTTTCAGCCACATTCACCTTACTCTCATCCAAACCATCAATTTCAGATGGATTGATGTCAGAATCCAGCAGCACCAATGGTTGACCAGAGGCTATTGCCTTAATCAGGTTTACAAAGTAGGAATAAACGTCAGATGTCTTGTAATACGGATAATACACCGTACCTTCGTTGAGCGACCTCAACAAGTCATCGTAGCTATATGCCTGCTCTTTATCACAAAGAAATATCATTATGCCTCTAACTTAGCAAATATTTCACCCACAGTACTTACCAGACCATCCTCGAAGATGTCAATGTCAAACTCATCCTCAATCTTAACAGTCAGTTCTGCCAAGTCAAAAGATGTAAGACCCAAATCTTCTCTGAGCTTTGTGTCGCTATTAATATCAAAATCTATTTTATTGCCTTTTGCTAAAACAATACCATTAAGAATATCAATGACTTTTTTTTCCATAACTATAAATATTTTTTAGGAATTAACTTTAATATATTATTTTTGTTCTCATTAAAAACACTCTTAGGAAGTCTGCCTAAAAGAAACTTTCCATTATCGGATTCTCGTTCTCCATAAAAATCCACACCCATCATTTTCGATACTTGTAACACACCTTGGTTATCTTCATGGATGCCGCTAGTATCAATCTCCTCTTCTAACCCTAATGTGTCGTATGCTATCTCTCGTGCAATTATCGCAGCTGCAAGTGAACAGAAAGGAGGTACATTATTTGCAAAGACCCATGAACCATGGATAAAATGATTATCCTCAATACCATAAATTCTTGCCACACCAGCGGGTTTTGCACCATAATAAAAGATAAGATAGTAGTCTGTACCATTATGCTCACGTTCTTTATATTGTCTTATCCATTCCTTTTGGTTCTCCACCGAACCATCAGTACTTCCAATATATCTTGATTTTATTGGGTCTGTCCGCAATTTAACTATAAATGCAGCATCATCTTCATCTACAAATCGGTATATCAATCCATATTTTTCTCCATGAAAATCTGGAGGCAATACAATTCTATTCTTCATTTTTCTCTATTTATATACTTAAGATAATCATCATAATCACGAATATAGTCTTCCTTTTCATATCCATGAGATGCTAAAACTAAACAGATACTTCCAGAAGAAAAACCTTGTTCGGAGGCCCAAATGCCAGGTGGTACATGAAGACCATAAAACGGTCTGTTCAAAAGAACAGTACGCTTATTTATGCCATCATCCAATAGAACTTCAAATGCACCACTTGCAGCTATCAGAAACTGATGGCATTCTTTGTGTGCATGCGCGCCACGACTCTCTCCGCCTGGGATATCATAAGAGTAGAACACTCGCTTTACTTCGAACGGCAAGTGCTCATTATTATAGATGTACGTCAAATTTCCTTCTGGAAAATGATTCTTTGGCAATTCTATGAACGAGCAGTCATAGACGGTTGGAGTTTTTTTGTCAGCCATCGTGTTATAGGGGATAAAATAAAACGATCAATTATATAAGTTAATAATAATGTCAGTACAAAGTAATAAAGTACTGCTCCTGATATATTTGTCTTTGCAAATTTTAGTACGATAGTATGAATCATGAAAAATGTAAAACTGCTATCACCGAGTCTTTCTAACCATTTGTTCTCTAAAACAGCGAATAGGCCTCCACTCTGGTTAGACAGTGTTGCAGTTATAATAACAATGGCTATTAGCGGCCAATAAAAAGGCGCTACTAATTGATAATTTCCCAAAATTACAGACTCAACCACTAACAATACAATAGCTAGAATTGTCAAATGCATATTTATTGTACCATTCACAAATGCTTTTTGAGCCCATTGAGTTTCTTTAATCTTGTTGTATGCTAAGGCAAGGTATATGCCAAACACAAAGTCCGTAAGTCTTATATATGGACTTATATATAGAATCGCATGCCAATCTTCTGATGGTATTAATAAAACGGTTGCTAAATACGCTATCGCAAATACTGCTGCAAGACATATCCTTCCATTGTTTTTAGCTCGTAATATCCATTTAAAAATGAATGGGAAAACTATCGCAAAGAATATTGTATTAGCCAAATACCAACTTACCGAATTATAAGAGAAATACACGTCTTTTATTGGAACCCAGCTATGAAGTAGTGAGAAGTTTAAGAGGAATGAAGGAAAACTGCCCGCCCCAGTTACTGGAATTGAGGTTATTGCGGCAAGGATTATAACGGAAAATAAACATAGCCAATGCAACGGATAAAACTTAATCAGCCTTCGGGTTAAATAATGACCATATTTGAAACCATCTCTTAGCACTTTTTCTTTATAACCCAGTGCCATACAGAAGCCACCTAATACAAAAAAGAATGCCACACCCATAGAACCGCCACCAACATAACCTCTGCTGTGATGGAGAAATATGAATAGAATAAAAACAAATCTCAGTGAGGACAAACTCTTTATCATTGGTTAGCTATCGTTAAGAATTCCTGATAATCACGAATATAGTCGTTTGCATCATATTTAGTTGATGATAGTACCAGTGCTAGGGAATTGGTTGAGAAATTCTCCATTACACGCCACATACCTTTCGGCACGTATAAGCCGTTATATGATCTATTTAATGAAAATACTCTTTTCTCTTTACCATCATCGAGTACCACATCAAAACTTCCACTCAATGCTACTATAAGTTCTTGATTCTCCTTATAGGCATGGCCACCACGTGTTTCACCACCAGGAACGTCATATATCCAGTATGTACGCTCTATTTTAAAGGGAATATCCTTTAACTCCTCTATCACCGAAAGATTACCTCTTGGGTCTGAAATCTTTGGCAATTGAATGATCCTTGGTTGTTCCATATTATTCTGCTAAAGTTTTAGAATTAATTTCTTCCTTCATTTCATCAATAACCTTCAAGAGGTATTGGCCATATTGGTTTTTCAGCATTGGCTTAGCGAGCTCGCGCATCTTCTCTTCAGAGATCCAACCATTGCGATAGGCAATACCTTCCAAACAAGCGACCTTCAATCCCTGACGTTTCTCTATCACCTCAACAAAGGTACTTGCTTCTGCCAAAGAATCGTGGGTTCCTGTATCCAACCAAGCAAAACCTCGACCAAATACCTGAACTTTCAATTCTCCATCTTTGAGGAATTCTTGGTTGACTGTTGTGATCTCCAATTCACCACGGGCTGAGGGCTTGATGTTCTTAGCAACCTCAACGACCTTGTTTGGATAGAAGTAAAGGCCAACGACAGCATAATTGCTTTTAGGCTCTTTGGGTTTCTCTTCAATGCTTAATCAGTTGCCATGTTTGTCAAACTCAGCTACGCCATAGCGTTCTGGATCACTCACCCAGTAGCCAAACACCGATGCCTTACCATTGACTTCTGCGTCTTCAACTGCCTTACGAAGCAAAGCAGTAAATCCTGCACCAAAGAAGATATTGTCGCCTAAGACAAGGCAAGCAGAATCATTTCCAATGAACTTTTCACCAATGATGAAAGCTTGAGCCAGTCCATCAGGAGAAGGCTGCTCTGCATACTCAAAGTGTACACCATAATCAGAGCCATCTCCCAAGAGGCGTTTGAAGCCAGGAAGGTCGTATGGTGTAGAGATAATCAAGATGTCACGGATGCCTGCGAGCATAAGCGCAGATATAGGATAATAAACCATCGGTTTATCATAAATAGGGAGCAATTGCTTGCTCACACCTTTTGTGATTGGGTAAAGACGAGTACCGGAACCTCCGGCAAGAACGATTCCTTTCATAAATCGTATTTTATTTTTGTTCTGGCAGGCAGTATCGAACTGCAAACTTCCGTTCCACCAGAGCTGCCAGATTGCCTTATTGTTTAGATATGCTCCTCTACCCCACGGAAATGAACATTCAGTTCATGGAGGTGCTCCAGCAATGTTCCGAGAGGTGTACCCTCAGTCATCTTGGCGAAGGCATTGACATCCTTGGGGAAGCACTTGCCACCATAACCGAACTTACCATCAGGACCAGGAACATAGGTATGGGTATCGTTGATATAGCCAGACAACAGTACACCTGTATGCACCTTACGCCAGTCGGCACCCATCTGCTCACAATACTCACGGCAGGCGTTGAAATAGGTCACCTTGTAAGCACCAAACACATTGTGCATATACTTGGTAAGCTCTGCCTCCAGAGGGGTCATAACTGTGAACTTCTTACCCACGAAGATCTTGGTAAGCAGTTCGTGAGCGCCAGTGAACACCATGGTCTGCTTCTTGAAGTCTTCGATATGGGTACGTTCTGTCAAGAACTCTGGCATATAATGAACCTTATGACCTGTATCTTTTGAAAGACGGTCACTAGTGCCAGGGAGAATTGTGGTACGTACAAACACAGGTACATCAGGAAGGTTTGTGATGAGTTCCTTCATGAGGGTTAAGTCCTGTGTACCATCGTCCTCGGTAGGTACGTGGATCTGCAGGAATGCAATGTCGATGTTACTTAAATCATCGTTGTAACCCTTGTAAGGGTCGCTGATGAACAGTTTACACTCTGGGTTGTTGTGTTCCAACCAATCTTTGAGGGCTCCACCTACGAAGCCGCATCCAATAATTCCAACATTAATCATATAAATGGGATATTTTGTAAATGAATTTTTCTTACTATATAATCAACTCAATTGATAATTTGCGTCATATCACCTGTATTTCTTGTAATGCAAACTGAATTATAATCATTATCTATTTTGAACTGATTATTTGATAATTTCACTAATTCAAAACAATCACTTCTTTTGGTTTATTTCTATTTATAACTAAATGTAACATATATGCAACAAAAGTACATAGAAATAAAGCGAATAAAATAATCAGAAATTTGTTATTTACGAAAAAAGATACTAGGTAATGAGGTCGTCTATATAAATGAATTAAGTATAATTCCAAACTTATACTTCCATAAAAAGCAAACACTTTCTTTATGTATTTAAATTCGAATAGATAAGATAATAATATCAATGCCAATGGCAAAAGAAACAAAACAATATAACAATCTGGCAGTAATATATTACAACTATTTCGTATTATGACCATGGCAATTCCTATAAAAAACCCGATAATAAGAGATATGTTAAACTTTCTATTGTCGTCACATGAAATAATGTAAAAATAATAAATACCAAGAATAAAAACGGGTATTCTTTGATAAAAGAAATGAATGTTGTGAATGTAATGTCCGAATGTAAGAGTAATACCTAGTGATATAGTAAGTAGTATTAATATAATTAGAGTTATTGGTTTTCTTTTATATAGCCAAGGTGTAAATGCATAAAACATTAATAAACTTGGAACATACCATTCATAAAACCATCCTTTTCCTGAAACAAAGTCAGAAATCCAAAATCCAAACCCAGTATACCATGTGATACATTTTGTCAATGTATTAGGGACATAAAACGGTAACTTAGGCATAAAATGATTGCAGACCAAACCCGCCAAGTGAACAATTATTAACACAAATATCCAAGTAGGGAGTATGCGTTTTATGCGTTTTCCATAAAAGTTAAATATATTATTATCGCGTGATAATGAGTAGCAAAGACCTATTGCTGACAAAAAAAAGAAAATGTCAACGCCAGCCCATCCATAAACACGTATTGCGTCATAAAAAATATTACCGGTCTTACCAGAATGCAACATAAAAATCCATAGGATTGCAAACCCCATCAAGGGCTGACGATATTTGGATATTCTACTTTTGAGATCAACATTTAAATAGCCATTAATAAAGTTCATTGTATTCTCTTTTTGGTGTTTCTTTTAGACTAATAAGAGAGTTCTTATTTATCTCCTATTCGTGTGTACACGAAACCGTTCTCCTCCAGTTCTAGACGATCATAGATGTTACGACCATCAACGATGACATTGCCTATCATAACCTTCTTGATAACGTTCCAGCTGGGCATACGGAACTGACGCCACTCTGTCATCAATGCAAAAATGTCAGCACCGTCGGCGGCATCGTACATATTCTTGCAATAGGTGACAACATCGCCAATACGACGCTTACATTCGTCCATGGCAATGGGGTCAAAGACTCTAACCGTTGCACCGTCAGCCAAAAGTTTATCAATAACCACCAATGCAGGCGCTTCGCGCATATCATCAGTCTCAGGCTTGAAGCTAAGACCAATAATAGCAATGGTCTTTCCCTTAACAGGGCCCGCCATCTTGATGATTTTATCATAGACAATGCTCTTCTGTTTTTCATTGACACGCTCAACAGCCTCAATCACTTCCATGTGATAGTCATTATCAAGGCCGGTATGCACTAATGCCTTCACATCCTTAGGGAAGCAAGAGCCACCATAGCCGCAGCCGGCATAGAGGAACTTTGAGCCAATTCGAGAGTCTGTGCCTATACCCTTGCGGACAGAGTCCACATTAGCGCCTACGCGCTCACAAAGATTGGCTATATCATTCATGAAGCTGATACGAGTAGCGAGCATGGCATTAGCCGCATACTTGGTCATCTCGGCAGAAGGTATATCCATGAAAATCACACGGAAGTTCTGGAGCATCAACGGACGGTAAAGTCGCGTCATTACTTCCTTGGCCTTCTCGCTCTCTGTACCCACCACCACACGGTCGGGACTCATAAAGTCCTTGATGGCTGCGCCTTCTTTCAGGAACTCAGGGTTAGAGGCTACATCAAACGGAATCTGCACGCCACGTTTGTCCAGTTCTTCCTGAATGGCTGCCTTTACCTTCTTCGCCGTTCCTACGGGTACCGTAGACTTAGTAACGAGAATGGTGTATTTGTTGATGTTCTGACCAAACTGTCGTGCTACGGCCAACACGTACTTCAAATCGGCACTGCCATCCTCGTCTGGTGGCGTGCCTACGGCACTGAACACCACCTCAACATCATCAAGCACTTCCGTCAGGTCGGTCGTGAACTTCAGTCGCTCAAAACCTACATTCCGCTTCACCAATTCCTCCAGACCAGGCTCATAGATGGGCATTATGCCATCCTTGAGCTTCTGGATCTTCTGAGCATCTACATCGACACAAGTCACATGTGCTCCCATTTCAGCGAAGCACGTACCACTCACCAGGCCTACGTAGCCTGTTCCTACTATTGCTATATTCATAATTTCAAACTATGTAACTGATAAGGAGCACCACTCTCCTGTGGATTTGTTGCTCTAAGAACCACTAGAGGTGGTACTCACTTATCAGTATAGATTATAATTTATCATTGATTAAAAAGGACAGGATCGTAACCCCGATTTCACGGACAGTTTATTAAGTTGTAAACTTTTGCTCACTCGTCAAGAAGACTATATTGTTCAATTATCCCTTCTCTTCTATTACCTTTGTAACTCTCACTCTTTTCGGGGTCGACTTTATGTTCTTATTTTCTGATGTCTCTACTGACTCTGATTCCAAGTCTTCGCCAAAAACACTCTTAAAGGTCTCACGAAATTTATTCTCTGAGCGAACACCTTTGAAAATTGGCCAGTTGCGGTATTGCTCAGGTTTTAATATTTCACCATTTTTTCCTATGGACAGCATTGTTTCGCATACTTTGTCTAACTTATCTTCCAAAGCATATTTGGGGCATTTTAATTCGCTACTCCATGCTGAGGTGTCTTCCTCATCAAGAAGAGTACGACATTTGGATTCATCTCCTTTCCACTTATAAGCCTGAGCACGATTTAGAGCAAGATATATACGATCCTTATTACTATGCTCAAATTTCAATTTGGAGTCAAGTGCAAAATTGGAGAGTTCAATGGCGATATCGTAACGCTCTTCAAATATGAGATCATAAATATTCGTAATCATACATTTGTCCACTTCACCAAGGCAACTCTTGTCCTTTTTATAAAGAAGTACACGGAGAGACATCTGTGATAATTTCACGGCAACCTCATAGAAAATGTTAAAAGCCTTGATGAAATAAGGACGATCGACATCAAGTTGGTCACCTTTTTTAAGATCTCCAAGCTCAACGCCCTCATTCCTGCAGATGGTAAGGTACTGGTTTGAAACCACTCCGTTGGAGTGAACAAAAAGATTACGACGCTGGGTTATTTCAACAAAATTTGCCCAATTATCAAACTTCTTTAATGTTTCCACTCCTATAGAGGATGCCAGTTCCTTAAATTGTTCCTGATGAGAGTCCCGCAGAATATTCTCAATCTTAGAATCTATAACATATTCCCGTGCAGCTTCAATAGAACTAAATTGCTGTAACTCAGCAAAAGTTAGTTTATGTTCCGACTGTTTCAGCTTATCAGGATTGATAGCGTATATATTGCGTAATAGGCTTGCAATAAAGGCATCAAACTGTGACACCATTGATACAATATAACTACGCATCAATAGCCTACTTGATTCCTGACTGCGAGATAGTTTACGTCCGACATGCTGGAATTGTTTTTCCTTGTCAGCAGGGATTCGAAACGGAACAGAATCATCACTGCCTTTTAAAAGATAAGGTTTAATAAAGGCATTATATTCTTTCTGGGCTTCTATCTTCTGACTGCGGAGCGTGTTCTCACTATACTCAAACGAGTCGTAAAGACAATTAATGTTTTCCAAAAAGGATTTCAGACTATGCCAGTTAGCCTTTACAAATGGATTTTTCAAGTCTTCCATAATCTTGCAAGATTATTATACATCGTTCTGTATAGCTTGCGAACGGAGTTTAAATCCGACCACTCGCTCATAAATTTTGTCCTTAAGAACAGCCATGTTGTCTCTTTTGGTAAAAGGTATATCTTTAAATTTACACATCGCCTCTAGAGCATTACGCTTCAGGTGCAGTGAATTCAGGTAATTATCTACCTCCTTCTTAGATTGCATCTGCTCAATACTCATTAGAATGCTTACATACTCTTTATTCTCTGGAGTAACCACCATAACGTCTTCTCCTTTTTCACCATCCAAAACAAAGAGAATCTGAGCCAATCCAGATTTCAGTTGCTCCATCTGTGAGGGTGAAAGTTTTTTCAAATACTGTATAAATCGTTCTATCTCATTAAGATAAAAGTCTTTTACTTTTCTCTGCATACCGTATTACTAAAGTTTAACCTCCAATTCATCTACTATGCTCTCTACTTCACGCACAATGTCAGCTCGGCTGCGTTTGTAGTTTAACACAACGGGTATGCCGTATCGAGGGGCATCGGCATAGAGCGTCTTGTTTTCACGCATATAGTTATCGAACACGGGGAAGCCCAATTCGCGTGTTTTATCAATATATTGACGGCAGGCATTAATAGGCATACCGCCATAGAACTGAACCATAGTGAATACAACACCCACGATTTCGGGATATATAGGATGATACTCCTTATCGTCATCTTCACTTTTGATGCAAAAGTCATTATAGTCTTTTACGAGTTTATCCACACTGGCTTTTAGATAGTCAATTCCCATCGTTGAAAGATAGTCCGGTTTTGCGGGAATAAGTACAAAGTCGCTAGCTACAATTGCGCATTTTGTAACAATATTAAAATTCGGAGGGCAGTCTATGATTACATAATCGTAGGCCTCTGAAGGAATCTGATCCAAACCTTCTCTTAAACGACGATGAACCTTTATGAAATTCTCTGCAATCTGCTGCTGATCCACACCTCCAAGCTTCGTTGCCAACTCCATGTCAACATTGATAAGTTCCAAATGAGAGGATACCAAGTCGAGAGTACCTCGCCCGTCCAGAGCATCATTCACTGCATCTGGTGAGATAATGAGCTTATTAAAGTTCTTCTCACGGAGTTTTTTCTTAGTGGAAAACCAATTCTTAATTGTACAATCTGGGGCTACCTCCTTACGCCAGCTCTCAGGTTCAAGGAAAGAGAAGGTCAAACTGGCCTGAGGGTCAAGATCCACCATCAGTACATCATACCCTCGGTAAGCCAACTCACCTGCGATATTTGCCGTCAAAGTTGTCTTTCCTACTCCTCCCTTGTAGTTAATAACAGATATTGTTTGCATTGTCTACATGTGTTTGGTGAGAAAATACTATTTGGCAAATTGACTGAGTTTTGCTATTTCCTGATCAGAACGTTTAAATTCTTCCTTTATTTCCTTCATGTAAAACACATCATGTTCCACAAGATTATATATAGGATAAGGGAATGTTTCATAGTTCATTAACTTACGTCCCATATAATAAATGCTCTCAGGATTGTTCTCCTCCATGATGGCATAAGGCAAAACAGACATAAAGTCACAAATCTTAAGCATCTGTAGGTGTCCTGATACTGTTCTATATTGAATGTCTTTAATAAAGCTATTAAGTACATCCAATGGCTGCATATCTATACAGCCATTATCATCGATGCCGTCTGCTTCAAGGCGCAAAAATAACTCACGACGGTAAAGAGAGACCAAATTAGTCTCACCTTTTTTCGTAGCTCCCTTGTCGCCTATAACTGCAACCTTATTCTTCTTCAAGGTCTTTTCAGTACGCCTTTTCATGATTTTCCTGCTCTTATCATATTGAAATACCACCATTTTGAAATCTTTCAATTTAGCGGAATATCCAACGAAAAGCATTTGGAAATCAGGGCCTTTATCCTTATCAGTGACGGGGTTTATGACTGTTGTAAGGCACGAATTCATAAGTTCCTCAAAATAATGGACGAGTTCTACAAAGTCCTGAGCCCTAGTTCTGCTCTTAACATTTAAGTCTATGCTCTGTTGGATGTGAATTACTATAGGGAATGTATATGCAGTGTCACCAGCGCAAGCAATTGCACAATCTCCTCTTTTAAGAGGAAAGATTTTAGGTGCTTCCATAAAGTCACCTCCACCGTTCAGCAAGCTATCCGCTGCCAGCATAAGTTCCTTTGTGCGACCTGACCGTCTAATCCATGATACACACAATGTCATAATTCAAATAAATTAATCGTCAGTTATTGTGGTAATACTCCAATGGCTTTGATACAGATTCTTCCACGTCGTAATAATCTGCAATGTTATAGAATACAATAATATCTTTTACCAATGTAGATCTCTAAACTCTCTATATAGTGACCTATTCTTCCTTTCTCTGGAAGAATAATGCATCTTCCTATTTGATTTGCCCACTTATGAATCGGGTCGTTTTCAATAAAAATATGCGTAAAATGTCGTGTTTTCTTTCCTATCACTTTGGACAAAAAGAAATTAGACAATCCTGCTGAATTATAACCAAGTCCTATCAAACCTCTTTTATCCTTGCTGGCGCCTACAGAGAATTGGGCCAACCCTCCACCTAAAGAATGTCCCCCAACGACCAATACTGGATAATTATTATTTTGTCTCTCTACATTAACTTCTTGCATTACAGATAATGCTGCATAATATACAGCATCAGAATGAAGGAACTGAGACACATCTGTCTTTTTATTATGCCATGATTGTGTTCCTGAAAACATCAGATAAACAGCATTATCAGGGAGGTCCTTGTTAGTTTTATCCTTATCAATCATAAATAAGGCTCCTCTCAGTCCATAATTCAAGTCAAAGAGCGTTTGTTTATTCTTTATTAAGGGTAGCTTTGAGAATGTAACAGGTATTATCTTGGTCGGTCTATATCCATAATGGCATTGTTCACCTTTATATGCATAGTCTGCCATTCTTATTCCCCTCTCTTCCAGTTCTGTCATTGGACGATCTAAAACACTAAGTTTATCATACTTATGGGGGCGTTTCCTGTCTTTTCGCCACAATATTAACTTTTTCCTAAAACTTAAAGCAACATCCTTCCATTCTAGTCCTAAATAACTGGCACCTCTCATAACATATTGATGAAACAAATCATTCTCATGATAAGTAACATCAAAAAAGAATGAATAAATAGAATGGAAATTAACCACTAAATCATACATCATGAAAGTAGAACGGTACGACTTCAAATGCTGGTCTAAAGGCTCTTGCTGAGCATCATTAATCAAGGAATACAATGAAACTCCATCGTCTATCTCATCTGGCACAATGCTCTTCAAGATACCAAAATACCTATTCCACTGCCATTCTATATACTCTACATGTACTTCTTCAGGATCTACTAATATGTCATTCCTCTCATCCGAAAGTCGGTCAAACAAATACTCAATATAACCAAATGTACCACCAAAGAGAATTCTATTTAACTCGCCCGACAAAGCGGCATAAGCCCTCTGTAAAGCCCCATGCGCCTCATTTTCCCTATCAATCAGCAACTTATGAAGTTCTACTGTTTTTATACTAAATGCAAGCATAAATAATAAGGAATATCAAGGTATCTTCATTAAAATCGTAATTTCTCAATTTTGAAGTCTTGGCAGGACAAACACCATCTAGAGTAGTTCTTGGGTGCTTTCTGTATCAAGCGACAAAGTCAAGCGTTTGTCATTTGTCACATGGCGCGTCTAAACCCACTATTTCATAAATAGCTTTAAGAACACTATTCAACTCTTCATCTGTGGTCACATACTCATGACTTGTCTTAGAGCTCTTCTTTAAAACTTCTAGCAATGGTTCTATTTCTGTTCTCGACATAAAATCTGTCAAACTTGTGATTGACCCATATACAGCTGCTACCGCAGAAGTCTTAGGAAAAGCCTTATCTAATATGTCATATACTACATCAACCCTATCTGAAAAAGAACCTGCAGATTGTACTGTGATAGACGAATTCAATATTATTGCTTTTATTCTCTCGATATCCATACCCTTTTATATGCATCATTATATTCAAATAGCAAACTATATAAATTTCTTCGTTCTCGTCTATGCTCATCTAGGACAAGCAAACAAGTATACTCTAGAAACTATTTATATCGGTATTGTTTTTTTTATTGCTATTATTGCGATTGGGAAATACTGTCATCAAAAAGATGCCAATTAACAGCATGAATACTCCTGCTATGATAAGTGACAACCTTAAAGGGCTATACAAAGACAGTTCCTTCAAATCTTCAAAATAAATACCGCCCAAAACAACAAATAGGCCTAGGAACAAGTAGGTACGGGCAAAGAAAGCTAATCTAGTGGCTCGATCTAACTTTACATAACGCATATTTGCCGAATATCTGCGAATATCTTCTGCTGTAACCTCTACAGTACCAAGGCCTGGGTATGATTTTTCAGAAATGATTCCATCCAACAATTTCCGGATCATCTCTTCACTAAATTTTTCAAGCTGCTGCCGAGCTGGTTCAGTGATATTTATATTTTCATCTTTCATAGTTTATCGCTTTAACACAACATTTCTTACAACAAAAATCATGACAGCAAGTGCCAAGCAGGCTCCAAATAAAAGAGCACCCCATGTATCCTTCAGGTTACTTGCACCAACCCCCGCAAATGCTGTTATAATAAGTTCAATAATCTGAACTATTAAACTCCACTTATCAGGTTTATCAATAGTCTTACCATAAATAATATGGGTTGCTCTGTTAACATGTTCACCCGTTACTTCTCGTTCGCCCTCGTGATTATTAGCCTCGCAAACCAAAACTGATTTTTCAAAAAGTGTTTCAGAAAATGCCTTTATCATTTCTTGATATTTGGATTTGCCAGAATTAATGAAGCCTGCATCAGTCAGTATTTGTTCGTCAATTATTGGCTGTGGCTTTACCAAATTTTTCAATGACTTGCTCATTTCTTCCCAATGATAATGAATGCTTGATCATTGACTCTCTGCCCCTGATAAGGATTGACATAAAAGTCCATGCAAATTTCTTTGTTCCAAATTAGTTGCCACAAAGCTTCACTTATCCTGCCATAATCAGACGGACGAAGCTCTGGCTTCAAATAGAAGACACTGACATCATTGCCGGTTTTCTTTTCCTCGATATACAGATGCAAAATGTAATTACTTAGTTGAACAAAAGAAAAGCGTTTCGTTGTTGTAGCCATTATATAATTCCTTATCACCGCAAGAATCTTTTCATCGTCGTAATCAAGCGTCAAAGGCTCGTTTGTATAGTGAATCTGCCGCATAACTCTATTGACTAATATTATATGTTATTTTTTCATAATTAGGTGGCACAACAAGACCCCACTCACTCTTCCAGAAGAAACCAATCATCATTTTGCAGCCTTTAGGAAGCTTCTGCTTCGATATTTTGAATCTGTTTATGCCATGTTGAGGTCTGTAGAAATCATTAAAGATACCTTCTGGCCTTCCTTTATCATTAATCTGGGTAACGTCAATATAGATCACCGCCACTTGGTCTACAATCTGCTCGTCCTTGAATTTAATAGAAAACTCCAATGTTTCCTCATCAAATTCTTTGGGAGATGACATCGTAAAGAAACTTGTATCGCCTGAATAAGCGAAACCGCCTTCAATTTTTTTAAAGTTTTCGGACCAGTTGAGTAACTTATTGTAGATGCCATCATCAATCACCCCCATCTCATGACGATAGAGTGAAGCTGCTACGTATATTAATAATCCAAATAAAATGGATAAAAAAATTGGATAGAAGAATAAGAGATATTTCCTTAAAGTATAACTTATCATATATCAAAAGTAAGCCGTCAATTTTCACTAGTTGGTTGCCCAAACTTGTCCCGATATAACGGGACACTAAAGATTTCTCTTATAAAGATCTACTACTCCATCTCGTATTTCTCGAACTTCACACCGTTTGCCTGACAATCTGCAACAAACCTGTCGTAACATGACCTTATATTTTCTATCGGTTGAGAATTTAACAAACTAACATATTCGTATAATTTATCAGTACGACAGTCATATGCCACATCATTTATCCTTATGAAAGGGGAAAGGATCTTCTCTATCTTTTTCTCTATACCATGAAATGGCGTTGGTTCCATAAAGATTCCATCGTCCAGTCCTTTTGTTGAAGGTATTCGAAGAGCATCATAGCCAGTAATATAAACCAGATACTGGCGCTTTTCTGATATTCGAAGCAGAGTGTTAATCTGGAGAATCGTCATATTCGTAATTTCATTCTCATCATCTGAGAAAGTATACCTACCTCCTCTAATGTAACCGGATACTGTATAATTGGTAAAAATGCAACAAGAATGCTTAGCATTAAGAAGTTTATATACGAGATTCATATATTCATCATACACAGCATGATGAGGATACATCATCTGATTCGTTTCAATTTCACATGTTTTGTTAGTCGCATCTGGAGTAATCCTAAGTCTATAATCAGATATGGTAGAGATAGAAACCTTTGTATAGGACAACATTTGATCCAAATTAACTATTCCTCCACCTAAATCCAAACCAACACTAAAAGTTGATTCCATTTTAGATTCTGGAAGTTTTATTTCATACTGCCTTGCAAACAGATAGAAAAGACTTTTTGCTGTATTATCAGCTGTCACGATCTGGTCATAATCTTCTGTCATAATGAAGCTTGTTATGGCTTTCACAACATTTTCACCGATCTCCTTTGTCTTTTCTGCCTTAAAAGAATTGCGATCTAGTGTCAACAAATCTTTTGCCTGGCCTTTTAATATGTTAACAGTAGGATGCAAGAATGGTATTGTTGGTCCATTTGATTCTACTTTTGCATTTTTAAAATAATAGCTTGTTCCTGCATTATTAGGTTCAAATGATAAATCATCAAATGAAAGCTCAACGCCTGTCTCCGGGTCATAATACTTCATTTCTTTTCTGGGTATATATTGTCCATTTAGTTTAATGGGTATTAATGACAATATCGCATAGTTCTTTATAGCTTTGTTTAGCGCATTTTCGACCTCGTCTGTATCAACTCCGCTAAATCTATCCTGAGCCAGAGGTTTCTTGCTCCACGACTCGATAAGTTTAAACCGAATACAAAGCCCTGGAGATTTTCGATGGCCTAATGGCTTAAGATATATATCACCATTCATTTTTGAATTAGGCTTGTGCATCTCGATTGAATAGCACTCGTCTGTTTCATAATCCTTTGTCTGAATGTTTATTTCATCTGTAAGGAGAAATATACTCTGAAAACCTATTCCAAAAATTCCTGACGGTCTTAACCATTCCGGCATTCGATCAATAATAAGCTTTTTCTCAATATTACGAGAGCTGCTACCTGTATTCGATAAGAATTGAAGATGACTACGCTTCAACCCCATGCCTCTATCATCTACAACAACTACAACCTCATTTTTACTATTACGCTGTACCGTAACGTTGATGGGATAATTGATGGCAATCTTTTCAAAGAAAGTTTTATCAGGTAACAGTGGTATTGCACCTTCGTCTTCGCAATCAAGGAATAGACGTATCAGAGTGGAGTCCACTGCATTCTGAAGTATTTCTCGAATACTATCAAATGGACTTTTATAGAAATTCTTGCCTTGTAATAGCTCTAATGCCTTTTCTACATCAATTGTGAATTTCGGCTCATTGTATTTATCAACATTATAATAACCATCAACATCAACTGATAGTTGATTAACTGTAGGGAGATAACAATTAATCTCATGAGGAACAATGTCGTTCCATCTTTGTGACTGGTTGTTAAACTCTTCCTTAAGCCATGAAAACCAATCACGGGTTATCTTAGCAACTCTAGGATTTATGCACCGTGCTGTTACCTCTATATACTTGTTATCGACCCTATAATGCTTGATGCACTGATGCTTGTGATAGTGATTTATAGAATTCCCTGGCATTTCATCAAGAGTGCGCAACAGTGTCTCATTGAACCGATGATTATCCAAATCAAGAAGGTCGCCTATCCGCAGCATACAAGCAACAAACCGTGGATGGGCTTTGTCAAGTGATATACCATTTTCAATGTATGGGAGTTTCATAACATCAGAGAAGCCCATAGTGTGAAGAGCACATATATCACCCAACAGGTCATATAAACGAGCGGGTATGACAGAACGAGGTGAATCAACACCTATTTGTCCTATTGGGTCAACTAATGCCTTTCGGGCATTTGAACCATGCTGTTTTCTAAAATATTCAGCAAACAAGAACTTTATCGCATCGAAAGACGACAAGTTAACATCCTTGTTCTTAAACTCCAATTTTCCATTGTTCTCATTAAAGAGATTTGCATATTTAAAGAGATCATGGTGTGGGTTAGAAAGAACTTTATGATAGAATGCTAGGAAATCACCGCTTTTAAAAGCATCATCTATCTTAGGTGCAGTAATCACCATGCCTAAATCATGACAATAGGCAGCCTCAAGCAGCAACCACAGATCACTGCAAGATAACTGATTGATAACTTCTGTACCTAAGACATTGCAGATATTATCAAGAATGGTTTGTGAATGAGTATCATCATGAAGGCTAAAATGAGGAAACATAACCACCACCGCCTTTAATGCTTCAGGAATCAGCTTCCTGTCGTACTCCCACTGACCAACAAGAATATTACATCCCTCGCTTTCAGCTTTAAAGCGAAGAACCTTTTCTATGTAGTTCATATTGTTATCTTTGGCTGTCACCATATATCGTAATTAATAGTCAATTCACTTGACTCGAATTGATCAGATAGCAAGTGACGGCATTTACATGCTCCATGATCATCACTTCATTCTCACCTTCATGCCATACCGGGAAAGATAGGTTACAATTATTGAATTTTCCGACATATTCCAGACTTCTGTCATCTAAAATATCATTTCTTATCTCTGGCGCAGAGAAAGAAGCAAAGAAACTGTTTCTTACTTTCTTGCGTCCCTGCGGTAGCAAGCGGCAAAGCCGAGCGCTCTGGCGCAGAGAAAGAAGCAAAGAGACATCCACCCTCACCAAGTTTGACTTTGTCGACCTCTGTCACGACTCGGGATAGCCTAAGCGAGCTTGGCTCTCCTCTCGCTGCTCCATCGGTTCCCCCGACATCGGGTTAAGGCTTAACCGAAGAATGGCAGAGACCGCTCATTCTTCGACCCTTTTGGTATCGCGGGACACGCGATGATATTTCTTAATCGGCTGGCGCATGGAGTAAGAGCTTATCCTATTTCTTATCACCGCTACCAACCGAAAATGTCTACATGAGTGCCTGTCTGAAGGAAAAGGAGCGTAAGTTCAGTCGCATCAGCCCAGAATCTGCTTAAACATGTCATCGACACTCTCAGCATGATACACTCGGCCATGCTTAATATCGTCCATGGCTTCCTTGTATCCAGCTGTTTTGGTGATGTCATCCACACGAGATTTTTCCACGCCTACGGCGCCGTCAGCAACAGGTGCTGTCGGGACATAGAGAGGGGTTCTTGTGTTATCTGACATGAATAAATTCATGAATTCGGGTGCAAAGGTACGATTTTTTTTGCCAATAACCAAATATTTGATGAATTATTGTCTTGCCTCACACTAAAAAGCTAGTAACTTCGCTCTAGGCATAGACTTGCCATACTCTCAGAGTATGCTTAGAGTATGGCTAGACTATGGTTAGACTATGGTTAGAGTATGCCTAGAGTATGCCTAGACAAACTTATTTTCATTCTCTGGCGCAGAGAACGAAGCTTTATTTCTTACTTTCTTCGGCGCGAAGAAAGAAGCAAAGAAGCATCCACCCCCACTAAATCTCCCCCTATATTGGGAGACTTAACCGAAGAATGACAGAAACCGCTCATTCTTCGACCCTTTTGGTATCGCGGGACACGCGATGGCTTTTTATCGGCTGGCGCATTGAAATATACTGCGGTGAGAAAATTATACCTTAAAAATCTATACCATCGTTAAAACACCGGGGCGTGGGGCAGAGCCCCATATTATGGCGCTCGAAAGAGCGGGGAGAGGGGTGCGAGGTACGAGCGGGGGACTATAGTCAATCCTTCTGACAATGGTTCTCCACCTTCTGTGGATTGATATTCACCTGATGGGCCGTATTGATCACTATCTTATTGATGGTCATATGTTTCAACGCATCTCGCTCTTGCTTGGACTGCACTTCTTGCTTGTACTGCACTTCTTGCTTGTACTGCACTTCTTTGCCGCTCGCAGCCTCTTCCATGAATACACCCATATTGACCCTCTCTCTCAATTCCTCGATAAAACGACCATGAACATCTTTGTCTGTGGAATGAAAGGATTCTTCTATCATGCGCAGAAGGTTAATCTTATCATCGCGTGTCGAATAGAGCATGACCAGCCACTCAATGACGTTATGATTATAGTCTTCTGTTACCACTTTCCAGGGACTAATCTTCCTAATCTTGCCGTCATCAAATAATGAAGCAAGGACTCCCCAACTTGAAACTTTAGGATCAACAACACACTCAAACTTACACTTAGACAAATCTAACGTAGGACAAGGCATCGGATCAAACTGGTTGGGAAGAATAATGTCCTCATCTTGAATGAAATGGATGAGACTATCAGTAAAATTATCGAACCTGCCGCCTACTATATACTGGCAAATCCCGCTCATAAAACACTCTTCACTAAAAGAGAGGTTACCTTTGCTCTTCATAAAGGCCCAGACAACACAGAACACCAGTTGTGCATCATCATAGGCACCAAGATAGTTGGCTTCTTCAATCAGATAACGTTGACGGACATCAAGACCAGGGTTACGGTCGCATTGCACATTTACACACTGGAAATAAACTTCGTTAAGGATGGTCAGGACAGGAGTGTCAATATGGTGTTGATATCTTTGTTCAAGCAACTGTTTATAGATATATTGATGTAGCGGGCTATTTGTCAAATAGTCCATCACGTCACTATGGCCACAGTATAGCAGCTTTCTTCTCAATTCAGACGGTGACATATCACTATTTATTTTTTGACACTTGGCAATTGCGGGTATTTTCGCTGCAACAGATCGTCAATAGCTTCACGTATCTCCTTTGGCGGGTCATCCCGAAGGGCATGCTTCACGGAGTGGTCGCGGTCGCCCTCCAAGGCTTCGGCCAGGGCTGCGCCATTGTAGTTATCCTTATATACCACAGCATAGATTTTACGTGTGCGCAGGTGGTAGAGAATTTTGGCCACGAGGTCGCGGTTGAAGTTGACGCCCCATTGTCTGCCTGGATTATATACTTCGCTCTCCACTTCGCGGAGTGTAAGGATGTCTTCCCACATCTTTCTCCAGTAGCTCTCCACATCATCCACTAACAACGAATCGACCTTTTCTACATATTCCAGTATCTTATCACGTATAGGGGTGAAGTCTATCCTATTGTCTGGCTCTTTCATGCGGTCATCGGGTTTTGCACCCATTGCCTCCTTGACAGCTGCTGTATCCTCCTTGCCGGAGCTGACGTTAATCGTGGTATTTACTTCACCAACGTTATTATTCACAATGTGGGCCGTCTGGATATTGATTACAGTCTGTGCTTTTCCATAATTTACCTCATTCTGCTCTTTTTTCTCTTCATTTCCCATACATTCAAGCGTATTTTAAAAGTTTCTTTTTGTTACGTAACTTACTGATTATCAGATAGGGAAGAAAGAAGAAAGTTGCGGAAAACTTCCTTCCTTGGTTCCTTTTACTTCACGTTGTATCTTTGCACCAGAAATCAGACGCTAAACGTCGGTTTCACGAGATCATTCACTTATTGTTACATTTAAAATGTTCATGCGTATGCAAAACAACATTCAATTATCGACGCACTTCCAGCTGAAGGAGTTCATCGAGAGCCGGACGGTACAACAGTACGGTATCGCAAACGCCCCGCCTGCAGAGGCGGTGGAGAACCTGAAGGCGCTTTGCCTCCACACGCTGGAACCTCTTCGTGAGGCGATGGGACTGCCCATCATCATCACCAGCGGCTACCGCTGCAAGGAGCTGAATGAACGGATCGTTCATCACTCGCGTAAGAGCCAGCACATGGGCGGCCAAGCCGCTGACTTCTATGTGGGCAAAGGCTCGCGAGATCTTCTCATCAAGGCCTTCCGCCAGATCATCCAGGATGACAGCATCGACTTCGACCAGCTCATCCTGTATCCTTCTTTCATTCACGTGAGCTACGTGAGCCGTGACAAGAACCGCCACAGTATCATCGAAGCCAACGGCAACGGAACCTACTGCGGCCTGTCTCGCGCTCAAGCGCTCGCACTTCTCTAACATCGAAAAACTCGAAAGACACTATTGATTGTCAAGAATTTGAGAATTAGAGAATCAGATCTTTTACGTTAAACTTTTAAATTTTATCAAAAATGGCAGAAATTAAACAAATCGGCCCTGGCCGTAAAACAGCCGGCACCATCGATGGTGTCACGTATGTAACCCTCCGCAATGGAAAGACTTATGTCCGTTCCGCTCCTCACATGCCTGAAAGTATGTTCAAAACGACTGAGGCACGTATCCGTCAGGCTGTCTTCAAGATGATCCAGATGCACCTGAAGTACCATCTGCGCACCTTCAAGCAAACAATCACTCCTACGAAAGGCTCATCCAGCAACACCTACTACAGCATCAACCACAAGGCACTGGCCTTGGCCCTACAGGCACTGGCTGAGCAGTATGTCAATGGTGCAGACGTGACCATCACCGACGTCGAGGCCGCTATCTGCGCCTACGCTGCTGCGCACCCGACCTCTATCAGGATTGCATCGAAGAGTGGCTATCAGGAGGTGTACCTCACTGGTGAGTGGCCTGAAACCATCACTCTCAACGCCCTGACTGGCGACAGCACCGTCATCATCATCGTGAATGAGCATGGCGAGCAGACCACCATCAACGCTGATGGAACCGTAACCACGGGATCGAACACTGGTAGCAGTGGCTCTGGTTCGAACACGAACCCTACGGATAACGGTGGCGATAATGGTTCGAACACAGACCCCACGGATCCTACGGATAACGGGGGCAACAACGGTGGCGGCAACGACGTCAACTAATTTATTAACAATTTAAATTTTTAAGTACAATGAAAAAGTTTTTTCAAAAGATTCTTCAGTATCTTCTGAAGAAGGTCGTTAAAAAGTCTGATTCTAACGCTAACGAGGTCACTGTACCCGAAGCTGAACCCATCGTTCTCGATTCTGAGTCCGGTGCTGTTAGCAAAGACTCTCAGGATTCTGCTGTCAAGACCAAGTCTTCCTGGTGGGTCACCCTCCTGAGGATTTTGTCCTACATCATCAGCCTCATCCTCGGAGGTGTCGTCACCAGCTGCGCTCCTCTCGTACTCTAAAAGCGTTGGGTCATGGTTCAGGGGCAACGGTTTACCGTCCCCTGGCCAACGGCCCTATCATCATAAAAATCATTTTTCAAGACAACAAAGGTATGAAACCATGCGTAATATCGAATATATCTTCATTGACTCAGATCGCAAGACTCGCGCTGGCAAGTCTCGTCATCATGTTCTTCCTGACTTCGGATACCACTTCGTCGTCAACAAGGAGGGCCTGGTCATCTCGCCCACAGACGTCAGCATCCCTGTGCATCTCATCCCCGGTCCCATCTACGACCCCGACAAGTACAACAAATGCTCCATCTGCATCCGCTACTGCGGCTCACTCCTGCCCCATGCATGGCTCATCGACCAGGATGCCAGCTGCGCCGCACTTATGCGGCAACGGGCAGCCCTCCTCCGTCTGCTTGCCGAGCTTCGCAAGCGTTTCCCTGATGCCAAGATCCTTGGTGTGTCAGAAATAGACGGCAAGGAGCTCTATTGCAAGAACATCATGGTCAGCGATGCCATGAATGTTCTGAGGAAAGAGTTGAGTGACTTACCTTGAAAGTTGACACCCATGGATTGGCCTTTAAGAAGAACAGGTCCCTGATGGTCATTCATTATAGTGACTCAGGGACCTGTTCTTGTATGACAGGAGGCAGACTCCTGTTATCTTATATAAGATTCCTTACTTTCTTTCGTCCCTGCGGTAGCAAGCGGCAAAGCCGAGCGCTCTGGCGCAGAGAAAGAAGCAAAGAAACATTTTTCTTCACAACCACCCGCCCCTCCTTGCCTAAGGAGGGTACCTTCCCCTCTCCAAACCTCTCCCCACATGGTGAGAGGCTTAACCGAAGAATGGCAGAAACCGCTCATTCTTCGACCCTTTTGGTATCGCGGGACACGCGATGATATTTCTTAATCGGCTGGCGCATAGAGAAGATACTGCGATGAGATAATTATACCTTAAAAATCTATACCACTGAATTAACACCGGGGTGTGGGGCAGAGCCCCATATTATGTTACTTTTCGTAATATCCTTTGTCACTATACTGCGACCAACGGAGATACATTTCCTGATAGTGATCTTTTATGAACTCAGATATTCTGGCAATCTCTCGGTCATTGAGAATCCCACGGTTTTGAAGTATTGCATCGCCATTGCTCTTGACGAAGAATTTTGCTGAGCCACCCTCTGTAAGTTTGCTGTCGCTTGCATGGACGTGCATACACTCCACTACACAGAATGATGTGAAATAGAGGTAATAGCCTGCCACCTTGAAGTCATAGTACTTTGGCATCGTTCACTCCTCCATGTATTTCTTGTTTTGCTGTAAATAACGGCTCGCAATTGACAACTCAATATCATCCATCGTTGTCTCCAGTACTTCGCCATCAGTGCTGAATACTACTGCTTTCTCTGGGCAGTTCAGATTAAGTACCTGTATGCGTTCGCCATTGCGAGTGAAGGCATACCCATTTACTATAATATCGGCCTTATCGGCAATAGTCTTTATATCAGGCATATGCAATACGTACGCTTTTAATTGGTTTTAAGAAGGCATCATAGTCGATATAAAGTCCATCCAAGATGGGTTTAAGATCGATGTATTCCTCTTCAGGTTCAGCATTATGGCGATATTTGGCCATAACAACCAAATAGCCATCTTCCCATTTCACGACATCAGTGTATCGTTCAAGGCTATAGGGAGCCTTGAAACGGATATTATACCCTCCGAAGCTGAAAGCTGTAAAGCCATCTGCATTGCTGAGAGTAGCTTCATGCGTTTTATCAAACGATATGTTTGTCGATGTCGTAACCATTCAATTTTTATTAACTGGTGCAAAGATACAACTTTTATTTAATATGAGAGCATTCTTTACTACTTTTTTTGCAAAGAGCCCATGTTTTAGTATACAAATGTTGTTTTGCTAAGAGTCGGGCTCCTGTCATATCATATGTGATTTCTTACTTTCTTGCGTCCCTGCGGTAGCAAGCGGCAAAGCCGAGCGCTCTGGCGCAGAGAAAGAAGCAAAGAGACATCCACCCCCTCCAAGGCTATGCCTTAGAAATCTTTTTCACAACACCCCGCCCCTCTTGCCTAAGAGGGTTACCTACCCCCTTCCAAACCTTCCCCCGACATCGGGTGAAGGCTTAACCGAAGAATGACAGAAACCGATCATTCTTCGACCCTTTTGGTATCGCGGGACACGCGATGATATTTCTTAATCGGCTGGCGCATGGAGAAAGAGATTGGCACCTTAATAATCTATACCACTGAATTAACACCGGGGTGTGGGGCAGAGCCCCATATTGTGGCGCTCGAAAGAGCGGGGAGAGGGGTGCGAGGTACGAGCGGGGGAAAAACTGCTAAGATTAAGTTTACTTATTGACTTCTATCTGTTGTACGAGACTCTTCAGATATGCATCAGAAACGTTTTCAATATCCGACTTATCGTAGATTGTCATCAATGTGATAAGGATTTCTTCTGATCCTGTCTGCTGCACATTATAAGTAATGACCCTTGCTCCACCACTCTTTCCCTTGCCTTTTGAGGCAATAGCCATGCGATGTTTATAGGTATGCTGTCCTAATGATTCGCCAGCAAAGGGATTCTTTTCAAGTTCATCAAGGAACGTATCGTAATCCTTTTCAAAAGACGGGTATTTCTTACGCAACGCTTTGGCTCCGCGTTCGAACTCATCGAGGTAGTCGAATGTTACCTGCATAACAGCTTACTTGAATAGTTTACGAGCATCATGACGTACCTTACCTGCATGAAGATCATCAAAGGCTCGAGTAAGGCTTTCTCGAACCATCTGCTGCTGAGCCTGAGTCTTAGACTGCTGATGTTCAGCAAGGATACGCTTGGCAAGAGCCTGGCGTACTTTCTTCGACTGGCTCTGATAAAGTGCCCAAAGTGCATCAAGGGTACTTATCTCTGTTGGCTGCGAATTTACTGTTGTAATCATATCATGTAAAGACTAAAATCCACTTTGATATCAGGCGTATGCAATACGTACGATTTTATATCTTACTTTCTTGCGTCCAGATGGTAGCAAATTATCTTCGACCCTTTTGGTATCGCGGGACACGCGATGATATTTCTTATCGGCTGGCGCATGGAAAGAGCTTATCCTATTTCTTTGGTGATGTCATCCACACGAGCCTTTGGAGCTTTATGTACCTTCACAGAAGCCACGCCCTTTAACAACTGGCATGCTTTCTTAATCTGCATCAGCAGGCTCTCATCCTGCACATCTAATACTATTGTTGCCATATCTCGTTTTTTTATGCTTTACAATTATTTGGCGGCGGCGATGTGGAGGAAGTGGGAGATCTGGTCACCAATCAGGGGTTGATTGTCGATGAAGGTATCAAGGATCTTTGATTTACCAGTCAGAGGAAGGACATCATAATCCGCTATCTCTGCCGGAATAAGGGTGCTATGACCTGCTTTTAATTCAATGATATCGTCGGTGCTGCGAACGCGAATCTGGCAGTCGCCTTCAAGACACATCGAAATGACAAAACTGCCGTATTTTCGCATGTCACGGTGCTTGGACTTGTTAATCTCCATCACGCGCACATCGAAAAAAGGGGTATCGATAACCTGAACAGCCCTGTTCGTGGTTTCCGGGTAGTCCGTACGGTAGTTAGACTCAACATGAAAATCAAGGGCCTTGGCTGCTAACTCGGTATGGAGTTCACGGGGCTTGCCATCCATGCCCGGACGGTTATAGTCGAAAATGCGATAGGTGACATCGGATGACTGTTGCACCTCTGCCAACATCACACCGCCACAGATGGCGTGGACACGGCCTGCTGGCAAGAAGAATACGTCACCGGCTTTCACCTTGTGGTCGGCAAGGACTTCCGTGATCGACCCGTCCTCTACCCGCTTCTGGTATTCGTATGGGGTGATCTGCTGATTAAAGCCTGCATAGAGGTGGGCGCCTTTATCGGCCTTGATGATATACCACATCTCGGATTTGCCCATCTTACCGTGCTCGCGCATGGCCATCTCATCATTGGGATGGACCTGAATGCTCAGGTCATGCCTGGCATCGATGAACTTGACCAGCAGTGGCAGTTGGCCATGATACTTCTCATTGACCTTCTTGCCAAGGATGGCATCGGGTTGTTCATTGATGACTGAAACGAGGTCTTTGCCGGCATATACGCCATTACTGATGATGCTGGTGCTGGTAGGCACAGCGCTCACCTCCCAGCTCTCGCCTATGGGCTCATCAGAAGGAGCAAGGCCTTTGTAGGGCCTGAGCTGGCTGCCGCCCCACACTACTGTGTGGAGGTTGGGTTGGAATAGTAATGGGTATAATTGCATTTGTTATGACTTATTTTCTTACTTTCTCTGGCGCAGAGAAAGAAGCAAAGAGACATCCACCCTCACCAAGGCTATGCCTTAAAAATCTTTTTCACAACACCCCGCCCCTCTTGCCTAAGAGGGTTACCTACCCCCTTCCAAACCTTCCCCCGACATCGGGGTGAAGACTTAACCGAAGAATGGCAGAAACCGCTCATTCTTCGACCCTTTTGGTATCGCGGGACACGCGATGATATTTCTTAATCGGCTGGCGCATGGAAAGAGCTAGGGTTGGTCACTTTTGCCGTGGCAATCACGAATCAGCCGTGACTGTAGATATCACCAAACTTATACTCAATAAAGAGCACCTGAAACACGCTGCCATCTCTGTAGCCCAAGAAGGCATGGTTATTACCCGTGGCCCGAAGCACCAACAGTTTGGTAAGACCACTAGGTACCAAGTCCTTAGCCCCCTCCTTCAGAGAGTCTACGTCTATCGACTCGGTTCCCAAGCCATGTCTCTGCGTAGTGCGTACATCGTTCCAATTGAGCGCACAGAACTTGCGCAGGTGCTGGATGAAGTCAACGAAATAGCCCGAGTCGTTCTTGGCTTTCACGTAGCTGATGTCGCGCAGGTCCTTGAAACCAAACGAGAGACTGTTTCGCGACTCTGGTACGACTGCTACTATCTGACGCTTCTTAATCATCGACTATCTGGGTCTTGAAGTAGGACTTCATCAGTTCCTGTGGGATCACCGTGCCACGATTATGCGGCTCCACACTGGTCCAGGGCTTCTCGCGGTGCGTCATGTTCATCAGACCAATGGCAGAGAACTCACGGAAGGCGTCGTACACCTCGTAGAAGAACGACTCTTCTGCGTCGGGCAGTACAATGACATCCTTCTCTACCGGCAGGCTCTTGGCACCGTACTGTTGGAAGAAGTCATATGCCACCGGCACCACCGGACCATACATCCAAGCCTCTACGTCCTCATTGAACAGGGGTTTGTCGAACTTAGCCAGATGAAAACCCTGCTCGTAGTACAGCAGCTTCTGAAGCTTCAGATTGGTGAGGTTGTCACCACCGTTGGCGATGTCATCATCAGCCATCTTGATGAGCTTCCTTGCTATGTCCAAAACATTATATGCCATAATCTTATATATTTTTCTTTCCATATCTTTCGTTCGCCTTCGACCTTCCTTCGACAGAGGAACGACGGAGGAAGGACGAAGGGACGAAGAGGGTTAGAAGGGGATGGTTTCGGAGGTGAGCCAGTCGGTTTCGAAGCGGAAGGCGGCGGAGGAGGTGGAAGCGGTGAAGATGTTACCAGTGAGGATGGTCTTGCGGTTGCGCTTGAAGGGTACGTTAGATGCCGTATGGGTGAAGAGCACGTTGTTGGCTGCATCCAAGACCTCGATGGTGACGTCTATGTCCTCCTCGTCCGTAGCTAAGAACGGGAAGCTGGACACTCCGATGTGAGCCCCGACGGCCGCTGAAGGCGTGTTGGTCTGCGTGAAACCGGCATCGGATGTGGCGAGTCCCGTGGTGGGGTCGAACGTCTTGCCGCCCTTGGCGTATGTGGTCCGGATCTTGGCAATGCCTGCCGGACGGTTGTCTGTAGAATTGATGTCGAGCGCTGAGACGATGCGGTTCAGGGTTACCGTGAGGTCCAAGGGTGCTGAGCTGGTCACCGTGACGCTCTGCGTCTTGCAGAAGGTCTCTCGGGGACGCTCGCTGGTGAAACCGGCAGCGGTAGGACTGGTGAGGAAGAACACATCGCCATCGTAATAGGCGTAACCTAATGCCACCATGGTGTAGGTGCCCACCGGTAGATTGGCCGTGAACTCGCCAAAGGTGGTGTAAGTGCCGTCGCCCTGTACCTGAGTGGTCTTGTAGACCTCAGTGCCACCGGCATCATAGAACGCCAGGGTCATGGCACTTGATGTGAAATAGTCTCCCGGATTCTGAGCCGCTCGCGTCAAGCCTCCTCCAGACGACATATCGTCCATCGACATGGAGAAGTCACTGACACGCACCCTCACCGGGGCACAGGGGCCAGACGACTGGCTTGAGGGGTTCATCACTTCCTCAGCGTCTGCAGAACAACTGCTGAGGGTTACTACTGTGCCCAACAAAAGGGCCATGCCACAAAGGGCAGCTGAACTAAAATAATTTTTTTTCATTTCTTGGTCTTTGATAGTAAGACTTGTGTTAACTTTGTCACAATGACGGGACAAAGATAGGAAGTCTTTTCCAAAAGACCAAAGAAACGGGTTATATTTTAACTATTTTTTTCTTATTCAGCGGTCGAGCTCCTCGTAGATGGAGTTGTTCGAGCGGTACTCCGGCACGATCTCCTTCATCTTCTTGACGGTGGCGAGGTCATCGAACTTGCCCGAGAGCGCAATCAGCTCGTCGATATCCTTCGACACATGCTTGTAGTCATACTCCAGCACCTGGGCGATGCGGATCTTCTCATGGAACGAGGGCTTGGTGTTCTCCTTATTGTTGAGCACCTCCTCATAGAGTTTCTCACCCGGGCGCAGGCCAGTATACACGATCTTGATGTTGCGGGCCCCGGAGAGCTTGATCATGCGCTGGGCCAGATCGGCAATCTTCACCGGCTTGCCCATGTCGAACACGAAGATCTCTCCGCCCTTGCCCTTCGTGCCCGCCTCGAGCACTAACTTACACGCCTCGGGGATGAGCATGAAATAGCGGATGATGTTCGGATGCGTCACAGTGACAGGACCGCCATTGCGGATCTGTTCCTGGAACAGCGGGATGACCGAGCCATTGGAACCAAGCACGTTGCCGAAGCGGGTGGTGACGAACTGCGTCTTCGACACCTTGCTCAGCGACTGCACGTAGATCTCGCAGATGCGTTTCGAGCAGCCCATCACGTTCGTGGGGTTCACGGCCTTGTCGGTCGACACCATCACGAACTTCTTGGCATTATACTTCACCGCAAGGTCAGCAATGGTCTTCGTACCCATGATATTGTTCTGCACGGCCTCCGTGGGGTTGTCCTCCATCATCGGCACATGCTTGTAGGCGGCGGCATGGAACACATAGTCGGGCATATAGTCGGCAAAGATACGCTCCATGCGCTCCTTCTTACAGATGGAGGTGACAATGGTCTGGGTACGCACCTCCGGATAGTCCTTCGCCATCATCACCCGGATGTCGTGCTCAGGCGTCTCCGCCTGATCGATCAGGATCATGATGGCGGGCTTAAAGGCAGCCACCTGCTTCACCAGCTCCGAGCCGATACTGCCGGCAGCCCCGGTGATCATGACACGCTTGCCGGTCAGTTCCTTCTCCACCGATACCATGTCGACGTTGATCTCCGACCGGGGCAGCAAGTCTTCTGCGCTCACTTCCTTGAGACTGACACCCTCAAAGGCTGGGGTCTCCTCAGGGCTGTCGTCATACTTCGACGTCTCGATGTTCACCCACTCCTGGGCATTCTGCGCCATGAAGATCTTCACACCGTTCTCGATGAGCATGTCCTGAAGCTCCTGATGGTTACGGAACTCATTGGTGCGATAGGGCGATACGATGATGCCTCCGATATGGCGCTCACGGATGATCTCCGCCAGGTCGTCCTCGAGCGAGTAGACCTTCTCACCCAACAGCCGGTTGTGGCGGTAGCGCTTGTCGTGGGCGATGAAGCCCTTCACCTTGTAACGGGCCGGCTTCTGGCTGCTGATGTTCTTCGCGAGGCCGACACCACCCGACTGGGCACCGTAGATGAGCACACGGATGGAGCGCTTCGAGCTGGTGAGCACGTCGAACACGTTCTTTGCCAGGATGCGCACGGCCCACTGGAACAACGTCGCCAGGACGAACATCACGACGATCTCACGCACGGAGAGATGCCGGAAATACATCTCGGGGTAGTTGGTCATCCAGTAGTGTACCGTCAGCACGATGGCGCACGACAGGATGTTGGCATAGCCCACGCGCTGCAGGTCGACAAACGACGAATAGCGCAGGATGCCTGCATAGGTGTAGAACACCTTACTGCCGACAGTGCTCAGCATCACGAACAGCACCAGGGTGCCCAGCACCATGGCGAAGCTCTCATTACCCAGCGACCAGTAATTGAAAACGGTGTGGCTGATGAGTCCCGACAGCAGCAGGATGATGCAGTCGAAAAGAAGGATGCACCAGAACGGCAGGGCGTTCTTGTTAAAGTACCAGTTGAATAATTTACTGAAAAAGCTCATTTTTTCTTATCCGACAGTGTAGACAAGCACGACGGCAATGACGGAGAGACAAGCCAGGACAATGAGGAGGATCTTGAGGTACTTCTCGGCCTGGCGACGGAGGTAAATGGCATTGAGGCTGCGGTCCCGGAAGCGGGACGCGCCGTCTTTATGGTGATGATGATGTTTTTTTTGTTGTTCTGACATAAGCCACAGATTTACACAGATTTATAATATAAGCCTAAAGCCTATTTGAGGATGTTGTAAAGGAGGGAGGCCATGGAGATGAGGATGGAGGTGGCGGAGATCCAGAGGGTCGTGGACTGACCGATGCTGGAGTTGCGGGCCTTCACCTTGTTGGGCTCCACATAGACGATGTCGTTCTGCTGGAGATAGTAATAGGGCGACGTGAGCAGGTTGGCATCGTTGAGATTGATGAGGTAGATCCGCTTCTTGCCTTTGGCGTCCTCACGGATGAGCTTCACGTTCTCACGGACACCATAGATGGTGAGGTCGCCTGCCTGGGCAAGGGCCTCGAGGACGTTGATCTTCTCACGGGATACCTGATAGCTGCCCGGACGGTTCACCTCACCGAGGACGGAGATGGAGTAGCTGGACATACGGACCGTGACCACGGGGTTCTCTGAGGCATTGAGATAGGGCTTGATCTTGTCGTGGATGAGCTGCTCACACTGACTCTTGGTGAGACCACCGACAGCTACACGACCGAGGACGGGGAAGTCGATGATGCCATTGTTGTCGACCAGATAGGTCTGAAGGGAGCCACCAGATGTAGAAAGATTGCTAGAGGCGGATTGAAGTGTAGGACGCACGATGAGGTTGAAGGGGGCAGAGGCCTCCGGGTTGACCGTGTTGACGGTGATGGTCAAGATGTCCTTGGGCATGATCTTGGCATCATAAAGGAACTGGGACTGAGAGAGGTCTACTTCGCCGCTGTTATGGAGGTAGGCGACGTTCTTGGGGGCGCTACAGGAAGTGACTAGCGCCACAAGAAGAATTAAAACGAAATAAGAATTCTTTTTCATATGTTACTTATTATTTATTTAAACAAGGATTATAAGGATTATATGGATTTTTTTAACCACTAATATAATCAGAAGGGCCACCAGGATTTGTGGTGGTGGGAGCGGTGTTTTGAGGTATGGGTAGAGGGCTCACCGTAGTCCATGGCACCGGAGTAGGCCTCGTCAATGAGGTGACGCCACTTCTTGCCGTGGG
>JAEEGF012126825.1_pt1 | contig 50690 bp, 66 predicted proteins | sample 9134171 | NCBI WGS metagenome assembly JAEEGF01 (sample SAMN16246542, study PRJNA631951) | gut metagenome | biome: gut microbiome; feature: rumen; material: AP-attached | host: Bos | place: Iran: Karaj | collected 2018-10
AGATTGTGGGCAGGGTATAGTGGTTGCTATATATGGGGTATTTTCTATGAAAATACCTAACTTGGGAGGGAGACAGGCGGAGAAAAAACGAAAAATATTTGCAGCTGGCAGGGGTGGCGGGCGGATGGCGAGGGCGGAGGGCGGCGGAGCGGCGGCGGCGGTCCTGGCTGGTTGGTTGGTGCGGAGAAAGTCAAAGATTAATTGTGCACTGCTTTCGATAGTCCTTTTTTATGTGCTTTCAAACTTATTTTGCACCGTCTACACTTTTGCACCGTGGCCGGGGATGTCCGGGATGCCGGAGGCGGGCAGGCGGATGGGGTGCCAGGCGGGACGGTTGGCAGGGCTATACCCCCCCTTGATGTTATATAGTTGGGACGATAAAGGGTTTTAGTTTGCAGAAATTTTTTTTCGGTTTTCGGGTCGCCCTTGGCTGACATCGTAGGCTATAATCGGTGTGCAAGTGTTTGAGTATGAATGGAAAGACAAAGAGTGGAACGCAAAGTTGAAAATGCACTATTTAGAATATTGTATATTGTGTGAAAATTTTTGTGTTTTTAGTGTGCTGATTGTGTGGTGTTTCGGTGGTGCGAGGGTGGAAAAATCGCAATTTTATTGAAAAATATTTTGGCAGTTTCAATAATGTTTGTATATTTGCAGCGTGAAAGTATGAGAATGAGAGTAGAATGAATTGCACAAAACAAACTGAATTACAAAAAGATAAAAGATAGTTAGTTATGGATAACCTGACTGAAAGTATGCGCGAAAAGGTGGTTGACAACGGCTGGCAGAAGGTTTTTGCCTTCGGTCGGAAGCGTCCTGTGTGGACGCCGGAGGCGTTGAGGGCCGCTTTTGTGGAATACTTGGGGTTTGCCGACGGGTCGCCGCTGACGAAGGACATTAAGATGTCGTCGAAGGTGAGCGGCGGTAGCGGCGGAGAGGGTGAGAATGACGCTGCCGGCGACGAGCAGAATGTGGAGCGTCGCACGGTGCGTCCGTACAATATGAAGTCGATGTGTGCCAGGCTGGGCATTGCTGACTGGGACAAGTTCAAGGCCAAATACTGCGAGGGTGCGTCGGACGAGGCGCAGGAGTTCGCGGAGCTGTGTGCGCGGATTGAGAACTTTATCCACGGCAATCTCCAGGAGGGTGCCGTGGCGGGCATCTACAATGCCAAGATGGTGATGGGCCTGACGGATGTGGCCGAGCACGTCAAGCAGGAGGTGAGCGGATTCGATGATATGAGCGACGAGGAGCTGAGGAAGGAGAGGGATCGGCTGCTGGCTTTGGCGCGGAGCGAGGGAGAGTGAATGCGTTAGTGCGTTAATGCGTTATTGCGTTAGTGAATATGCGACTGAATACGCTGATACGAAGGATTGAGCGGGTGCGGGACGAGGTGGTTCCGGCTGTGAGGGCTGCTTGCGAGAAGGAGGCGGCGTGGATCGTGTCGGCGAATCGGGAGCAGCTGGCGGAGGGCCTGAATGCCGAGGGGGTGCTGATGAATGGGGGTGTGTACAGTCCCACCAGTGTGCGGCAGAGGGCGAAAAGGGGTCTGCCAGTGGATCACGTCTACCTGAGTTTTGAGGGCGATATGCAGGCCGCGATGCAGGTGGAGTATTCGGAGACGGGCTTCTCGGTGGTAACGACGGACTGGAAGCAGCGGTTGGTGGACGAGGCGATGCGGACGGGCTATTGGCCTTCGAGCGGGTACGATGCGCCTGAATATGGGCCGGTGTTCGGGTTGACGGCGGAGAAGCGAGGGGAGTTGGCGCGGCGGATTATGCCGAAGGTTGCGCGGGCGGTAAGGAGAAGGATTGTGGGTTAGTGGTCGCTGCGCTCAAAATTATAGAAAAATTTGAATGAAAATTGAAAAATCTTGAATAATGGCAAAGAAAGTTGATTTTAGACCTGTCGAGTTGGAGATTTGCAAGGGTGCTTGCACGATGAGGCAGGTGGTTGAGGTGGATGCGAGGACTACGCTTTCGCAGCTGCTTGATGCTGCCCGTGAGTTGCTGCGCAAATGTGGCTGGCAGAAGGTGAGAGTGGGCGTGGGCAGCGTTTGGTCGAACTGGATTTATTAACGAAACAAATGAGACATTATGAGTAATATAGAGAGAATACCTTTGAAGGCGCAGCCGAGGTTGTTTGAGGCTGTGATACAGGAGATGCAGGTGCAGATGGGGGCTGGGCTGGCCTGGCTGAACCACGTGTTCGGCAAGGCCGAGAAGACGAGCCGCGACTACGACCAGCTGCGGCAGTATTACCAGAAGCACGAACACCGCGAGTCATATTACACGCCGTCGGTGTACGTTGGAAACGGCAAGTACGAGAGTATCGTGCCGGACCGCAGGGATTGGGGCAACTATGCTTTCTTCTATATGGAAGAGCCGCAGGAGGTGAGCGGTGGCCGCCGTGTGCCGCCGTACTTCGACCTTGAGGGGACGGTGAACGTGATCGTGTGGGGCGACAGCCGCGACATCGAGGCTGAGGACGACCGCAATCTGGAGAGCATCAAAAACCAGGTGCTGAATGTGCTGGGCGGTATGCGCCTAGTGAAGGGCCATGTGGAGTGGGAGCGAATCTACGAGCAGGATCGTGGTGTGTTCGAGGAGTATTCGATATATGAGATGGACGGGCAGTATATGATGTGGCCGTATGCGGCCTTCAGGTTCAAAGGGAAAATAGTGTGTAATTCGGGGTGTGTGTGATGGGGTTAATGGGTTTAATGGGTTTAATGGGTTGAAAGTTAAAAGTTATGACAAAAATAGAAGAAAGAGAAGTTGCTGCTATTATAGGCAGTATTAAAGAACTCGACAAAGAAATATTTGCATTGCAGAAACGCAAAATGATACAGACTGAAATATTGGCCGAGATATTTGAGAAAAACGGAATCAAGGTTGATTGACAGATGGGGCGCGACTGCGCGGGTGTGCAGGTGGCTGCGAGGGTTTTTATCAAGATTTTCCCCTGACGGTGGTCATAAGAGAGGTTCGAGTCCTCTGCGTCCCACAAGCGAATTGAAAATTGAAAATTGAAAATTGACAATTATGGAAAAGCAAGAGATTTTCGACAAGGTAAAGGAGATTCTCGCCGACAAGATGGGTGTTGACGAGTGCGACATCAAGCCGGAGAGTCGTTTTGAGGCCGACCTTGGTGGCGACTCGCTGGATGTGGTGGAGTTTGTGATGGAGGTGGAGAGCGAGTTTGGTATTTCCGTCCCCGACGAGGAGTTTCCAGACACACTTAACTTCACTGTGCAGGATGCTTGTGACAGAATTGAATGTTACATCAAATAAAAAAAAGCAAAGAATTATGGCAAAGGAAGAAATGAAAGAGGGCAAGGCGGCGGCGATGGCGGCGGCCTTGGCGAAGGCAAACAAAGAGGCGGGGTATGACATTCCGCTGGCGTTTGCTGCATTGAATGCAATCACAATCCAGGGGCAGACGGAAGAGACGATGCCGCTGTTTGAGAGCCAGTGCGACCTGACGGCGGCGGTGGACGTGGTGATGCGTGCCAGCGGTGGCACGCTGAACGACGAGGGTCTGTCGATGCTGCTGAACCTGGCCGTGGCCTACGGTTGGCACTACGCCAAGGATGGCGAGAGCTTGCTGCGGAGCGGCGATGTGGAAGCCAAGATACTCGGCTTCGTGGACAGGAACGACAAGGTGCCTATCGTGGAGAAGGGCGAGCGAAAGAAAGCCATCTGCAAGGGGTATGAGGCGTTGAAGGGGGCGATTGAGAGAGCCGCTTCGCGGCTGCGCCTTCAGCGCCAGTTAAGAGTTAAGAGTTGAGAGTTAAGAGTTAAAAGTTAAGGACTTATGTATCGAAAAAAGGAACACCTGAAACTATCGGATTTGGAAAAGAACCCCGATATGTTGATAAACACCGACCAATTAAAGGCACTTTTGGGCGTAAGCAACCCGACTTTGTACAGGTGGAGAAGAGACAATGTACTCAAGTGCTATAAGATTGGTGGAACATTCAAGTATATGGCCTCCGACATTTTGAAATATCTTGAGGAAGGCAGAATAGAGAAAGAATTGGTGGTGAAAGAGAAAATAACTGTGAGTGAGGATGGTTTGTCCTTGTGTGGGCACATCCTTTCCTGTGTTGAGCAAAAGGGCTATACGGAGATAAAAGATATATTGGAGTTGCTTTGCGAATCAACAATAGAACTTTTGTCTGCAAAATGTATAGAATTGAATATGCCGTTGAAGGCCGCTACGATAGCCTATTGCACAGGTCTGATGGAAGCCGCTGGTGTCAACGCATCGGACTGTAAACAAAAGGAGGGCTGACCTATGACAATCATCAATTTTTTCTGTGCGGCGGTTTTGACGGGGTGCTTGACGAGCTGGGTATGGTGCTTTGTGAACAAGTGGGAGGTGAGCGAGGATTGCACTATATCGCAGTGGGTGCAGATCCACGGCCCGAAGAAGGTGGGCGAGATGATGCGATGCCCGTTCTGCTTCAACTGGTGGTTGGCGTGGTGCGTGGCCGTGGTGGCTCTGGTGGTGACGGGTGAGTGGTGGCTGGTGGGGGTGCCGTTCTTTAGCACCACTATCGGGAGGCTGCTGAGCAGTTAAGAGTTAAGAATTAAGGGTTTATTGTTTAACAACTTAAAATTTTATGATTATGAGTAGTTTAATGACGATGTTTGCGACTTTTGTCGCGTTTTGCGGTGGCGTGGTGATGCTGACCGAGGCGGTGAACCGCTTGTTGAAGGTGCAGGGCAGTACGCCGAAACTGATTGTGAGTTGGGTGCTGAGCCTGGGTTTGGCGGCTTTGGGCTTCGGCTTGCAGCTGGGCATCTTTGCCGACTGTGGAGCTGTGACCGAGTGGCAGGGCTGGGTGAAGGCCGAGCTGATAGGCTTGGGGTGCGCCCTGTGCAGCAACTACGCCTACGACCACGAGGAGATATGGACGCTGTTGCAGCAGCTGTTCGGGATTTTCTCGCGGAAAACGCTGAAATAGGCAGAATAGGCCGAATGGGCCTAATGGGTAGTGTGGGCTTGGCGGCCCCGCTGCTCACAAAGGTTTTGAGTGGTCGCTACGCTCAAAATTATAAAAAATTTAATTGAAAATTAAAAAAAAATCTTGAATCATGAAGTTTGAATTACCTACCAACGAATGGCTGCCGGAGGATGGAAACAAGCCGTGGAAGGACAGGAAGGTGTTGTGTCGATTTGAGGACGGGCACTTCAACGTGTGCTACTGGAACGGGATGTACTGGGTAGGGCAGCACGGCATGAGGCTGTCGTTTGGCGAGGAGCCGACACATTTCTATATCTTTGAGAAATTCAACGAAAACGAGATACTATGAACCATGATGTAACACATTGCACCGGCGTCAAGGGTGACGCGATGTGCGAGAAATGCCATCGTAGGGTGGCGCACGAAGACTTGCTGCGTCTGGTGCAGCGGGGAGAACTGGCATCGGGCGAGATGCACTCGTATCTGAATGCGGAGGAGTGCGTGGAAATGGGCCACAAGATGTTATGGGAATACGAATAATTTGATGTTTAGATAGATGAAATATGAACGCTCAAAGTGCGACATATAAGCGAGTTAGCAGATTGGCGAGAAAAAATATTTTGCCAGTTTGGAAAAAGGTTGTACTTTTGCAGCGTTCAAATTCACGATACGGTATAGAAACCGTCGGCGAGAGTTGTCGGCTTTTTTTATACCCAACTAATACTAACAATCAAGTCAATAGGCTTGTGGTGTGCGGTAGCAGTAATGCCCGCAAGGACAAGTATCGTGGTCCTGAACAACACCGCAAGCCTTATTTGTTTAACGTTCTAAAACACGATACAATGAACGCAAGCACAAAGACGGCGGGAGAGACCGCAAGAGAACAAATGATGGTAGGCTCTTACGAAGAGCGCAAAAATGCTATGATTGAACTGCTGAAGGACAGCGGTACGGCATTTATGGTTTATCTGGACGAGAATTGCAACATTCGGACGTGCGGCATCGCCGAGGACGGTTACGAAAGTATGCTGCTGCCGATGCTCGATATTGCAACCAGCAAGGCCCGCAGGGTAGCAGAGGAGGCGATGGTATGAAAGAGGAATGGAGAGCCGTGCCCGGCTACGAGGGCTTGTACGAGGTGAGCAATATGGGGAGGGTGAGAAGTTTGGATAGGTGGGTAAATACAAAAGGGGGTGCGAAAAGAAAGGCAAGTGGTCAAATAGTATCTACCCGACTAAACGTTATAAATGGGTATAGGTACGTTGTGTTGAGAAAAGATGGTAAAAGTATCTATAGGAACGTACATCGGTTAGTGGCTATTGCTTTTATTCCAAACCCTAATAACTATCCATACGTTAATCACAAAGATGAGGATAGGGGAAATAGTTGTGCTGATAATCTTGAATGGTGTACAAATGCTTATAACTTAATGTATGGCACCGCGAAAGATAAAATGGATGCGAATGTAAAGGCCAGGTCAAAGCAGGTTGTACAAATATCACTCGGTGGAGAAATTATTGGAGAATACAATTCCATTAATGAGGCATCACGACATACTGGTGTGGATGTGACTGGTATATGGGGTTGTTGTAATGGAAGGTATGGTTATAAAACCGCCGGAGGCTATAAGTGGAAATTTAAAACAGAATGATATGGAAGACAGGAGAACATTAGAGGAACAGGTGAAAATGCTCAAGGAGATGCAACGAAGGAAAGCGAGACGTACTTTTCACGATTTCCTTGTATTTATCAATCCGAAATATCAAATGTTATGGTACCATAGAACCATAGCAGACTATTGTCAGCTGCTGTTCGAGGGGGTGGTACCGAAGCTGATGATCACTTGTCCGCCACAGCACGGGAAGAGCGAGATTGTGTCGCGCTTGTTTCCTGCCTGGGCGTTGGGCGTTGACCCCGACCTGAAGATGGTGGGGTGCTCGTATTCCGCTACGCTGGCGGGGTCGTTCAACAGGGCCATACAGAGGGTTATCGGCGGCGACGAATACAAGTCGCTGTTTCCCGACACCTTCCTCAACGACGAGCGGTTGGCCAAATACCGAGGCTATCAGTGCAACGCCGAGATGTTTGAATGCGTAGGCCACGGCGGTTACTATAAGAGCGTGGGTGTGGGCGGCTCGCTGACGGGTACGCCTGCCGATATTGCCATCATCGACGACCCCGTGAAGGACGCATCCGAGGCTAATAGCCCTGTTGTGAGAGATGCGATCTGGGATTGGTATGTTTCAGTTTTGAGTACCCGTCTGCATAATGCTTCGAAGCAGATGCTGGTAATGACACGTTGGTCGGCCGATGATTTGGCCGGGCGTATCCTTAATTCGCCTGACGGCAAGAATTGGAAGGTTATCAATATTCCGGCGATATGTACCACGGAGGGCGACGGCGAGTTCCATAGCAGTCGCAAGGTGGGCGATGCGTTGTGGCCGGAGCGTCACAGCATCGAGAAGCTGAACACCGAGCGCGAGAAAGACCCGCACGGCTTTGAGTGCCTATACCAAGGCGACCCGCAGAGCAAAGAGGGCCGTTTGTACAAAGAATTTAAGGTGTGGACAGACCCGAATGAATACGGAACGTATGTCAGGAGCGGTGTATATGTGGATGTGGCCGACAAGGGCACAGACAACACGGTGGCCGTGGCGTATGATGTGTACCGCAGTCATTCGACGGTGTATAATGAGCAGACCAAACGGATGGAGCCGTTGTTGTTTGCTTTGGTGAAGGATGTAGAGATGAATCCTGCCAACACCGACACCACTCGCGTCACCGTTCCGGCGATGATCAATAGGCAGGTGCCGCCGGTGGGTTTGGTGTGGGTGGAGAGTAACAGCGGCGGTGCGCAGTTCGGTCGAGACATATCGAAAAAGATAAGGGCACACGTCAATTTGTTCCATCAGAATGCCAACAAAGAGAGCCGCATCATCACCAATGCGCCGATGGTGAACGGCCAGGTGATAATGCCGTTCAACTGGGAGCAGAGGTGGCCTGAATTTTACAATCATATCACGCATTTTGTCAGCGTGTTTAAGTCCAATGCCCACGATGATGCCGAGGATGTGATCACAGGAATTTTCGAGCGGGAATTGGCGATAGGCAGCGATATGATATATGGGAAACGCAAGGGAATAAGGCGAAGATAGATAGAAAATGAACGCTCAAAGTGCTACATATAAGCGAGTTAGCAAATTGGCGAGAAAAAATATTTTGCCAGTTTGGAAAAAGGTTGTACTTTTGCAGCGTTCAAACATCGTAAGCGGTATGAGAACCGCTGGCAAGAGTAGCCAGCCTTTTTTGTACCCATTTATTAATAATCGACAATCCGATAGGGTTGTGGTGTGTGGTAGCGGTAACGCCCACAAGGATGAGCTTGCGAGTCCTGAACGACACCACAGCCCTTTTTGTTTAACGTTCTAAAAATACACAAAATGAACGCAAGCACAAAGACGGCGGGAGAGACCGCAAGAGAACAAATGATGGTCGGCTCTTACGAAGAGCGCAAGAATGCTATGATTGAACTGCTGAAGGACAGCGGTACGGCATTTATGGTATATCTGGACGAGAATTGCAACATTCGGACGTGCGGCATCGCGGAGGACGGCTACGAAAGTATGCTGCTGCCGATGCTCGACATTGCAACCAGCAAGGCCCGCAGGGTAGCAGAGGAGGCGATGGTATGAAAGAGGAATGGAGAGTCGTGCCCGGCTACGAGGGCTTGTACGAGGTGAGCAACTGCGGACGAGTCCGCAGTTTAGATGGGGAGGTTGTAACAAAGCGAGGTGTGCGAAAAAAGAAAGATGGTGTAATTCTCCGTCCTGTTATTGACAAGAAAGGCTATTGTGTTGTTAATCTATGTACAAGGAATAGACAGTATGTGCATAGGTTGGTAGCGGTGGCATTCTTGCCAAATCCGAATGATTTGCCTATGGTGAACCATAAAGACGAGAATAGGGCCAATAATAAAGTGGACAATCTTGAATGGTGTGATAATAGATACAACCTTAACTATGGGTCTGTAAAAGACAAAATGAGACGGCATTGTTCAATAAGGAAGCAGGTATTGCAAATTGATATGGAAGGAAATGTTGTAAATACGTTTGATTCTTTGGCGGACGCTGCAAAGAATGTTGGTGTGCCATATCAAAACATTGCCTTTTGTTGCAAGTACAGTTCTCGTACCGCTGGTGGTTATCAGTGGCGTTTTAAGAGTTAGTTAATTTCTTTTACTTTCATCGCAAGGGCCAGCCGGGGACGGCTGGCTTTTTTTTGTGCTTTTTCATTTTATGGTTAAAGTTATTTAGTTTTTGTATGGAAATATCCACAGATTATGGAATTATTTGTATTTTTGCAGCACGAAAAATAGTCCGAGGTGAGGGTAGCCAACGGCTGTAAGTTTTTGAATATTAACAATTAAAACGTAAAAGTTATGATTACAAACTGCTGCCCTGCTGCCACCGCATTGCCCACCATACCGGCTGAGACTTGCGCACAGAACTTCGGGCAAATCCAGAAAATCATCTTTCAGCGTATTATGAACGGTAGCACCAAGAACAGCATCGCCGACGGCACTGGGCAGGACCAGGCTGGTCTGCTGGCTTCGTGGTCAGACTTGAAGACTGCACAAGGTGACACCAAGATTGCCGTGACCCCGTTCGTCGAGGCTCCTGCCGACGACGGCGGCGACGCCCGCACCTTTGGCGGTGGCAACGACACGCTGAACGGTATCGAGATCATCATCGGGAGCAACCCCGTGAACTTCACCTGCCGTCTGAACGGCAAGAAGCAGGAAATTATCGCCGAGCTGAAGAAGCTGATGTGCGAGTCGCTGGCCAACAACCTCGGCGTGTACCTCATCAACGAGAACGGCAACATCGAGGGCATCAAGGACGGTGGCAACTGGTACCCCATACCCGTGCAGCGTCTGTTCGTGGGCGACAAGCTCCACGGCAACTTCGACGGCCCCGACTACAACAACCTCTCGTTCTCGTTTGCTCCCGGCTACAGCGACAAGCTGGATGTGCTGGTGCTCGACGCTTCGGCCCTGGTGCTTTAATGGGTTTTATGGGTTTAATAGGCTTAATGGGCTGATAAAACTATAAGACTATGGCAAAAGAGACCAAGATAGAGCTTGAAATCCCGCAGGGGCGCAAGACGTTTCCCGTGGAGCAGGCCGACGCTTTGCTCCGTATGAAGTTTAACGGCGGCTGGAAGCTGCCGGAGGACTCGGAGTGGACGTGGTGCGCTGAGAAGGGGTTTGAGAAGAAGGTCGCACAGAAATCACAGAAATCGCAGAAAGGCGCCGCCGAGAACGGCGGTGAGATGCACGAATAAGGGGTTCAAATTGTCATAAATTATTGGTTAGACAGCGATGGGCATCACGGAACAGGAGATACGGAAAAGATTGGAACGCAGGCCGAAGGCTGGGGTGATTGTGAAAGCAATCCGCCACCAGGACCGGCTGAAGTTCCATATCTATAAGACGGTGCAGATGCGATACTCTGCTGCCGAGGCGGACTTTATGGCTTTCGTCAAGAACCTCTTGACGGAGCAGAAGTTCGAGACCTTCCGTACCCTGTTTCGTTATCCTATCGTATCGTCGCCGGTGTGCGAGTTGGTGTTCAAAAAGCTCTCGCGCATCTTCGACGGACAGAACCCGACCTTCGACTACCTCTTCTACGACAGCAGCGATGCCGCCGACTGGGAGGCGTACCGCTTCCAACGGCTGAACGAGCCGGAGGTGTGGGAGGAGACGGCGTGGAAATACTTTAAGACCGAAATCAACAGTATCCTCGTCTGCGACCTGCCCTCGGAGCAGAAGGGTGAGCGTCCTGAGCCTTACTTCTATTGGGTGAGGATTGAGGACGTGATCGACTTCGAGGCCGAGAGCGACGGCCAGATGAAACACGTCATCTTCAAGAGCTATGCCGGCGAGGATGACAAGGGCCGCAGGAAGTGCAACATCGTGGTGCTCGATGACGAGAGTTATCGGGTGTACGAGGATGGGCGCGATGGGTTCAATGGGTCGAATGGGGCTAATGGGCAGTTGGGGAAACTGCTTGTTGACAACAAGCACGACCTCGGCTATTGCCCGGCGCATTGGTTTTGGAACGACGCCATCGACCTCACCGAGCCGGATGTGAAGGAGAGTCCCTTGACGGGACAGCTGGAGCATCTGGATTGGTTTGCCTTCTTTGCCACGTCGAAGAAGCACCTCGACCTCTATGGCAGCTATCCTATCTACAGCGGCTATGAGGAAGAGTGCGACTACGCCGACCCGACCAACGGCGTGAAGTGCGACCACGGCTTCCTGAAAGACAAAGAGGGCCACTGGCTTATCGACAGCAACGGCAATCGGGAGAAATGCCCGCAATGCGGCAAGAACCCGTTGGACGGTGCCGGCAACTTCGTCACCGTGCCCGTGCCTGGAAAGGACTGGGCTGGCAACGAGATACCCGATATGCGGAACCCGATACAGATGTTGGGTGCCGATGTGAAGAGCTTGCAGTTTAACGTCTCCGAGGAGCGTAGGCTGTGCGACCTCATCATCAACAGTGTTGTCGGCAACGACGAGAGCCTAATCAACGAAGAGGCGGTCAACGAAAAGCAGGTAGACGCTGGGTTTGAGTCGCAGACCAATGTCCTTTTCCGCCTGAAAAAAGGCTTCGAGAAAATACAGCGTTGGGCCGACTCGACCTGCTGCCGCTTGCGCTACGGTGGCGGCTTCATCAGCTGCAACATCAACTACGGCACGCGCTTCTTCTTGCAATCGGTGGCCGACTTGTGGAAAAACTACGAGAACGCCAAAAAGCAGGGAGCCAGCGAGGCCGTGCTGGATGCCATCTACGACCAGATAATCGTGACCGAGTACCGTACCAACCCCCAGCAGATGCGCCGTATGCGTATCTTGGGCGACCTGGAGCCCTACCGCCATTCCACCCGCGAGGAGGTACTGAACCTCTACAAAGAGGGTGTGATTGACGAGACCACGCTGAAGATGAAGACCCTGTTCAGCGACTTGGTGAAACGCTTTGAGCGCGAGAACATCAGCGTGCTGGAGTTCGGCGAGGGAATGCCTTACGACCAGAAGATAGCGAAGATTGCTGAGACGATGCGCGGCTATCTTGCTGATGGGGCTAATGGGGCTAATGGGGCTAATGGGCAAGAATAATATTGTTTAACTCTAAAAAATAAGGACTTATGTATTTCATTAAAAAAGGAAAAAAAGTAGTTCCGACCAGCGACCCGAACGAAGTGACTAAGGAGAACTTCGTGTGTGAGCCTGGTGCCGAAAACAAAGTGCATTGCAAGCTCGAGAAATACGAGTTTGACCGCGAGACCGGCGCGAAGATAGCCGTCACCAACCAGGTGAGAGCCGACAACCCAGGCGACTTCGAGCGTTTTGCTCCGATTTGGAAACGTCAGGGAATGACCATCACGATGCTGCACGATCCGAGAGAAGGTATCGAGCAGGACGATGTGGCCGCGAAGCTGGCGAAGCTGAACGCCCAGATGGAGGCCGAGGAAGCCGAAAGCAAAGAAAATAAAGGTAAAACCAAATAACAAGAGACAGTTATGGCACTTACATTAGATTTGCTTAATGCACAGGAAGGCTTGTCGGGACTGACCGACGAGCAGAAGACCGCCCTTGTGGGGCTGTCGGAGCGCGACGAAGAGACTACTTTCAACCGTCGTTTTGGCGAGACACTTGGCCAGATGGACACCGTGATTGCATCGGAAGGTGCTATCGGCAGGAACGAGGGCGAGAAGACCAGCGAGTATATGGCCCGCGTCATCCGCACCTTGAAATCGTCTGCCGACGAGGGTGCCGGTTATAAGACCGCCAACGAGAGCCTGACCGCCGAGATTGAGAGCTTGAAGCAGAAGATCGCCAGCGGTGCGGGCAACGAAGAAATCAAAAAAGAACTTGACAGACTGCGTGGCGACCTCGCCTCCGCCAAGAAGGTGAACGGCGAGTTGCAGGAGTCGCTGACCAAAAAGGAAGCCGAGTACAAGGGTAGACTCGAAGGCTACCGAATGGAGAGCGAGATTGGTGCCGCGATGACGGGCATAGCGATGAAGAAAGAGCTGCCCGAAGCCACCAAGCAGGCCCTGCTGACTTTGGCCAAGCAGAATGTTATGGCGTCGAAGCACGTCTTCGACGAGACCGCCGGTGTGTTCATCTTCCAGGATGCCGATGGCAACCCCTTGAAGGATAAGAGCCTCAACAACCTCACCGTGGCCGATATGCTGAGAGTGCAGCTTGAGACTATGGGAGTGCTTGACACGGGCCGTCAGCAAGGCGGAGCCGGTGGCAACGGAAACGCTGGCGGCGGCGGTGGTGCCGACGTGAATATCTCCTCGGCCCGCAGCAAGGTGGAAGCCGACGAGATGATTGAGAAGCAGCTTATGGCGCAGGGTCACGCCAAGAGCGATGCCAACTGGACGGAGCTGGTGCGTGATATGCGCAATAGCGTCAAGAACTTCTACGACACGCTGCCGCTGAGCTAATGGGTTTAATGGGCTGAATGGGCGCATTGAACCACAACCACGAAACGAAAACGAAAACAGGTCTGAGGGTAGGACTTGCTGAATCAAAAAAAAGTAAGTTTAACAATTTAAAACCGTAAAGATTATGAGTATTGTAGCAACAATGTTGCAGAATCTCCGCGAGAGAGACCTTGCAATGTCGAAAAACTCGCTGCGTATCGGCGAGTACGGTGCCCTCGAGCTGTTTGTCGAAGAGACCAAGACTGCCGGTGGCATCATCACCCCCGAACTGGCCCGCAAGTCGTTTGAGTCGATGGGCCGCACCCTTCAGATTCCCGTGTGGGACCCCAACGGCAATATCGTTGTGACCACGAGCCGCAGCTGCACCATTGCCGATGCCGAGAACACCTCGAAGCTGTACACCGTCACCTATTCCAACGTGAGCAGCGGCTTCACGATGGTTGACGACCTGTACACCAACAACGAGTTCTCCTACGAGGACGACTGGCTGATGAAGTACCGCACGATGGAAGACAAGCTGGGCGACGCCCTCGATGTGCTTGCCGTCGCCGCCCTCGGTACTGCCCAGACCCAGGTCTTCGCCCAGCAGCTCGGCTACACCGTCACGGGCAACAGCGTCCAGGTGCCCTACACCAAGCGCGTAAACATCTTCGGCGACGTGAAGGGTATGATGCGTGCCAACCGCTTCCGTGCCGACGGCCTGCATATCGTAGGCAACGCCGGTTGTGAGGCCGTTGTCCGTAACCTTCAGATTTTCGGTGCGCAGAACGCCCAGAACCTCGACCGCGAGTTCGCTGGCAACCGTCTGCACTACACCAACAACGTAGCCAACGCCCAGGCTGCCGGTGGCACCAGCTACAGCGGCGCATTCTTCGCCGTCGCTCCCGGTATGGTGGGTCTGCTGACCCGCGTCAGCCGTACCGAGCTTGCTATGCGCGGCCCCGTGCTGTCGCACGAATGGGGTCACGAGTTGCTGCCCGGTCTGGGTTTGGAGTTTGGCACCCATATCTACAAGACCGTTGGCGACAACAGTGCCATTGCCGGTGTTGCTTCGGCCGACCTCACCTGTGGCCCGAAGACCCACTTCGGCTTCTCGCTGGATGTGGCATTTATCACTGCCTACAATCCCGCCATCGCCACCCAGGCCAACCCGATCATCCACGCCGACATCGAGGAGAGTGCCAACCCGACCATTGCCTTCCCGGTGAAGACGCTGGCCTAACAACAAGGAAAAAAGGTAGAAAACGGAATGGCCTACGCATAAGTCCTACTTTCCCACTTCTTCCTTGCCGCGGGGCAGGCGGTGACACGCCTGCCCTTCTTTTATAAAATGGGGTGAATGGGTTGAATGGGTTGAATGGGCTGAATGATTTTTAACTGACAAAACTGACAATTATGTATAGAGCAAAAGATGTTGAAGATGCCTTGCTGCACGTTGTGGGGTGGGAGCAGGATGTGAATCCCGACCTGCAAATTGCCGGTGGCTTGACGCAGAGCGAGAGCGGCCTGACGTTTCAGTCGGCGCACCCGATGTGTACGCTGGCGATGGTCAATGCGCTGGTGCCGCCCGAATGGGACAGGAGTATCAAGGCGTGGCGGAGCGAGGACAAAATTCGCAAGGGTGAACTCCGCAAGCACGGCGGCTACTACTGGAAGGCCAAAAAGAACAGCAAGGGGCAGGAGCCTCCGGCTGCCGACTTCAACGGCGACTTCAACGAGGACTTTGGCAACGAATACTGGCTTGCCACCAACCTCCTCACCGAGAAGACCGAGCAGCTGACGCGCCGTGGCATACAGAACGCCGTGCAGCGTTGGATGAGCACCAAGAAGGTCAACAAGGAGAGCCGCACCCTGCTGGAGCACCGCGCCTTCTTCGACGGTGCGGGCCGCTTGCAGGACACCGTGCCCAACCAGGACAAGATCGTCGGCTTCGAGATTCAGGCCGTCCACGGCCTCGGCGTGACGGTGAAGATTGACAAGGTGGGCTTGCAATTCAACTCGCCCGGCCAGGTGACCGTCTATGTCTTCCACAGCGGCAAGAGCGAACCCGTCTACGAGCAGACCGTAGGCTACAGCCGCAGCAACGGCACCTTCCAGTGGTTCGAGCCGAAGGACTGGTATCTGCCCTACCTCAACGAGTGGGGTGCCGGCGGGACGTGGTACCTCGTCTATGTGCAGCGCGACTGCATCCCCGAGGACGGCGTGCTGATGGAGGCCGTGCGTGCTTCGATAGACTGGAACGTGGGGCCTTGTCAGAGTTGCAATATGGGAGCCACGCAGGCTTGGCGCGAGCTGTTGCAGTACGTGCGTATGTCGCCGATGCAGGCCGCCACGCCCGGCAGCTGGGACAAGAGCGACCCGCACCGCTGGGACCTCGCCAACAACTGCTACACCCCCGGCAGCAACTACGGCCTGAACGTGATGGTCAGCGTGATGTGCGATGTGACCGACATCATCATCAAGAACAAACAGCAGTTTGCCCCCGTCATCAAGTTGCAGACGGCCTACGACATCCTGCGCAACGCGGATATGAACCCCGACGTGGTGGTGAGCCGCTTCCAGAGCAACATCAGCCACACCGACGTGCGCTACGAGCTGGACGGCAGTGCCGCCACCAACAAGAAAGGTATGGGCATAGAGCTCGACAAGGCGTATGCCGCCCTGGAGGTTGAGACGCAGGGGATGGACAAGGTGTGCTTGGGGTGCAATAATCGGGGGATAAGGTTTAGAACGGCGTAGGGAATTGAAAATTGAAAATTGAAAATTGAAATGTTTTTAGACGAAGAATTGGAGATGATCCACCAAGAAGGTGGTTTGGATGAAAAGACATCTGTGAGACTTCTCAAAGCGTGTCTTGGTCGTATTCGTCCTTTGGGTGAATGTAAGAATGGTGATGAGTTCCTCAACAACATTAAACGCACCGAAGGCAGTTGGAAACTCTTTTGCAAAAAACATCCGGAGTATAATCCGAATGGAATAAGGGATTTCTATAAGAGTAAGATGGCTCTGTCTAAAAGCATTTTGGATTTTATGCACTGGAATTAACAACTAACACGGCAAGGAAATGAGAAAAATGAATTTAGGCACGCACAAGGTGGTGATGTTTGACAGCATCGAGGAGCTGCCGATTGTGCGGTTCCAGAAATACAACAAGATGCTGATGCTCGACGCGGGGCTGGGGAGCGACATCACGGCGTTGGACGGCCACCTGGCACGGGTCAGCGAGTACATCAAGGCCGGCGACCTCACCAACGCCGCCGGAGAAATCGACAACCTGCGGCAGACGCTCTTCAACGTGCAGAACGGCCTCACGCCCCACTTTATGAGCCTGATACCGCTGATGGCCGAGGTGGACGGCGAGCCGCTGACCGACCTGAGCGACGAGAACATCCAGGCCGTCTACGACCGACTGAAGGACGTGACGATGAAAGCCTACGAGGGTGCCGCCTCGGAGGTGAAAAAAAAAATCGAGGACGAGCTTAAAGCCTACTTCAACCAAGGCGGCGAGAGCGCGTCGAGCAAGGAATACTACGAGCTGATGCGTCGCCGCGCCCTGTTGCAGCTCGACGAGATAGCGCAGGGCAGCGACCACGGCGACGAGATACGCGAGATAGAGAGCCAGATGGTGCGGCACGACAAGCCGCGAGCCTTCCAAGGGCAGAAGAACGCCGAGGTGCTGTACGACAAGAATTTCGTGGGCTGCTGCATCGCCATAGCGCAAAACCTGAATATGGACGCCAAACAGATGACCGTGATGGAATACTACCGCGCCCTGGAGGTGCTGGAGGAGCAACAGAAACAACTGAAGAAAAAATGACCCCCGTAGAGGGTGCCGGTCGATACGAGGTACGGGCATAGGGTCGATACGAGGTACGGGCTGGCAACCGATACGAGGTAAGGGCAAAAGGGCGATTAGTAATTGAGGTGGCAACGCGATTGAGAATCGGACCACCAACCCGATTGAGAATCGGACCACCCACGCGATTGAGAAACGAACTAAAAACACAAAAAAGATATGGCTGACGACCAAGTAAAATATAGCGATTTGATTGCCGACGATGTGGTGAAAGGTTTTGAGTTGCTGAACCAAGTGATGAAAGACCTCCAGTCCACAATGGCATCGTTGAAGACCGAGGCTACCAACGTAGGCTCGGTTATAAAGGGTATGGGTTCTGCCAACCGCGACCAGCAGCAGGAGATTGCCCGTCTTGCCGCCGAAGTCGAGCGACTGAAAAAGCAGATGAAAGGGCTGTCGGACGAGGAGAAGAAGGTGACGGAAATCAAACGTCAGTACAAGAAGCTGACCGACGACCAGATTGCCCGTGTGGACAAACTGGCCTCCGCTTTGGGTGGGCTTAGGACTGCCGACGAAGCACAGCGCAAGCACGCCCTCGCCCGAATCAACCTTATCAATGTCGAGAATATGTCGTACAACGAGTTGCAGGCGACATACAACGCCCTGAAGGACTCGTTGAATGCGATGACCATTGCCGAGCGGCAGAACACCGAGGCTGGCAAAGCGATGACAGCGCAGTCGGCCAAGATATACGACACGATGAACGAGTTGCAGAAAGCCACGGGCAAATACACCTTGCAGGTGGGCAAATACCGCGCCGCCTTCGACGGGTTGGGCTACTCGTTCCAGCAGATACTGCGTGAAGCCCCGTCGGCACTCAACCTCAACCAATTCTTCCTGGCTATCTCGAACAACATTCCGATGTTCCTCGACCAGCTGAAATCGTTTCAAAACGAACAGAAAGAGATTAAGGCCAACCTTGCTCAAATGACGGAGGGTACAAAGGAATACTCTGAGCAATTGGGAAAGGTGATGAGCGTCGGGCAGAAACTCGGCAAAACATTGATGAGTTGGCAGACCCTTGTGCTGGTCGGCTTGCTCATTATACGCAACTGGGAGAAGATTGTCAACCTGTTCCAAAAACTCTTCAAAAAGGTGGAGGACAATCTGGCCAGTCTGCGTAAGATGCGTCAGGTAGTGAACGAGATAGATGCGAGTGTTGAGAGTAGTATATCCAAAATAGTTGTCGAACTTGGAGAGTTAGTCAATCGCCTCGACAGTGTGACGCAGGGAAGTGTGGAATGGAAGAATATCACCGAGCGCATCAACGAGATAATGGGCGACAACTACGACCTGACAGGTAAGATGCCCGGACAGATAAAGCAGATAACAGCTGCCTACATAGCCCAAGCCGAGCAGTTGGCAAAGAACCAGTTTGTCATACAGAAAATATCGGAGAATGCCGACAAAGCATTCAAGCGTCAGCGGGCCATTGAGACCATATTGCAAGGTGGCGATGTGAAGAGTGCCGCCAAGATATTCGGCTATGAGGAAGATTCGGACGAATACAAGGCATTGGAGAGAGCGGCGAACACCCCCATGCCGCTGCCGTCGCAGACCGACGCAAACGAAAAGATATGGGAAGTGGTGGACGGCAAGCCCCGCCGTGTGGGATATGACAAGTGGATGACCGACCAGTTGAACCGCACCTTTGACGAGTTGGACGGTGAGTTGTTCACCAGTCAAGACTTGCAGAAATTGTGGGACAAATACTATAAGGCTATGCCTGAGGGTAAGGGTGGTGATGGCAACAGCAAACCGAGTGAGCAGAAAGTTACACAACGCTATTGGGAGGCGCAGGAAGCCACGCTCAGGGCGCAATACGAAGGTTATGCGTTGGAGCGTGCTTTGGCAAAGATGAACCACGACAAGGCATTGGCAGAACAGAAGGCTTGGTACACGGAGCAACAAAACAACCTTGAGGAAAATATCAAGAACGGCTATATCACCAGAGAGGAAGCCGGTAAGGTTTCGGCTGAACTTGACCGCCAGAATACCGATATAGAGAAAGGCATAGAGCGTCAGTATTGGGAAGATTTGCGAGCATTGCGAATGAAAAACCTTGCCGACCGCAAGAAAGAATGGAAAGCCAATGCCGACGAGATTGAGAAGACCGAAAAGGAGAATGCCAAAACGAGACTGAAGGGTATGGTTGACGATTGGCAGAAGCGGCGTGCCGAGTTGGTGAAAGAAGGTGCGTCGCGGCGCGAGATTGTGGAGGCAGAGGTGGCGGCGGAGATTGCCAGGCTGAATGTGGTACTGAAGCTGAACCGCGATGTCAATGGTGAGAAGATGAGTGACGAGCAGAGGCAGAAGGTCGAAGAATGGATAAGGCTGCTGGAGAGATTGCAGCAGACGGGCAACTATGGCGACTACAAGCCCGGCCAGTTTATGGGCAAGGGCGGTGCAAACGTCACCAACGAGCGGAAGAACTATGCCAACATCTGGGAGGTGCTGGGCATTGATATGGACAGCAACCAGACTTCGGCCCTCAACAGTGTGTTCGACCAGGCGAAGGAGGCTCTTAATTCGTGGATGGACGCTCGCAAGGCGGCGGCAGACCAAGCCAAGGAGTTGGCGGACGACGAGGTGAGTGCGGCGGAGAACGCGCTGAACCGCGAGATTGAGCTGCGCAACCAAGGATATGCCAACAACGTGGCCCTGCGTGAGCGGGAGCTGGCCGATGCCAAGGAGAAACAGCGTATGGCGATGGAAGAGCAGAAAAAGATTGCCCAAGAACAGATATTGCTCGACGCGGCATTGCAGACCAGTTCGCTGATTACGGCCACAGCCAATATCATCAAGCAGTTCCCCAACCCGCTTGTGTGGGGTCCGATGCTGGCTACGATGTGGGGCAGTTTTGCCTTTGCCAAGATAAAAGCCTACCAAGCCTCGACGAAGAGCATCCAGTTCCGCGAGGGCGGCGTGATGATGCTGGAGGGTGGCAGTCACGAGAGCGGCCACGACGTGAACCTCGGTATCGGCCCCGACGGGAGCAACCTTCGTGCCGAGGGCGGCGAATACTTCGCCGTCATCAACAAGCGCAACAGCCGCAAATACGGCAGCGAGATACCGGCCGTGGTGAACGCCCTGAACAGCGGAATGTTCGAGGACCGCTACATCAAGACCAGCGACGCTGTGGGCCTGCTGCCGCGCATCATCCGTGCCGACGACGGCTCGACGGTAGACCTGAGTGCCGTGGAGAGTGGCGTGGGCCAGCTGGTGAAGCAGGGGGAAAGCAAGTGGACGGTAGAAGGCGAGTACCGCGTGGAGAGGTATAAGAATCGCGTGCGGAGGGTCAAAATCAGTTAAGAGTTAAGAGTTAAGAGTTAAGAGTTAAATACTATGAATATCAACAATAATTTCACGCCGCTGGCGTGGCACCAGGGCGACATTGAGTTGCAGAGCAACCGGGCATCGTATGCCTTCGGGCATATCGTGCCGCTGATAGCGCACAGGCAGACGCTGCTGCCGTTCCAGATTATCACCGAGACGGACGCTGTGGATATGAGCAACTATACCGTGGCCCTCCATAATGTGGACGGCACGGTGAGGGTGGCCAACATCGGGCTGACGCTGGCGAAGGTTCACATCGTGGTGCGGCCTGCCGACACGCAGCAGGGCACGGCCGAGGTGGGCTATGATGTGCTTATCTACAACGGCGACGCGCTGAATGACCCCTTGGATATGGGCCAATACTACCTTGTGCTGACCAGCGGACAGAATACCTGGTACAGCGACGTGGTGACGATAGTGAGCAACACCCTCACGATGACGCGCATCGAGTGGTGGGACGAGAGCGATATGGTCTTCCCTGCCGGCCGCATCGTTTACCGCTATGCCAGAGGTGGCCAGACGTTGCAGTACAAGAACAGGATGTACTTCCTCGAAGAAATCGGGATGCCGGAGTACACCGTGGAGGAGGAGGGCGACACCCGCGACGGCTTGTTCTACGCCACCAAGGTGCTCAGCGGCAAGAAATACAAGATGCAGGTGGCGCAGCTGACCGAGGCGATGTGCGACGCCCTGCGGTTCGTCCACCTGGCCGACAACGTGACGGTGCGGGACGGCTACGGGCGGATGTACTACTGCGACTCGGTGCTGGTGACACCCGAATGGCAGACCGGGGCCGTGGCCTCGGCGAGCGTGGAGATAGTGACCGACACCTTCGTGAAGCAGGTGGGTGGCGGATATACCGGCGACAGCCCCGTGATTGAGGGTGCGACGAGTATCATAGGCCAAGCCGTGATAGGAGACACATTTGTAATCAACGCATAAAACATATAGAATATGACCAAACAAGAATTAATTGCTTTATTCAGCAACGGGCACCTGGTGACGGGTGGCGACTTCGAGAACCTTATTAACTCGCTGAAGGGCGTGCAGTCGCCGGTGAGCGACCCGTCGGCGTCGGGGACTTCGGTGACGTTTATCGCCACCATCACGCAGGATGCCGAGGGCAAGATTACGGTCACGAAAAAGACCGTCAACTTCGCAGGCTATCAGCCCGTGTCGGCAATGGCCGGCTATCAGGAAATGGACTTGCAGCAGGTGGGTGAAGTTACTGTCGGTGCCGGCGAAAGTCAGACGATCGTCCACGGTATGAAGCACTACCCCACCGTGCGACTGATGGACGACACGGGTATGGAGGTGAGCCCGTCGGAGTATCAGGTGAAGCACGCCGACGATACGAAGCTGGATATCACGCTCGGAGGGTCGTTGAGCGGCAGTTACCAGTACATTCTGGACTGATGGGCTGAATGGGTCTAATGGGTTTTATAAACTTAATATCTATAACGTTATGGTAAATTACACAACATTCGATGACTGGAAAGCCTATATGCAGACCGTCATCAAGGAGAACGGCGTGGGGGCCATCACGGGGCCGCTGTTGCAGGCGGTACTCGGTGAGCTGAGCGACACGGCGGAGTGGCTGGTGAGCACGAGCGGCAGCAGTGCCGATGCTCGCGCCCTTGCCGCCGAGGGCTGGGCAGTAGGCACCCAGCGGGGTGTGCCCGTGACCGAGGGCAGCCCCTATTATCAGAACAACTCGCTGTATTGGTCGCAGCTGGTGATGACTACGGCCGGCGACCTTGCTGTTTTGGTGCAGCAGGTGCGGGCGGCGATACGCGGTGCCGACGATGCCGCCGCCGATGCGACCCGTGCCGCGGGAAGTGCTAACGATGCCGCAGGGCTGGCTACCGAGAAGGCGGGTCTTGCCAACGATGCCGCCACGCTGGCTAATCAGAAGGCGGAGCTTGCCGCAGAAAAGGCTGCTCTCGCTGACGAGAAAGCCCAGTACGCTGAGCAGAAAGGCGATTACGCCCAGTCGCAGATTGATGGTGCTAAGGGCAACTACGAGAGTCTGAGCGATCGTTTCGACCACGTTGACGAAATCTCGATGTACTTTGAGGAGACGGGATTGACCGCCGACCCGCAGCTCATCGACGAGTATCAGCGCACCTTGCAGCAAGCCTATCAGTGCATCACCGATATGCTGGCCGCCACGAATATGGCCAAGCAGAGTGCCACGACGGCAGAACTGGCCGCACGCCACGCCGACACTGTGGCCAACCTTGCCGATGCCGCCTCGCGTCAAGCCACGGAGCAGGCCCAGCGTGCCGCCTCTGCCGCCGATGCAGCGGAGCAGGCCACGACAGATGCCACGAATGCCGCTGGCGAGGCGTTGAGTAAATCGCGTATGGCCGAGACTGCCGCAGCTACCGCCAATGCCCGTGCCCAATATGCTCTTGAACAAGGAAATTACAGTAAGGAGCAGGGAGACTATGCAAAGAGTATGGGCGAGGCGTTAGAAGGACAGGGGGTTTTCTTCGAGGAAGCACCCTTATTGTAGAACAACTATTAAAACGTTTTAATATGAGTAACAGTAACAGACAAGGTAATCTTAAAGATTTCCATGGGAACAAGATTGTCCCCAACACTTCGAGCGTTGCAGTGCTCGATGTGGAGCGTCAGCAGGCGTTGAGTGTGTCGCTGATGGCTTTGGTAGAGAAAAAATCGTTGGGCTTCCCCGACTTCACCACCATCGAGGCGCACGCCGTTGACGACAAGGTGTACTACGACCGCAAGCTGTGGGTGTTCACCGCCGCGCTGGCCCAGGGGGCTGAGTGGGATGCCACCAAGGTGCGCGAGTTCTCGCTGAAGGAGTACGTCGATGCGCTGAAGGCCGCCATCGAGGACGGCACGGTGGAGGCCAAGTTGGCCAAAAACCTCGTTTCGTGGGCTGGCGAGACTGTTAGTTCCAACTACGAGCAGACGGCGGCCGTGGACACCACGGGTGGCACTGTCAGTATCGACAGTTCGGTGGATGCCGATCTGGAGAGCGTGGTGCCGACCACGGACTTCTTCGCCAGCCAGCTCATCAGCACGGGCTTCAACCTGCTGCGCCGCGCTGTGGCCGTGGGCAACGGCTGGTATTTCGAGGTGCCGCACCTCGTGGCTACCCAGCAGAGTATCGGCACGGCACTGGAGAACAACGGCGTGCTGTTTACCAACAGCAACCACGCAAACCTCACGCCGACGGTGTACTTCAAGCCGTTTGCGTCGGGTGTGCCCACCAGCGTCACCGACGGCACGCCAGCCACCTACACCGACAAGGACGGTCGCCGCCACTACACCACCAGCGGCGCGGGCTACCTCATCGTCAGCGGTATCGACCGTGCGAGCGTCTGCGCACACTTGGGCTGGAGCCGTCGCTACGACGAGTACATCAGCATTGCCGACGCTAACGATGCCGGAAGCGTGGTGGATATGGCCGCCGGCATTGCCGCTTTGCACTCGTACAACAAGATGCTCGTCATCGGTGCTGTGGCCGACCGCATTGAGAAGGCCAGCAACACCACCATTCGCTGGACGCGCCGCCTCGACCGTGTGCAGCCCTCGTGGACAAACACCCCTGTGGAGGAAGAGGGAGTGGCCACGGGCCAGTACCTGCACGAAGCCGTCATCAGCGCGATGAAGGCCGACGGAGCCGCCACCTTCGAGACCCTCAACACGGGCCTGAGCGTCAGCGGCACCACCGTCAGCTACACCGACGGCAACGCCGAGGGCGTGACCGACTACGTGAAGTACGAGCTGGCCGCCGAAGTCACCGGCACCGCCCCCGTCAGTAGTGCCTTCAAGTGCGAAGACTGGGGTCTCATCGTGCTGCGCGGAGCCACGGGCACGGCCAAGGTCAACATCGCCTACGGCCAGAATGTGCCCGACAACCTGCGCACGGCACTCCCCGTCATCAACGACCTGAACCACTGCACCGGCAGCATCGGACAGGGCACGGCGGTCTGCTCCACCGGTACCTACGACAAGGACAAGGTGGTCACCATCCAGCACTTCCTGCTGCTTCAGTACGCACAGATTCACGTCCTCTTCACGACCCCCATCAACACCAACCTCACCACCCTCAATGTGAGCCTGACGGGTGCCAAGCCTATCCGCATCCTCGGCCAGAACCTGCCCGCCGGTGTGGTCAAGGCGCAGACCTACGCCACGCTGGTCTACGACGGCGAGGCGTGGAACATCGTCAATATGTTCCGCCCCGGTGCCGAGTTCGACCCCAGCGGCCTTGTGGTTGATATGGGCTTGGCCAGCGGCTTGAAGTGGGCTGCCCGCGACCTCGACCTCACCAAACCCGGCGGCTTCTGCGACACGCCCTTCACCTACGACAAGTCCTTCTTCAGCTGGGGCAACATCGACGGCCACAACCCCGTAGCCAACAGCTTCGCCGGTGTGTACAACTGGGGCGATGCGAATGCCGCCGAGCCGTGGTACGAAGGCCAGCCCTACGGCAACACCAAGGGCAACACCCTTTCGGGCGACATCCCCGTGGGCGAGGAGTTCGACGCCGCCCGCGCCAACCTCGGTGAGCCGTGGCGTATGCCGCTGAGTACCGAGTTCCAGGAACTCTTCGACAACTGCATCTACATTGACGCCGACGGCAATGAGGTGGATACCACCAAGGCCGACAAGCGAGTGACCGTGAACGGCATTGTGGGCCTCTACTTGCAGAGCAAGGCCAACGGCAACCGCCTCTTCTTTGCCGCCTCTGGCTTCGGAGCGGGTTCTTCTTGGGGCCGCCGTGGCGCGAGCGGCTACTACTGGTCGCGCTCGTTCCTCTCGGCTCGCGACGCGAGGAGCTTGGGCTTCGGCAGTGGTGGTGTCCGCCCGCAGAACGCCGACGGTCGGTACTACGGTTTCGCCGTGCGCCCTGTGCAGAACTAACCACACCGCACCCCACCGAAAGGGATGCGCCGACAAGGCCGCCCCAGCGGCCCCAAAGGCGCATCCCATTCTGATGGGGATTGAAAAAAACAGAGTAAATAATTAAGAATTAAAAAATGACAAAACTTGAAGATATTTTCGCCGTTGAAGCGGAAAGGGAAAAAACCGAATCGTGGAACAAGATACACCTGTACAAAGTCGGCGATTTCTGGCGTGCGTATGAGTGGAGTGCGTGGTTAATTGCCGTTATCACCTATAATGACGAGGTGAGGATGCAGACGAAAGACCGCAAGCCGCTGCACGTAACGCGGATGAGACGTACCGACGTAGAAGGTGCCACTTATTGTACTGTAGGATTCCCGATACGGTCGCTGGATAAATTCATTCCGAAGCGCGAAAATTTTGAGAGCAAAGAGGACTTTCACGCCGTCGTCACCATAACCCTACCCCAGCCATCGGACGGGAGTGCGATAACCCACGAGCGGCTGGCCGAGGCTGTGGAGCATTGGAAGGAGACCATAGTTATAAAGCAACCCGCATCCAGGAGAAAGAAGGCTATCCCTGATGCGCCGCACAGCGAGGCGCGGGCCGGAGTGGGCTTGCTGACAAAGATAATGGCCTATCCGTTGGAAGAGCGTACGGCGATGGAAAATATGCAGTTCATCCGCTTCTTGAAAGACCAAGTTATTGCCATATTATGAAAGTGTCAAATATGCCAGGATGCAGACTATAGTTCATAGGTTGCCCGTCCTGCGTCCGTCGGGCGTGGGAAAAAGAAAAGACGCGCGGATGCTTCGCGGATTCTTCCGTGCGATCGTGTAAGGCGGCAACCGACCCCAATTACAGCATCAGTGCCCCGCGAAAAAAACGGCGGAAGACTTTGCCGCCTCTGGCAACGGAGCGGGTTCTTCTTGGAACAACCGTGGCGCGAACGGCAACTACTGGTCGCGCTCGTTCAACTCGGCTCGCAACGCGAGGAACTTGAACTTCAACAGTGGTGGTGTCAACCCGCAGAACACCAACAATCGGTACAACGGTTTCGCCGTGCGCCCTGTGCAGCACTTATCTATTCCGAATGCAAGAAAACGACACTTATAACACAATGAAGACATATCGGCTGACGCGCTCGCAGTTGCTGTATGACCTCTATGTAGCCTTCGAGGACGCAGCGCGAGGTAAACACCGTATGTCGTATGTACAGAAGTTTGAGGAGCACCTTGCGGAAAACCTCAACGAATTGTGTGATGATTTGCTCGGCAGGACATATAAAGCCTTGCCGAGCAAATGTTTTATTGTAGACTACCCAAAGAAACGCGAGGTCTTTGCTGCGATGTTCCGTGACAGAATCGTGCATCACCTCTATTTCCGCTATACACATCAGATGTTCGAGCGTACGTTTATTGCCGACACCTATAGTTGTATCGTTGGCCGAGGTACGTTGTATGGAGTGGAGCGTGTGCGGCATCATATACGGCAAGCTTCGCTCAACTGGCGGGAGGAATGCTATGCTATGAGCCTTGATGTTCGGGGGTACTTTATGCACATCGACAGGGCGCGGCTGCTGAAGATTGCCACCGAGTCGTTGAAGAAAATGAGTGTGCATAGGGTGGGGTTGTCCGATGATGTACCGTTGCCTTCTGGAGTGCTACTGACGGAACAGACAACGTGGGCGGAGGTGCGCGACTTTGACTTCTTGTTGTGGCTGACAGAGCCTATAGTGATGCTCGACCCAATGGAGAACTGCATCATTGTGGGCGACCCGTCGGACTGGGATGGTTTAGACCCTGCCAAGTCGATGCGTAATTTGCAGCCGGGGTTGGGTCTGCCTATCGGCAACCTCACATCGCAACTGTACAGCAATGTTTATCTCAACGTGTTTGACCAATATGTGAAACGTGTGTTAGGGTGTCGGCATTACGGGCGTTATGTTGACGACTCGTCGATGATAGACCCTGATAAGGATTGGCTGCTGGCACAGGTGCCGAAAGTGAGGGATTTTTTATGGGATGAGTTGGGATTGGAGTTGCATCAAGGCAAGATACATATTCAGGAGGTGCATAAAGGTGTGGAGTTTCTCGGTACATTCGTCAAGCCTTATAGGGAGTATGTATCGAACAAGACGTTAGATCGGATGCGAAAGAAATTGCAGCAAGTGGACTTGCGTAACCGTGAGGCCGCATTGAGGTCGGTAAACAGTTACCTTGGCATAATGAGCCACACGGCGAGTTACAACTTGCGGCGGTCGATGTTCGGTGAGGGTGAGTTCGCGGATTTGATAGAGTACGATGCCGACATGAGGAAAGGCTGGCTCGCGTCATAAGAAAAGCCCCGTCTCCGAGGCTTATATTGTCGTGTCCGTACACAAAACCGTACACGAAAATTAGATAATTCCAAACAAAATAGTATTATTTCCCCAAGTTTTACGAGCAGGTGTAGATTTATAAAACATTAAATATCAGTATATTTAAATTTTAACTACCCTGAATCCTATAATATTACCCATATACTGAAAATTAATTAGTTATACATACGTACACGGATGTGTTACCGAAATGGTGATTTATCCAAGTTGTGTGTACAAATTTTGTTGATTGTGTGATTATTGCCAATTAGAAGGTGAACGAGCCGTATTCAGTCCAATCGTCCACCGAGAACGAAAAATCCATTCCGAAGGTGATGAAGAATGTGCCGCTGTAGGTGGTGACGTATCCGTTCTTGATTGGCACCTGGGTGAACTGGCGCACCTCGCCGTCGTTGGTGGGGTTGAGGGCTTTAGCTTCGATGTCAACGTATTTGACGTTAGTCATATCGTCGGCCATGACATAGACGTTGTAAGCTGCCACGCCGTTGTTGTCGGTAGAGACGCTATTGATGGTGTGGGTGCGCTCGGCAGGGTCAGTGCTTTGCATGGTTGAGATGTCGAATTTGCGACCGCTGGGGCTGATGGTAAATTGGAAGCCCGTAATGTCGGTGGGTATGGCGTCGGTGACGCGCATTTTAAACATACCGACAATGCGCTGCATGACGACGTTCAGCGAGAGGCCGTCGCCTGGTGAGAAGGTGGTGTCGGCCACGAGTGTCTGCTTGATGATGTCGCCGGAAAAGCTGACGATGCCGCCGTTGAAGGTGCAGGTGTCGGTGGAGTTGTGGGCCACGGCAACGAGGTTGTAGGTCTTGTTGGTTTTGAGCGTCACCGTTGCCGATCCGAAGTCGGTGTTGATGTCGCGGGCCTGGTGGATGCGTAGGGTGTCTGTGGTGCCTTGCTCGATGATGTAGATGTCAAGCCGAGAGCATACTGTGGAGACGCTGCTTGTGGCTTTCATCGGTGCCACATCATAAGGGGTGAAATTGATTTTTACCGACTCGGTGTTGCTGAGTGGCTTTTCCTTGGTGCAGGCCGCGAGGGTAAGTGCGGCGGTCATGAGGAGTAAAACTTTTTTCATGTTTACAAGATTTTTAAAATTCGGTATCATTAACGCGATATTATATAATTTATTGTACATTTATTTATAAATTATTGAACCGGGCCATAGCCTGGGTGCTGGTTTCGTTGGCGATGGCAATGTACGGGCGCATGGCCTCGTAGTTCTTATGGCCCGTCCAGGAGAGAATGATGGTGGGCGATATGCCGAGGGATATGGCGGTGACAATGAAGGTGTGGCGTGCGGTGTGGGTAGAGATAAGTTCGTACTTGGGCACTATCTCGTCGTGCCGTTCGGAGCCTATATAATATATATGGTGGGTGGGATCGTCGATACCTATCTCCTTCATTATATCGTGCAGGGTCTTATTTTGTGTTTTGCGGTCTGGGGTAGGTAGGGCCGGGTGCAGTATGCCGAGGGAGCGTTGGCGACGGTTTGGGGTGCAATTATTGTATCGGTCGAGGATGGCGCGGGCGCGGTTGTTGAGAGGGACGGTGAGGGTGTCGTTGGTTTTTTGTGTGGTGAAGGTGATGTGGTCGCCGTGGATGTCAGCCTGTGATAGACGGAGGATGTCGGACGAGCGAAGGCCCGTGTAGCAGCAGAAGAGGAATACGTCCTTGGATACGTTTTTGTGCCGCTCGCGGAAGTGGTATTGCTCCACCTGTTGCAGTTCGTCGTGTGTGAGGTAGATGATGGCTCGGTTACGCTCCTTTGAGCCTTTGACCTTGGGTGTGTATTCGTTGTCGGCGTTGCCGGCGTAGATGCCTTTGCGCCTGGCCCATTTTAGAAACCACTTGAAACGGGTGAGGTTGCTGTGGACGGTTACGCCCTGTTGGTGTCGTGTATCGACGAGCCATTGGTGGAAGCGGAGGAGGTAGTCAGCATCGACGAGGTTGAGTTGGGTGTCGTGGCCGAACTCGACCACGAGCTTGCGGAAGGACGTGAGGGTGTCGATGGTACCCTGACTCCAGGACTTGTTGTGCTGGCTGTCGGTGAGGAACTGGGTGTAGGCGGCGAGGAGTGTGGGTGATGTTGTTGGTTGCGGGGTGTAGTCGGGCGTGGCGGTATTCTCGGTAGTGGCGCGAGCGAAAGCCTGACGGAGTTGGTCGGCGGTGGGTGTTATGTTGAGGCTGTCGTAGTGGGTGAATATGTTTGCCACGATTTGCGACCACTGAGCGATGAGGGTGTTGGCTTCGGCGGCCTGCGGTGTGCGTCCTTTGGCGCGGCCTATCAGCGGGTCCCATTCGCTGTCGGTGAGCGAGATACCGGTGGCGAAGGAGACGGGCTTGCCGCCGCGAGGTGTTACTCGCATCTGGAGGTGCTGGCGGGGGGTGTCCTTGCGGCGGTGGAGGATGAAACGGATGGTGTAAGATTGGTGTATCATGCCTTATTTTCGAGCAGGTCGGTATATTTCTCCAGCAGTGCGTAGTACTTATCTTTCCAGTTAATGTCGTATGGGTCGTCCTCTTCGGCGACCATTGGTGAGAGTTGTTCGTCCTCGTCTGACTTGTAGGGCGGCGGTGTGGAGAGTTTATCGTCGAGCATGGAGCCTTCGCCGTTGATGAGCCACTGGCGGTTGATGACGATGCCGAGATGCTTTTCGACGTTAAAGCAGATGCGGGCGGCGGTGCGGTTGGAAATGGTGTTGTGGGCACAGCAGATTTTGTAAAGTGTATTTTCGTGAACGCCAGCCAATTTTGCCAATTCGCGGGTTGTTGTCTTGAGGTAAACTATCAATTCCTCCATCCGTTTTGCTTGTGCGATTTTTTGTTCATCTTTCATTGTGTCAAGATTTTAAATTAATATTGTCGTAATTCTGTTGATTTAGGGTGTGAAAATTACGAAAATTCCACCCTTTAAATTGCTTCCATTGGGTTGTATTTGTTGTTCTGTGAAAAAAAATATAAAATTTATTTCTCTATATGTCAGTGTTTTGTATTATATAAATGTTGATATTTCCAAATTTTATTTGTTTGTTTGAAATTTATTTGTATTTTTGCATACAGATATAAACGATAAAACTAAATTTTTGTTTCAAAATCGGATGCAAAATTACGAAAAATATTTAAAACAATAATAAAAATATGGAAAAATCAAATGAAAACAAGGCGGGCTTCCAGCATGGGCTTAACCAGGTGTATGCCACCCGTACCGCAGAGGAGTACAAGAATTGTTTGCGTGAGGTCATGCTGGTGTGTATGACCACCGAGGCGAGCTGTAACAGCAAGGCGTCGTTCTTCAACAAGCGTAGAGGCAAGCGTCCGTTGAGTGTTGCCGAGACGCAGCGGTTGGCGAAGGTGTTTGCCAAATATGGTGTGACGGAATGGCAGGGGAGTGAGAATTAAGAGTTAAGAGTTAAAAGTTAAGAGTTAAGAGTTATGAATACACGTATTGCAAGGCGGCTGATTGAGGCTCACAGAAGTGCCAAGCCTGGTAAAGAATTGGATCGTGTGAGCGAGGAAATCACACTCGGTCATAATATCGCCGTAACCAATGGTTTCCTGGAACTTCCGACACTCGATTGGGTAGGTGCTGACACGACCGAAAAAACCATATCGGTCATCGTGGCCCCGAAAGCAGGAATGATTGCGATGAACGACATCTATAATCTGAAGACCGCGTGGGGTGCCGACGATGTGAATGTGCTGACGGCGGACAAATCTATAGAACTTGTTTTTAGAAAATAACCATAAGGGGCTGCGGAGAGAGCTCTTCCTTTCCAAGTACGATGTTCGGTCGTGAATTCCCTACATTTGCCTCCAAGGCCCCTTTATATAAAAATAATGAATTATGAAATATAGATTCATATTGAGCTATAAATCCACCGACAGCGACGAGGTGGTGACGCGGCAGGTCAGTCCGTTGTATGGCGACGACCCGAATGTTGCCATCGAGCGTGTCAACGACGAATGGTACTACACCCGCCAGTTGGGCGGCAAGTTTACCTTCGTGCGCGAAGACTATTCGTGGATCATGGCCCGTGAGTTCGACGGCACCTATACCATGACCGTGGAGTGCAGCACCGACGGCAGCAATTGGCAGGAGTACTTCGTGGGCACCTTCAGCCGTGCCAGTCTGACCATCGACGAGGACAACCGAAACGCGGTGCTCGACGGGTTGAGCGAGGGGACTTACAACGTGATCGAGAATGCCAAGGATACGGAGTACGACCTGCGGAAAGTGATCCCCGACACGGAGGCTAAGGAGGTGCAGGGCGAGATATGGCCTGCGCTGGCGATGGTGGACTACCGCCAGTCCAGCATTTCCAAGTCGGATATTTATTGCAATGGTGCGAGTGTGGGCGGTGGGTATGACAGCAAGCATCCAGAATCCGGGTTCAAGACGGATGAGAGGGTAGTAAGTGATAATGCGTGGAGATTTGTTGCAATGTGTGGCGAAGGTTATATTAAAATGAAGGATGTTTCTTCTGAGGGTAATTGCCAATTCGGAGGTGTTATTGGGTATATGAATGAAGTAAGCACTAATCCCAATTATAATAAAACCTGCGTTGGAGGAACGATGCAATGCAATAACGGGTATGTTGGTTATCTTGATTTTAGATTACTACCGTATGGTCCTGGAGGGACGCAATATACATATATTCATAGATTAAGAATATATAACGAAAATACATTAGTTTATACAGTTGAGTCGTCAAGCGGTAAAACGGACGATGTATATAGTCCTCAATCAATAGTGTTTGATTATACAGAGGTAGCGTCAAGTCCTATTGCAAAGGTGGAGATTTTTTTGCATTACATTCGTGCCACGCTGCTTACTGTTTCTTCCGATGGTGCAGAAGAGAATATGCTTAACGTTGGCCCCTACTACGAAGGTATGCGTGCTTTTGAGGGGAGTGGGCTGGAGGTGATTGTTTCTTCTCGCACTTCGGAGCAGAGCAATGGGCACCGGCTGATAGCGGGGACGGATTTGTATTTTGCGCCGCCTGATGACAGTGGGTGGATTCCGCTGGCCGAGGACAACTGGAACTATGCGTCGATGTGGTACAAGATAGTGCCGAGCGTGGCGAACGGTCTGCAAGACCGCTCGCTGATGGGCACATGGCGGTGGACACGCTGCTGGACGCTTGGGACGGTGCTGCGCTGGCTGCTGGCGAAGGTCAGCGGGGGCAAGGTACACTTTGGCGAGGACGAGCATTATTCGCAGTTCCTCTATGCGGCGGTGAACCCCGTGGCCCAGGGCGAGCAGTTCGAGTGGCTGTTTTGCCAAAAGAGCGATGTGATGAACCCCGGCGGCGGAAACGCCACACGGTGTCCGGCACGGCTCAACTGGTTCCTGGAATATATGAAGAACGCGTTGAACTGCTACTGGTGGCTGGAGAAGCGCAACGACGGCGACTACGACTTCCGTGTGGAGCACGTCGAGTTTTTCCGTCGGGGAAGCAGCTATACCGACCCCCTCGACGACCCGATGCGCGAATTTATCGACATCACGAAGATAAAGCCCCTGCGCAACTTCCCGCGCAACGGGCAGGCCGCCAAGCGGCTGAGCGACCAGACGAACAAGTACACCTTCGACCTCCAGGGGATGGCGGAGCGGTACACCTTCAGCTGGCAAGGCGAGGGCGGCAGCGACGAGTTCAAGGGAAACCCCATGCTCTTCAAGGCCGGATGGATCGAGGCGGGCAGCAGCGAGGACAAGCAGGTGGACAACATCTTTGCCGACCTGAGCTGGCTGACGCTGAACGCCGGGACCGACACGGAGAGCTCGAAGAACTACGAGGGACTGATGGTGTTTGCCGGCTACCGCAAGGACGTGGCTGATGCGTGGACGGAGAATGCCGCCGCGCCGGCGCAGGAGCTGATGCTGGCCGAGGGCAGCAGGGTGGAGGTGGCCGTGCAGCTGTGGCTGACGGTGCCCGAGGGGCAGGAGTTCCGTGTGGTGGCCTGTGGCGGTGGCATCTGCCGCGACCTGGCGGTATACACTGGCACGGGTGCGATGCAGGTGGTGAGCGTGAGGTATTCGTCTGTCGGGCGTGACAACTATGAGGTGAAGGTGGACTTCGGCGCGGGCTACGGCGACGTGACGATACACCGCATACACAACAACCTTTCGGGCAATGTCTACGCCGTGCCGAACACGGAGAGCGAGTTGACGGAGGGCGTGTACCTCCAGAATGGGCCGCTGGCGTGGCCGAGTTTGCAGGTGGCATACCTGCACTACGACGTGCCGGCCGCCAAGTGGGCCTACGACAGCGACGACCCGCTCACTGCCACCTTCCAAGGCGGCGGCACGGTGAAGCTGATCAAGAAACAGGAGGTGCCCAAGCTGCACGTACCCAATATCAACACCGAGGATCGGCTGAAGAAGGGCATCCGCACGGGCCTCGGCACTGGCATACTCGACTCGGCTACCGTCAACCTCGGCAGCCGCAATGCCGAGATGACGCTGGTGTACGACATCACGCCTTTAGTAGAATAGGAGGTTCTCAACAACCTATATATAGTATTAACAAGAAAGTCCACGTCGGACTGAGGCTCTGGATGGCAGTCGGGAAAGACCGACAAGAGCCGTGTGGCCGCAAGGCTGGAATATCCCTACACACGGCAACAGGGTGCGGAGGGTCGAGAGGCCGCCGCACCCACCAAAGAAAAAATGGGCCTAATGGGCTGAATGGGTCTAATGGGCCGGAGTGTTTAACCGATAAAAAATCTTTGAATTATGGCAAAAATCACATTTGACACAGAATCGGTGCTCCGCGACCTTGCGGGGCAGTATGCCGCCGGGATGATAGGGACGGGCATGTACCTCGACATGATGGCAGAGGTGTGCCGACAGAGTGTGCAACCAACCGCGGAGGACTGAGGGTATGGGTATGAAAGTGCAGAGGCCACCGCCCAGCACGGCTGCGGCGATAGAACAGCAGCGTATGGTGGCGGAGATGCAGGCGAACGGCACCCTCGACGTGGCCGCCAAGCTGCTCTCGATGGCCTACCTCACCTTCAGCCGCGCCAACGCCTACGTGGAGGAGGCCAACGCGATGCTGGAACCCTACGGAGTGGTACACAAGAAGGTGAAGACTACGGTGAATAACCTGATGCAGAGTTTCGATGCCTACGACAAGGTGATGCAGGGGCTGCTGGGAGGCGACAAAGATGCCAACAGGCAGTTCTGCTTCGACAGCGACACGCTGAGCGAACTGCTCGATGCCTTTATGGCGAACAACATCGAGGTGGTGCGGGGACCGTACTTCGGGGCGAAGTTGTTTTTGCCGAGCAAGGGGTGATGGGGTTGATGGGTTGAATGGGTTTTATGGGTTTAATGGGCAAACTAATAAAAACGATATAACAATGGAAACGATCAATAACAGTCAGGAACAGAATGAGAGCCTGGACAGGCTGCACCCGGAATGGCCCAGCCAGTATGTGCTGGTGAATACCGAGAGGGGTTCGGTGGCGTGGTACGAGAGCCACGACGGGGCGGTGCGCGACCAGGCGCAGTATGGCGGTGTCATTATCAACACAGCGACCGCCGACGCGGAGTTTGTGAAACAAGTGCTGGAGAATGCGCGGCGGAATATGTAAGCCTGCGTCGAAGCCTCGGTTGGTGACGTGCGGGACGTGCAGACACTTCCGGCGGGACACCGAGGGGCCGAGCTACAATGCCTATACACACGAATATTTTATGGGCGAGAGCGACATCGGATGCGACCCCGACCACACCTACAACGAGGTGCGCGGCACGGCAAAGATTTTCGCTGACAAGGCGAGGGTGTGCGAGAACTTTTTGGGGTGAATGGGTTGAATGGGTTTTTCGCTGGATTTGATTTATTCAGCGGTGCTCAAAGCCTGCAAGCAGGCAGAATGGGCGGGGGATAATCAATTAAAAACAAGCAAGCACTATGAGCGACAAAGAGAAAGAACAGAAAAAGAAATACACGGAGAAGCCGTGGGCGATACCGAAGTTTATCGCGGAGAAGGCCATCAAGGACAATCTCTCGTTCAAGGCGGTGGCGGTGTACAAGTGGATCTACGACCACAACAACCACGCCAAGTACCTGGACGACGACCCCAACGCCATCTTCACCAAGGGCTCGCTGGACGCGCTCTATGCGGCCATACGGAGGGACATCGACGTGTCGGTGCGGGACATCTGTATGGAGCTGCGGGGCAAGGGGTGGATAGAGCCTATCAAGAACGCGCCGCTCTTCAAGGGGCGCAGGCAGTCGGGCTTCATCTGCCGTCTGGCGAAGGAGGAGCGTCTGCTGGCAAAGGCGATACAGCAGGAGATGGAGAAGGAGGAGGAGCTGCCGGAGAACGCCAAGGTGGTGGAGAGTTCGGCGCAGGGGGATGCCGATATGGGCGAGTTCTACCAGTTCGGCATACGGTTCTACTATAATGAGAACAAGGAGATGGTGCAGGTGCCGCTGACGGCCCCGGCGCGGCCGACGAAGACGGCGGTGTGGGTGAACGACCCGGAGGGGTGGTATGAGCCGGAGGAGATACCCGAGAGGGAGAGTGAATTTTAGGACACTTTTTTGTTTAACCAATAAATTTTAATCATTATGGCAATTACACTTGAAGACTACCTCAAAAAGCACGAGGAGTTGACCCTGCAAGAGCAGGAGAACAAAATCAATCACAGCAAAGTGATGGATGAAATTGAACAGGCACATCGCCGCCACCAGCAGCAGGAGCTCGACAACTACCACGATGCCAAGATGCGGGCGAAAGAAGCCTACATGGAGAAGGTGCAAGCCCTACAGAAGCAGAAACGCGAGTTGAAACAAGACCGCATTTTGACCTATCAGCAGGAACAAATTGCCCTTGGTAAGCCATGCGAGTAAACCAAAACAGAACGCCCAAAGCGAGATTCGCCGAGCATTGGCAAGCAGACGAAGAGGCTCTGCTTGCCAAGCTCTGGGCCGACCATTCCATAAGGGAGATTGCCCCGATGTTTCCGAACTACACAATGTCGGCAATCAGGGCAAAGGCCAATCACCTCGGACTGCAAAAAGACTTCGAGGCAAAGCGGGCAAGGGGTGTACGCAATATGACACCCAAACGGAAAAAGGCATTGGTATTCAACCCGAACTTCACCAAACAACCCAATCGCGCTGTGCTGGCATATACACCAGACGGCATCAAAGAATTTAAGAACGCAAAAGAGGCGGCATTGCATTACGGACTGAAACTGCAACGTGTATATGACCTTATAGCAACCGCCGAAACAACATATAGCGAGATTGGTTTTGATTATCTCGCACTATAACCAACTATGATCGACTGGCAAGCATTTAACATTGACCTCGGACGGGGGGCGGGGCGCACGTCGGGCTACGTGAAGACGTACTGCCCGCACTGCCACGAGAACGGCAAGCCCAAAAGCGACCACTCGCTGAGCTGCAACGTGGAGACCGGCGCGTTCAAGTGCCACCGCTGCGGCTTCCAGGGCTACGCCACCGTCGTCACCGACGAGGAGAAGGAGGCGTGGATGCGCCAGCAGCCGTGGTACAAGGACTACACCGCCAAGAAGACCGTCGAGAAGAAGGACTACGCCAAGCCGCCGCAGCCGCGCTCGTCGGCCATAGACCCCAAGATTGTGGCCTACTTCGCCGGGCGCGGCATCAGCGAGGCCACGCTGAAGAAGATGCGCGTCACCAGCGGCACCGACTGGATGCCCGTCAACAAGGAGCACCGCAAGCCCGAAGGCGGCAAATGCACGACCATCCACTTCAACTACGTGCGGGACGGCGAGGTGGTGGCCACCAAGCTGCGCAGCGGCGACAAGTGCTTCCGCCAGGCCAAGGCGGGCTGCGAACAGATTGCCTACGGGCTTGACAATATCAAGAATGCCCAGGATTGCTACATCGTGGAAGGGGAGTTCGACGCCCTCTCGCTGGCCGAAATCGGCTACCTCAACGTCGTCAGCGTCCCCGACGGCGGTGCCGACAAGACGATGCACTGGCTGGTGGACTACTACGAGGAATACTTCGCCGACAAGAAGACCGTCTACATCTGCTCCGACAACGACAATGTGGGCACCGGCCTCGCCACCGAGCTGGCCAAGCACTTCGAGCCGGGGCAGTACGTCCTCGTCACCGACTACGGCACCGACCCCAAGACCGGCAAGGCCAACAAGGACGCCAACGACTGCCTGATGCACAACGGCCCCGACGAGCTGCGCCTGCGGCTGAGCCAGGGCAAGGTGGTGAGGCCCGAAGGCGACGTCGATATGGACACCGTGGCCGACGAGATGGACGACATCATCCGCCACGGACTGCCCAAGGGCCTGCCCGTCGGCCTGCCCAACCTCGACAGCCTGCTCCGCATCCAGAAAGGCCGCCTATACATCCTCACCGGCACCCCCGGCAGCGGCAAGAGCCAGTTCCTCGACCACGTGGCCGTGCTGATGAACGCCCGCTACGGCTGGAAATTCTCGGTCTACTCGCCCGAAATGATGCCGCTGGGCGAACACCTCACGATGTTCCTCACCAAGTACCTCGGCAAGCCCGTCAGCCAAATCGACCCCGACAGCGCGGAGTACGCCGACGGCCGTCTGAAGGTGAAAGAGGCCGTCCACTTCATCGACCCCGACAGCAACGAGATAGACGACGTGCTGGCCATAGCGAAATACCAGTGCCGCAAGTACGGCTGCGAGGCCATCATCATCGATCCCTGGAACTCGCTGCTCCACCACGGCGAAAGCCTCTTCAAGGTTGACAACATCAACGAGGCCCTGCTGAAAATCCTCAACTTCGCCCACCGGCAGGACATCGCCGCCTTCGTGATGCCCCACCCCACCAACCAGCAGACCACCAAGGACGGCAAGCCGATGAAGATACACCTCTACAACATCAGCGGCGGCGCAATGTTCCGCAACCGTGGCGACTTCGGAATGGTGATGACGCGCCACTACAAGGACGACGACGACAACACCTTCGGCTTCGACTATGTGGAGATGGCCATCGAGAAAACCAAGTGGGAGTACATCGCCCAGCTGGGCACCATCTACTTCCGCTACGAGCCGGGCGTGGGCCGCTTCCACCCCTTCGATCCCGCCACGGGCGAGACGCAGTGGATGCAGCAGTCCTACCTCGTGCCCACCCAGCAGCCCCTCACCCTCCCCGCCGCCGCCGCACCCTCCGAAGGAAATGTGCAGGCCTTCCTCGACCAAGCCCGCCGCCAGGAGCAAGCCCTCCAGCCCCGCCCCTCGGCCGACGACCTGCCCGAAGAGAACGAAAATGATATTTTTGATGATAACGAAGAAGTACCGTATTAACTATGATAAGCGAAGTACACAACATTGATTGCCTCGAACTGATGAGGACACTGCCCGACAAGTGCTTTCAACTGGCTATTGCCGACCCGCCGTATGGGATAGGCGAGGATGGTGCAAAGAACCACAGCCGGTCTAACTGTGCAAAGGCTACCGAATACACGCCAAAGGATTGGGACAAGTCAGCAATGTCGCAAGAGTTTTATGATGAACTCAGACGGGTCAGCGTAAATCAAATAGTTTGGGGTGCTAACCATTTTATTAGTCGATTGCCTTATGATTCGCCTTGTTGGATTGTATGGGATAAGAAAAATAGCGGGGATTTTGCGGATTGTGAATTGGCTTGGACGAATTTTCCGTCAGCGGTTCGGATGTTCTCTTATCGTTGGAATGGAATGCTCCAAGAGAATATGGCCAACAAAGAGGATCGCATCCACCCCACCCAAAAGCCCGTCGCCCTTTACGCTTGGTTGCTTCAGCACTACGCCAAGCCAGGCGACCGCATATTTGACCCGATGATGGGGAGCCAGAGCAGCCGCATCGCCGCCTACAAACTCGGCTTCGACTACGTGGGCTGCGAACTTGACAAAGAGTATTTCGCCAAAGGCTGCGAGCGTTTCGACCGCGAATGCCACGGCATCACCATAAGCGAAAACGGACAACGCTACCAGCAGACCTCCCTTTTCGCCCCCAACCCCGATACAGTATCGGACCCCAAGCCCAATACAGTATCGGACCACCACCCCGATTCAGTATCGGCCTCACGGCCCAATTCTGATATACGTTAATTCACTTTATTTATTAATTAAAACTCAACAGATTATGAGTATTAAGTTCAATGTGTGCCTCAACAATGGCAATGAAGCCTTCGGCACCGGCAAATCCATCACCGCCAACGAGGTCTGCGAGACCGCCGACAACAACTTTGTCGCCCACCACCTCCACCTCCACAATCCCCTCGTGCCCGAAGACGTGGCCAAGGCCGTCCTCAACGCCTTCTGCGAGACCGTCGCCGAGCTCGTCGGCCAGGGCTACGCCGTCCAGCTGATGAAAGGCAGCGACGTGATGCTCCGCATCTACCCCGACATCCACCTCGTCGGCGACAACATCAACCTCAGCCGTGCCCAGCAGCTCGACCCCTCCGTCACCGACCTCACGCTGGAGAACGCCGGCGACCTCGCCGCCCGCGTCGGTGTCACCGTCCGCCCCCGCGCCCAGGTCACACAGCGTTTCTCCGACCTCCTCGACCAGAAGAAAGCCGCCGTCGAGCGCGTCGCCGTGGTGGAACGCCCCTACGTCACCCGCACCGGCAGTGAAGCCCCCGCCGACCCCTCCAACCCCTCCAACCCCGGCGGCACCACCACCCCCACCAACCCCGACGACCCCAACGCGGGGAATGACTAAAAGTAAGGTTTAATGTTTAACGTTTAAAGTTTAAAGATTATGAATTTACCATTTGCTATCAATCCAGCAGAAGTGTTGAGTAACATTATGCTCCTCCCGATGGAGCAGCGTTTCAACCGCTACATCGACGGACGCCCGTGGAAGCGAAAGACCCGCTCGTTCAAGACCAACTTCCGCAGCGGAAACAAAAAGAAACTCCGCCAATTCGTGAAGTAAGGTGTTCCACGACCTGAAAAGTAGGCCCTGAGAAAGCCCCCGGCTGTGGGCAGGAGAAATCCACCCACAGCCACCAATCGAAAAAGAAAGAAACAATGATTAAATCTGACGGAAGTTTATACATCCCCACCGACTGGACCCACATCAACCCTCGCAATGGCCGCTTTATGAAAGGCCACGAACCGCACAACAAGGGCAAGAAATGGGAAGAGTATCTGCCGAAGAAGAGCCAACGCCGAATGATGAAAGGGTGGAAGAACCTCGACAAGTATCGCAACTGCAACGGACGTGCCGACACCGCCGGACGAAGCAGGAAAATGGTTGTGGCCGTCCGCAACAACGGCAAGTACCACATCTTCGACTTTGTTGGTGCCGCTGCCGAATGGCTTGGTGGCAGCCGTGAGAACATAGGCCGCTGCTGCCGTACCAACCAGGAGCGACACGTCAACCAAAAGACAGGCAAGGTGAACACCGACCACCAATACAAGGGCATCCGCTGGTACTTCGCCAGCGACCCCATCTGGCAGGAGAAAATAGGACACGAAATAATTTAACCAACACATAAAAAAATCATACAATGGAAAATTTAGCAAAGAACGGAGTGCTGAACCTCCGCGCCCTCAACGGGGCATTCATCACCAACATCCAGGGAAAGACCTGCGAGAAACGCTGCATCTGCATCCCGATTGAGGACAACTTCATCGTGGAGAAAGGCTACACCACCAACAACGGCAAGGAGATACGCACCGCCGAGCTGAGCTTCAAACAGTGGCCCGTCAGCGACGAGAGCCGCGAGCGGTACGGCAAGAAGCAGGACTACGACCTGCGCCTCGACATCGGCAAGGCCGGCCACGAACACCTGGCGCAGACCAACCCCGACCTCGCCGCCCGCCTCCGCTTCAACGACTCGGCCTACGACCGCGAGCTGGCCAAGCAGGTGCTGCCCTACATCGGCGTGGCCTACGACATCCACCCCCAGAACCTCCAGCCCGAAGAAGTCGCCACCGCCACCACAATGCCCGCCGAAGGGGACGACGACCTTCCCTTTTAATGCGTGAATGCGTGAATGCGTTAGTGAATTGAAAATTGAAAATTGAAAATTGAAAATGGACTTAAAGGAAGAAAAACAGATGCTGATAAAGCACGACTGGCTGATAAAGATAGCCAAAGACTACAAGAAATACATCGAGATGATCGAGCGAGAGAAGGAGTTTTTTGTGGTTAATGGCATCAAATTCTCGGCCAGAGGTCCGGTGGAAGATATGGAAATCAACCCCCATATGACAATTCCCTATGGGTATATCCTCGAAGGGTTGAAAGATGTTCTTGCCAAGGTGCAGCGTGAGATTGACTTCATAGAGGATGTATTCCGTCCGATAATGTCTAACAAATAAAACAGAAAGATTATGATTATCATAGTAACAACAGAAGGGGAAACGTATTTTGTCAATGAAAAAAACTACGACATAGTTTCCCATAATATGAAGGATGGGACAGCCGTATGCGAACGGCGAGACCAGATAAGGGAATACGTCCACGTTACGGGAGTTGCGTATGTCCCCGACGGCGACAAGACGCGCTACGAAAGCGGGGTTTTCGGTGAAGTAGAAAACTCATAACTCATAACTCATAACTCATAACTGAAAACATCATGTGGCCGAAACGGAATATCAACAACGACCTGACGGGTCAGATTATCGGGCTGGTGTGCGAGGTGTGGGGCGTGACGCGGGCCGACCTCACGGGGCGGAGCCGCAAGCGTCCCCTGCCGTGGGCCAGGGCACAGCTGTGTAAGTACCTCTACCTCATGGCGGGGCACGACACCATCAGCTGCGGCGCGGTGGTGAACAAGGCCCCCGAAGGGGTGAGCACCTACTTCCGCCTCTACGAGCGCAACAGGAAGACCTACACCGAGTTCCGCGAGAAGGAGGAGCTGCTGGCCAAGCGCATCAAGGAACTGAAGAAATAAACACTATGCAGCCACGGGAGAAAAAGGTAGACCACGAAGCCGCCGAGCGGTACGAGGCGGGGCGCACGCTGACGCGGAAGTACATCAAGGAGTTTGTGCTGCCGTCGGAGGCGTGGCAGTGGGCCGTGTGGTTCCGCTTCAACGGCGAGCAATGCGGCACACCCTGCCCCTACTGGCCCGAGGAGTGCTACGTGGGCAGCGACGTGTGCGAGGCGTGCGAGGGCTTCGAGGGCATACAGATCGTGACGCGCTACACGGGCCGCGTCTACTGCAAGAACCGGCGTGCCGAGGTGCTGCCGCTGCCGGAGTGCTACTTCCTGCCCGAAGGCAAAGACCGCCTGGCGACCGAGACCCGCATCGAGCTGCCCCCGGAGCCGTGCCCGTGGTAGGGGAAATTGAAAATTGAAAATTGAAAATTGAAAATTATGAAAAAACTATCAAGATCGTTTTTCTTTGTATTTACCTTTGCATCTATATTCATCATTGCATTGGCTGATGATGTTATAATATTGAAGTTTTTTGCCCTTGCTTTTGGGCTTATTGTTTTCTCTGCTATATCGTTTGTTGTATTCGAGAGCGATGAAGACGAAAAACCGACGGAAGAACAAAAAAATGAATAGTATGGACTTAAAAATTCAAATCAGACGCAACCGCAGTTGGAAGGTGACGCTCAAAGCCACCGAAGAACAGAAAGCGATGCTACGGAAGATAGCAGAAGAGCCGGAGTTTCCGCCGATGCCGCCGGAGTTGAAGGCTAAGATAGAGGAGGCCGAACGCCGTCGGCAAGAGATAGAAAAGCAGGTGTGGGAGCGTGTCGTGTCGGACGGGATGAAAGACCTGCTGGGCGACCCTATCACGCCAGAGACGCACGAAATATGCTACGATATGGAGCCGAAGGAAATCAACGGGCAGCATTTTATGGTCTCGACGCAGATGTACATACGGCCCAAGAAAAGCGAATTTTTCAACGGCGACGAAGAAGCCACAGAACCACCTCTAGCAGCAGAAAAATGATTGCCGATAGTCCAGCCCACATCAAGCCCTTCTGCCACCAGGCGAGGGGCTTTTCCACTTCCACCTGCTCGGTGCGGACGACGGGGACGGGCCGCTCGATGTAGCGGTAGGCGGTGTCAGTTATTAAGGAATACTTAATAACTGCGATGCTGTCGGTGATATAGATGGTGTCGGCCTTTTTCGTGACCTCACGAAAATGATCGATGTAGATGCTGTCGCGGAGCGTCTGGGTTAGGCGCAGGGTGTCGTGTACGTGGACGGGCACCTGCTCCACAACGCGGACGGTGCGGCAGGAGGAACATATTGCCGACGCCAGCAAAACGATGGGGAGAAGGCGTTTCATAGCTCTTCGGGCTTGATGATGGTGTACTTGCCGCCGCGCATACGGAGTATCTGGCGGCGGTTCTGGCCGTCGCGCTTGTGGCTGACGTGAACCCAGGCGTAGTTGGCCTCGTCGATGAGCTGGTCGAAGGGCAGCTGGTACTGCACGATGAGGCGTGCGAGGTGCTGGTTTTCGAGGCGGCTGCCGGTGTCGAGGTCGGCGGCCTCGCCGCGCAGGTGCTGGCTGTTGGCCACGCCGCCCACGGCGCGGTTGACGGCGGGGCTGCGGAAGCCGCTGCTGACATGGATGGGCTTGCCGTAGAAGAGGCGCAGTGGGTCGAGGACGGTGTGGACGAGGGCAATGAGGTTGTCCTCCTGCTCGCGGTTGGCACCGTTCCAGAGTTTGCGGGCCACGGCGGTGTCGCTGTGGATGAGTTCGGAGATGGTAAAGTATTTCATAGGCGGTATGGGTTTAAAGGGTTGGCTGGGTCGAATGGGCCAGCTGCTGACGCAGGCTTTCGTTCTCGGCTTGCAGGCGGCTGTTCTCGGCCTTGAGGTTGTTGTTTTCCTCGCGCCATTCGCCGTTGGTCTTGTAGAGGTCGTCGATGCGGCGGTTCAGTTCGTCTATACGGTTCTCGTTGGTGGTGATGCGCTCGCGGAGGTCGCGGTTCTGCTCCTGGAGCTCGTCCACCAGCTTGCGCCAGGCTTCAATCTCCGGCTCTTTGGCCTCGGCTTTCGCTTTTTTGATTGAGGAGGGTATGGTGAAAATCCCCACCAGACCGCCACCGGCGGCCAATCCTATCAGGGTGTCAATCCAATCTATGTTCATTTTGTTTGCAAACGTTTACGTCTGCAAAACGCAGGTTTGGCAAATTTATTGTGTAAAAATCCAAAGAATGTTGACAATTATGAGTTAAGAGTTAAGAATTATGAGTTTTTTTGACTGGATGGGGTAAAAGAAAAGCCCCGCGAGTTTTTGACTGGCGGGGGTTTTTGATTGGTAGGGGTGTTATCTTATTCGCTCCATAGTGAAATATCCGTGTGGGGTGCTGATAGACATTTTTGACTGGTTGTAGTTGAGTGTAAAACTTGCGGTTGCATTGTCTTGTGCGTATGCACTGGCTCCTTGAAGTTGTAGAGTGCCTGATTTTTCGCCGTCGTAGGTGTAGGAGGTAACGCGGTATTCCCAGCGGTCGCTCCATTCGGTGTAGTGAGAAGAGTAGCGGTCGGTAACGGTTAGGGTGCCGCTGTTCTTTTCGAGGGTCAGGCTGCAAGTTTGTTTGCGGCCTTCGTCGTCGCCGGAAAAGTGCCAGTAGGTACCGGCAAGCGATTGTGAGTCGTCCTTGGTGCAGGCGGCCAGCATCGTGAGGGCCGCGATTGCGATTAATGCTAATTTTTTCATTGGTGTAAAAATTTTTGATTGGTTAAACATTTTTTGATTGGTGGGTTATTCTTCAATTTTTTCATCGGTGGGGTCGGGGGTGTGGATGGTGACGGTCTGCTGGCTGCTGCGGGTGAGGCCGAGGAGATCGGCGATGGTAATGATGGTGCGCTTGCTGGTGCCGGTGAGCTTGGCTATGCGGTCGTAGCTCTCGCGGCCCGGGCGGCGCAGCTCCTTGATCACATTTGGATAGTCACGCTCGTAGTCGGCGACGGTCTTGCGGGAGCCTTCGGGACGGCCCAGCTTGCCGCCGTCGCGGACGTACTTGTCGCGGCCGGACTTGAGGCGGTAGCGGATGTTGTCGGCCTCCATTTCGGCCATGGCGCCGAGGACGGCCACGAGCATCGTGAGGAACGGGTGCGGCTTGCCGTCGGGCAGGAAGATAGACATCTGCTCCTTCTGGAAGTAGATATTGACGCCGGCCTCCTTGCAGGCGTTGACGTTGTTGAGCACGTCGGCGGCGTTGCGGCCCAGGCGTGACAGCTCGCTGACCAGCAGGGTGTCGATGCGCTGGGCGATGCAATAGAGCAGGCACTCGTTCAGCACGGGGCGGTCGGCGCGTTTCTTGCGGCCGCTGGCCTTCTCGGTGTAGGTGCGGACGAGTTGGAGGTTGTTGTTGCGGGCGTAGGCCGTGAGGTCGTCCACCTGTCGGGCGGTGTCCTGTCGGTCGCCGGTGGAGCTGACGCGGGCGTAGATTACGGCTTTTTTCATATCTTTTTGAACGTTAATTGTCGTTAATTATTCGTTAATTTTTGATTGGTGGGCTTCTTGGTAGCTGTCGGAATAGACGTGTTCGATATTCCATTCAAAGGTCCGTTTCAATGTCTCCAGACGCTCACGGGCGGCTTTGAGGTTGGCCATTGCTGCGCGGAGGTCGAGCACGCGGGCTTCGGATTTTTGGGCGGCCATGTAGTAGCGGTTGGCGCTGATGGCGTGTTCGAGGTCGTCGATGATGCGTTCCTGTTCAAAAATCTTTTCGTTAAGTTCGACGATATTGTTGATGACGTTCTGTGTCAATCTTACATTCTCCATTGTTTTATCTCCTATTTTTTGATTGGTGGGTTAATAAACTTTTTTGATTGGGAGGGGGTTAGTCCTCGAACTCGATGAACTGGCAGTGTGGGTCGTCGGGGTGCTCTTCGGGGACGATGGCCAGGCGGCCGCCGATGGCCTCGACGATGCGGGCCAGGTTGTGGACGTTGTGGGGCAGCTTTCCGGCTTCGACGGCGGCCAGCTTGTCGGGCTCGTAGTCGGCGCGTTGTGCAGCCTCTTCGATGGTGAGGTCTTGATGCTGTCGGAGGTCGGCGATGGCGCGGCCGGTGTCGTGGTTCACTTGCCACATGAATTCTTTTTGCTCTTCGTTCATATTGTTTTTTGATTGAGGGGGTTAATAACTTTTTTGATTGCGGGGCTGATGGTGTCCCGGTAGGCCAGGACAACCGGCAGCACGATACAGAAGATTCCGATTATTGTTTTCATTGCTATATTGATTTTTGACTGTTACACTTTCAATTTTTTGATTGGAGGGGCAATTCATGCCCAGTTCATCATGGTATAGGCCCAGACGGTGCCGGCACATATTGTCAGGCCGTCGGGCGGTGTGGGCTGCAATCCATTGGCGACGGGTGCCGTGGTGAGGCTGCCGGCATCGTCGGCGGCGGGTGCGCTGGCCGTGGCCAGATCGGAGGCCGTTTTTTGATTGGAGGGGTTGACGGCATCGGCGGCGGCGGGTGCCGTGGCCGTGGTTATATCGGATGCTGTTTTTTGATTGGCGGGGGTGGCGGCGGCGGTGACGGTGACGGGGTGCAGCTCATAGACGGCGGCAATGCCATCGGCGGCGGCATCGGTATCGGCGGCGGTGCTGGTATTCATTCCCAGGAGGAGGCCGGACAACAGGCACACAGCGAAAGCGACGGCAACCCAGCGGGCTGGGTGCAACCAGCGCGACAGGCGCGGGGCAATATTCAGGCGGCGGCGGTGACGGGGGGCCGGTGCGGGCAGCTCATCGGCGGCGGGCGTATCATCCCAGGCGGGGCACGGGGTTATGGTGATGATTTCAGGTACCCAGGCGGGCGCGGCGGGCTCTTCAAGAGTGTCGCAATAGGCTGTTATGGCATCGGCATAGGCATCGGCGGCGGCCTGTTGTTTCATTGCCTCATAATTGCTTTTTATGCGGGCGGCGGCGGCCAGTACATCGGCATCGGTGAGGGCGGCGGGCTGCTGCTGTTTACGTTTCAACATTGCCATATATTCAGCATCATAGGGGGCGGAAACAATAATACTTCCGTTTTCCACGCTGTTGATAAAATCCTGGACTTTATAAATACGCCGTTGGCCGTCGTAATATTCAACTTTCACTTGTTTCCGGCCCCAGCTCACAACCTTAAAATCGACGCCGTTTCCAGAGGTGCATTCTAATTGTGAATTATACCAGACGGGGAAAGCACCCGTTTCAATATACTCATCGGCGGCGGTTTTTTGATTGGCGGGGGTTGTTTCGTTTTTTTGATTGGCGGGGGTGACGGCATCGGCGGCGGGTGCATCGACAACCGGCGCGGCTGGCTGTTCTGCTGCATCGGCGGCGGCGTTGTCAAGCGTCAGGGCATAGGCGGCGGCAATATCGGATTTTGTAAATGTATATTCGCGTTTCAGGGCTTTCAACAGATATTCGCCCGCGCCTGAGGGGAATCGGTACCCGTCTACTGTAATATAGGCATCCTCTTGAGGGGCGGCGGCATCGGCTGCAAATACTTTGTACAGTTTGAGGGCGGCGGCATCGGGGCGCGGTTTGCTTTCTCGTATTCTGGTACATTCGACGGGGCCGCGGTACTCTATTATTTCATATTCTTTTTTGAGGGCTGCAAACTGTTCGACGGGTACCAGGACAACGGGCAATTTTCCCCAATAACTGACAATTTCACCCTCTATTTTGCCGTATTTTTCAACGGCGGCGGTTGGTTTTATTTCTTCATAATAACCTTTTTTGGTTTTGTGCAGCATTGAAACGGCAATTTTTTCGCCGTTTGCCTGTGTATAAACCTTAATTATTGTATATTCTCTGTTTTTCATTGCTTTTTGTGCCTGTTTACTGTTGGCGCGTCAGTTTTAGTTGTTTGAAGATATTTTAATTTCGGCTGTGTATTTCTCCAGCTTGTCACGTTTTTCAGTGTATTCAACGTTTGTTGGAATATACTTGGATTCTTGTTTGTTTATGAGCCGTTTGACATATGGCAAAATTGCACCATAACCAAGGGACCCGCCAATTAAATGTTCATTCCCGTAAATTATTTCAAATGACTCTGTGCCGCTTGCAATTTTATTTGTCGGGGTTGTTCTGTTGGCAACGGCGGCAATGCCGCACCAGTTGTTGAAAAAAACGTAACTCATGCCGTTGAAAACAACGTTTAATTCGTAATTTTTTGCGTTGATTTTGTAAAATTCCATAATTTTTGTGCCGGTTTACTGTTGGCTCTTCAGTTTTATTTGTTATAATTTTCGATTGATTGGTTGCATTGCTCAAAAAATTCACGGCATTGTTCAGGCTCATAACCGCGGATCATGTCAGTATAGCAGAAAATCATTGTATCCAGGCATTCGGCAATGTCTTTTTTATTGTACGAATCTTTCCCGGCGTTTTCCATAACGTCATATACATCAAACCAGACAACGAAACGAAACGGGCGGTATCTTGTGCCCTCATCGTTTATGATTTTGCCGTTAATGAGGTAGTACCAATTATGGCACATATCATTGTTGACCTCATTCAATTTTGTGCGTTTTGTTACTTTAATATTCATCTTGATTTGTCCCGGTTTTATCCTGTTGGGCCGTCAGTTTTAAATTTTGTTTCTCTGATTCCCTTTTGAATCACCCGCAAAAATACATATTTATTTTGATATACCAAAATATTTTTTCACTTTTTTTGAAAATATTTTTTAATGTGTTATTCTATAATGTGTTACGAATGTAATTTTTTTTTGATATGGTGCAATTTTATGTTGTTTTTTGCACCTCGTTTTGTTGTTTTCTCCCGTTTTTTGAGGCAATAAAAAAGCGGCAATTTTATATTGCCGCTATAAAGTATTGATTTATTGTTGTTTAGTCGTTTCCGTCGTTGGGATTGTCACCGCTGGAGGGCGTGCCGCCTGTGCCGGTAGTGCCGCCGTTGTCGTTGGTTTTCAGTATTTTAGGGATATTTATAACGTTTGTTTTCTGAGTGGTTACGCCGGCGGCCTGGATCAATTCAGTCAGGGCCGGAGCGCACACAGCACGCGCCCGGACGCGGACACCGACACGCTGCACCAGCTCCCCGGCGTTGTCCTCGGTTAGATCCGTAATTGTGCTGTCGAGCTCCTGAGCGCGGGCCAGTGTTATATTGCGCCCGTTCAATTTAACGTCCGGGATTAGACGTATCGCCGCTTTTCCGCGGCTTTTCAACACGACGGCCTGGCCCATCGACATGAGGGCGGCGGCAGCCTCACAGAAGTTATCCAGGACAGCGGCGGCCACCTGCTCAGGTATCAATTTATTTAACAACGATATTTCGCGGCTGAGGTCCTTAACTCCTGCCGTTTTCACCTTTTCTTTAACGGTGATACTTTTGTTGTTGCTGCCAATGTTTTCATTGCCGTTGTTGATTTTAATTGTGTACTCAATCATAATTATTTGTTTTATAGGTTAATAATTCGTATTGTGTGCCGTTTATTGTCCGGGTTGCATCTGGTCTATTAACGACATTGCGCGCCGTTTATTGTGTGCCGTGTCCACATTTTTCGTTGTAATGTGCTGAAATGTGGCAATTTATGTGCCTGTTTCGTGCGGAAACATTGTGCGACAAGTCCGCAGGCACACATATAATATATAATATAATTATATTTTTTTTCTTTTTCTTTTCCCCCTCAAGAGGGGAAAAGAAGAAAAAAGAAAATAAATGCAGATGCATTTATGGCCATGAGATTGTGGGCAGGGTATAGTGGTTGCTATATATGGGGTATTTTCTATGAAAATACCTAACTTGGGAGGGAGACAGGCGGAGAAAAAACGAAAAATATTTGCAGCTGGCAGGGGTGGCGGGCGGA
>JAEEGF010477723.1_pt1 | contig 50588 bp, 32 predicted proteins | sample 9134171 | NCBI WGS metagenome assembly JAEEGF01 (sample SAMN16246542, study PRJNA631951) | gut metagenome | biome: gut microbiome; feature: rumen; material: AP-attached | host: Bos | place: Iran: Karaj | collected 2018-10
CATATAAATAGGTGTAGATGCAGGATATACAGACATAGTGAACTTATCAGCTCCTATGTAGCGTCCCTTCATGATATCAGCTGCAGCGCAGATATTCTCAAATCCGCCGCCGGCGCAGCCTGCGATGATACCCTGATCTACAAGGAACTTGCCATCTACTATCTTGTCCTTAAGAGAGTACTCTATCTTATCTCCAAATGAAACCTTGGCTCTTTCTTCTGTCTCATGGAGCATCTGCTCAAGGTTAGCATTTACAAAATCAATCTCATATGCCATAGACGGATGGAAAGGCATAGCGATCATAGGTCTTATAGTGCTAAGATCCACCTTAACTACGCCGTCATAATATGCTACATCAGAAGGTGAGAGCTTCTTATAGTCTTCTTTTCTTCCATGGATCTCATAGAAGGACTCTATCTCATCATCTGTCTGCCAGATAGATGAAAGGCAGGTGGTCTCTGTAGTCATAACGTCAACGCCTATACGGAAGTCTGCAGAAAGGCTTGCAACGCCGGGACCTACGAACTCCATAACCTTGTTCTTGACATATCCTGACTTGAATACTTCACCGATAATAGCAAGAGCTACGTCCTGAGGTCCTACGCCCTTAACAGGCTCTCCAGTCATATAGATAGCTATAACGCCCGGCATCTTGATATCATAAGTCTGAGACAGAAGCTGCTTAACAAGCTCCGGTCCGCCTTCTCCCATTGCCATGGTTCCAAGAGCGCCGTACCTTGTATGAGAATCAGATCCAAGGATCATACCACCACCTGTAGCAAGAACCTCTCTTGCAAACTGATGGATTACAGCCTGGTGAGGTGGAACATACATTCCGCCGTATTTCTTGGCTGCAGTAAGACCGAACATATGATCATCTTCATTGATAGTTCCACCTACTGCGCACAGAGAGTTATGGCAGTTGGTCAGAACATAAGGAATCGGGAACTTGGTAAGACCTGACGCACGTGCTGTCTGAATGATACCAACATATGTAATGTCATGGGAAGTGAGTTTATCGAATTTGATCTGAAGATCGTCCATATTGCCCGATGTGTTGTGGGCTTTGAGAATGCTATAGGCTATAGTACCCTTTTTAGCTTCTTCCTTATCCGGGGTCTTGCCTGTTTTAGCTGCTACGGCCTCTAAAGCTTCTGCGCTGTCTTCTATAAGATCTGTGCCGTTTACAAGATAAGCGCCTGTTTTTGTAGTAGTTATCATCTGAACCTCCTGCCAATAATATAAGGAACATATAATCACTTAATGACATCACCGTATCATAAACCTTTGTTCTTATACTTGATAAAAAATCATAGCCGGCTATATGCGTAATTATAAAAGAAACATTAAAGAAATTATATAATTCCAAGTTGTGATATACGTGTATACAATCTTACTTTTATAAATATACAATTTTATCTATATATAATCAAGTTACTAAATTAATATCCCTAATGTAGCGATTTTATGTAAAAATCCCCTCCGCAAACGCGAAGGGGAAACTAATTCATATAGATCAGGTTGTAAATACCTAAACTTACTATGCCATAATCACTTAGATCTTGATCTTATCCAGATGCCATATATCCTTAACATACTCTTCTATAGTCCTGTCTGATGAGAACTTGCCGCAGCATGCTGTCTGAAGCATAGCCATCTTGGCCCAGCCGGCTTTGTCCTCATAGGCCTTTCTGACCTTTGCCTGAGCCTCGGCATAGGAATGGAAGTCTTTAAGGATAAAATAAGTGTCTGCCTTATTTGTATCCTTAGTATTAAGAAGAGAGTTCCAAAGTGGTCTGAACAGTTCCTTGTCCTTACTGAAGGTTCCGTCGATGAGATGGTCCACTGTCTTTTTTATAACAGCATCGCTATTATAGATGCTCATAGGATCATAGTCATTTTTTCTCTCATGCTCTATGACTTCATCAGATGACATACCGAAGATGAAGGCATTGTCCTTGCCAACTTCTCCTACTATCTCTACGTTGGCTCCGTCCATGGTACCTATGGTAACAGCACCGTTAAGCATCATCTTCATGTTACCTGTTCCGGACGCTTCACGGCTTGCGGTAGATATCTGCTCTGATACATCTGCTGCCGCAAAGATAAGCTCAGCATTGGATACCCTGTAATCTTCTATGAATACAACCTTGATACGACCGTTAACATCAGGATCATTATTAACTACATCTGCTACTGAATTGATGAGCTTAATTGTAAGCTTTGCAATCCTGTATCCTGCTGCAGCCTTAGCACCAAAGATGAAGGTCTCCTTAGGCATATCGAACTTAGGATCTGACTTGATCTTGTCATACAGGTATATTACATGGAGTATATTAAGGAGCTGCCTTTTATACTCATGAAGTCTTTTTACCTGGCAGTCATAGATAGAATCAGGATCGATCTGGATGCCGTTATGCTGCAGGATATATTTGGCAAGTCTTTCTTTATTCTTTTTCTTGATAGCCATGAATTCCTTGCCGGCCTTAGCTGTAGCAGCAGTCTTCTTAAGTCCCTTTAATACTGTAAGATCTGTTATCCAGCCGTCTCCAACCTTCTTGGTACACCAGTCTGCAAGAAGAGGATTAGCATGCATCAGGAATCTTCTCTGAGTGATACCATTGGTCTTATTGTTGAACTTCTCTGGCATCATCTCATAGAAATCCTTAAGTTCTCTCTTTTCAAGAATCTCTGTATGAAGTTTGGCGACGCCGTTAACTGAGTGGCTTCCAACTATTGCAAGATGAGCCATACGTACCTGATTATCATAGAGGATAGCCATCTTACGAAGCTTCTCGTCAACACTTGCATTATGATCGTTTGAATATCTGTTTACTATTTCTATATTAAATCTTCTATTGATCTCCTCAACTATCTGATATATACGAGGAAGAAGTCTCTGGAACAGGTCCTGAGGCCACTTTTCAAGAGCTTCTGCCATGATAGTATGGTTGGTATAACAGCAGGTCTTGGTAGTAACATCCCATGCTTCATCCCATTCAAGATAATAGTCATCCATAAGAACTCTCATAAGCTCAGCTACAGCAACTGTAGGATGAGTATCATTGAGCTGGAATACGTTCTTCTCGTAGAACTTTTTGATGTCATCATGATTCTTAAGGTATTTCTGAACAGCAGTCTGAACAGATGCAGATATAAAGAAATACTGCTGTTTGAGTCTTAGCTCTTTGCCCGCTATATGATTGTCATTGGGATACAATACTTCACATATCTGCTTGGCAAGGTTCTCCTGCTCTACAGCCTTCTGATAATCACCCTTATCAAAAGAGTCAAGCTGGAAATTGTTAATAGGCTCAGCATCCCAGATACGCAGAGTATCTACAACACTATTGCCATAGCCAAGAACAGGAAGGTCATAAGGAACAGCTCTTACAGCCTGATAATCCTCCTGCTTGAACATAGTCCTACCGTTCTCATCCTGATACATTCTGACATGTCCGCCGAACTTTATCTCCTTGGCATATTCCTGACGGCGAAGTTCAAATGGATTGCCGTTAACAAGCCAGTCATCGGGCTTTTCAACCTGATATCCGTCATGTATCTCCTGACGGAACATGCCGTATTTGTAACGGATTCCGCATCCGTATGCCACATAATTAAGAGATGCAAGTGAATCAAGGAAGCATGCAGCAAGTCTTCCAAGACCTCCGTTACCAAGGGCAGGATCCGGTTCCTGATCCTCTATGAGGTTTAGATCAACGCCAAGTTCATCCATAACCTCTCCTACGCCCTCATATGCACGAAGGTTTATGAGGTTATTGCCAAATGCTCGCCCCATCAGAAATTCCATGGACATATAATACACGATCTTGGGATCCTGCTCTTCCATGGCTTTCTGCGTGTCCATCCACTGATCGATGATCTGATCCTTGATGGCAAGGCTTGCCGCCTGATATATCTGCTGGGGAGTTGCTTCTTCGAGAGTTCTTCTGTAGAGAGTTTTGATATTATATAAAACGCTACGCTTGAATAATTCTTTGTCAAAAGATTCTCTGGTCTTAGTAGTCTTAGCCATATGTATACCTCCAAAAAGTAAACAATACAAGTAGAATACTTAAGCCGCGGATGCTGATAGCGACATACATATATAAATAGATGGATAATACAGATTATAGTACAATTTACATATATATTGTACTTTATTTTTGTTAAAAATAGCAAATTCCTAGTTGGATGGTGCAATATCCTCACTTCCTGTAGTATATTCCAGGACGATCGGATCCTGAGTATAGGTCATCTTCTTATCAGAATAAGCTATACCAAGGATTGTAAATTTCTTGTCCTTGTCTTCTTCAGCCATCCTGACTTCCAGCTTATGCTTGGCTACTTCCTGCGAATCATAAACAAGTTCAATATAGCTGTTATTCCAGGCGTCTGACTTGTATCCATCAAGGACAGCCACAAGTTCGCCATCTACATAGATTTCTGCTTTACCATATTCATCACTGATCGATCTCTTATAATCAAAGAGAATATTCTTGCAGGTAACTTCTAATACAAATGGCTCATTACTACTTACATCATGCGACCAGTTATAAGGGAATGTAACTTCACCGTTTCTAACGAGAGCATGAACCTGAGTATCAGTCTGTGAAAAGCTCCCCCTATTAACCTTGGCACCATTTGAATCCTTGCTGCTTACAAGCTTCATATTAAGGAAGTCAGGTGAATAGAAATATGTGGCAGGTACAGGAGCTATAGACTTTGTTGCAGTTCCTGCTGCGACCGCGTCATCAACTTCATTCACAAGATTCATCAGTGTATCAGCCATGATCTTATGGCCAAGAGCTGTCGGATGATAATCATCACTAAAGTATAATTCATTATTAAGATACCCTGCTTCAAAGGCTGCTTGAGTACCTTCCTTAACACTTACCATAGGTGTTCCATACAGATTACCAACTGGTTTGTAGAGATCTTCCGTATTCCACCTTGACTTAAATACAGCAAACATCTGCACTACTGCAGTCTCATCATCTGTTTCAAGGATCTGTCTTATAAGGCTTTCATATGCACGGCCGTTTGTAGGATCCTCCTGGTCATTGACCGAAAATTCTACAACTACAAGATCAGGAGTCTTGGAGCACTTTTTAGTAACGTCCCTGTCATATCTTAGGGTTCCGATAGCAGAGGATGTCCCGCCTACTCCGGCATTGACATACTCTATCTTGGCTTTAGGATATTTCTCCCCAAGAGAAGCTATAAACTGATCGCCATAAGACTGGGCAGGATCAAAGACTCCGCCGCCCTCTGTTACAGAGCCGCCTATAAATGCTATAGTAACTTTTTTGCCCTTTTGAAGTTTTCTTATGAAGTTTTCAAGTCTTCCATTGGTACCTGTCGAAAGAGTTCCTGCCTTAAGAGCCTCTATGTACCACTCTTCTTCGTAGAGGCTGATATTATAAGATACAGTAGCCGCATCATCTATAGATGCTGGGCCTGCCGCATTACCATTATCAGGTACAGATCCTGCATAAGCTTTCTGCACGCCAAAGCCAGCCATACATACTACCATGTTAAGAACAAGCAAAAAGTCTATTATTCTTTTTTTCATATATCACCTTCTATTAGTTTGAGGTATGGCTGAACGAAGCCAAACGCACATACCAACAGTTATATCGGATATATTATATATTTCATTTAGGTAGCATAATATTTTAACTCAACCTTTGCACTTGCCAAGGGTTTAATTTTTAATTCAAAACAAGAAATGCCGCAAGATTCCCACGCTTCTCTCCGGTGGTTCTGTGAGAGAAGAGGTAATCAGGATTGCAGTGGGTACAGATATCCGTAATCTCAATATTCTCCGGTTTAACTCCGGCTTCTATCAAGGTATGCCTTATTGCTTCCCACAAGTTAAGCTGGTATTTGCCGCCTGCTTTTTTATAGACGATATGCCCTGCGCTATCGCCATCTGGCATATACTCCGGCACGTCTTTTATACCAAATTCATCTATGAATTTATCAGCAACGTCGCTACTTACTTCATAACAGTCTACGCATATGGAAGGACCTACAGCGCAGATGATGTCTGAAGGGTTGCTTCCATATTCTCTGGTCATAGCTTCTACAGTGCTCCTACCTATACGGCTGACTGTTCCCTTCCATCCGGAGTGAGACAGTCCTATAGCCCTCTTGACAGGGTCTACGAAATATATGGGAGGGCAGTCTGCATGGAAGGTTGTAAGTATGATGCCCGGGATATTTGTGATCATACCGTCTACATCTACATAGTCCCTTTCTTTGATCACTCCTTTGCCCATATCATCAGCTGTAATGACCCTGACATTACTTGTATGTGTCTGAAAAGTTGTAACGAAATGTTCAAGACTTCTTCCATATCCCAGTATCTGAGCCATGCGCCTGTAATTTTCTTCCACATCTTCTCTAACATCGCCTCTTGTAAAGCTATAATTAGCTTTACCAAAATATCCCTTAGAAGCTCCGCCTATCCTGGTACTGAACGCATGGCTTACTATCCCGGTAGCTGTTATAGACGGGAATGTGAGATATTCCATTTCGTTTTCATGTTTATTTTGTTGTACTACTTGGGTAGTACCTTTTCTGACTATATTCATTCTATTTTTCCTTTATTGCCTCCTTACTTGTAACTACTTTATCACAATATCTTTATATTACGAAAGCTATACCTTACGGCACCTCATTCATCAAAAAAATGATAGCTTTAGTATAACTTTTCTCTTTTTAGTAAAAGATGTTATATCCTAAAGCTATCATTTTTCTCAATATCTATATCATTTTAATTGTCAATGACATCAGACCTTCTTAACACCAATCTTGCAGCTTTCGCCGTTGATATCCCATTCCTTGGCACTATCAAGATCCTGATCATAGGAAAGTGAATCAGCAAGTACCTTGGTTGAAAGAGCAACTTCGTCAGCCTTAACAGCTGCAGCTACCTTCTCAGATCCTGTAAGAGATACTACAATTCTGTCCATAACTTCGAATCCTGAATCCTTACGCATTGTCTGGATCTTAGAGATAACTTCTGCTACGAGACCTTCGTTTACAAGTTCCTCTGTAAGGTTAGTATCAAGGACTACTGTGATACCCCAGTCTTCCTGGCTCATGAAGCCTTCCTTCTGAGTCATGTCGATAAGGAGATCTTCCTTAGTAAGTTCAACAGCTTCTCCGCCTACTTCAAACTTGATAGATCCGTCTGCATTAAGTGTATCCATAGCTGCGTTTCCATCAAGTTCAGCAAGATACTGCTTGATACCGCCAAGCATCTTACCATACTTAGGACCTACTGTCTTAAGCTGTGGCTTGAATGTATAGCTTGTAAAGTCGCGTACGTCATCTGTGAATGTAACTGTCTTAACGTTAAGCTCGTCTCTTACGATATCCTGATAGAAATCACTAAGAGTCTTACCTTCTGCCTTATCATTCTTGACATACATCTGTCCGAGAGGCTGACGGTTCTTCATGTTGCAGGCGTTTCTGCAAGCACGGCCGAGTACTACTATATCAAGAACCTCTTCCATATCCTCTTCAAGCTGCTTGTCAACATACTCTGCATTAACTACAGGATAGTCGCACAGGTGAATTGACTCAGGTGCATCCTTAAAGTTCTCTCTGACAAGATTCTGATAGATCTCTTCTGTCATGAAAGGAACCATAGGAGCTGCTGCCTTACAGATCTCAACAAGACATGTATAAAGTGTCATATATGCAGAGATCTTGTCCTGTTCCATGCCCTTAGCCCAGAAACGCTCACGGCTACGGCGAACATACCAGTTGGACAGATCGTCAACGAACTTGTCCAGAGCCTTAGCTGCTTCAGGGATCTTATAATTCTCAAGGTTCTTGTCAGCTTCTGCAATTGTTGAATACAGACGTGACAGGATCCACTTATCCATTACTGTAAGCTTATCTTTCTCAAGCTTGTAGTTAGAAGCATCAAATCCATCAATATTAGCATACAGTACGAAGAATGCATATGTGTTCCAAAGTGTTCCAAGGAACTTACGCTGTCCTTCCTGAACTGCCTTGCCATAGAATCTTGAAGGAAGCCATGGTGCTGAGTTTGTATAGAAGTACCATCTGATAGCATCTGCGCCGTACTGATTAAGTGCTTCCATAGGATCTACAGCATTGCCCTTGGACTTACTCATCTTCTGTCCGTTCTCATCCTGTACAAGACCCAGAACGATAACGTTCTTAAATGCAGGCTTATTGAAAAGAAGTGTAGCCTCTGCATGAAGTGAATAGAACCATCCACGAGTCTGGTCTACTGCTTCGGAGATGAACTGTGCAGGGAACTGCTGTTCAAAAAGCTCCTTGTTCTCAAAAGGATAGTGAAGCTCAGCATATGGAGCAGCACCTGAATCGAACCAGCAGTCGATAACTTCAGGAACACGCTTCATAGAGCCGCCGCATTCTGAACACTTGATAAGATACTTATCAACATAAGGACGATGAAGCTCAGATGTAAGAGCTGACTCGTCTCCTGAAAGCTCAGCAAGCTCCTTCTTAGAACCTACGGCGATCTTCTTGCCACAGTCAGGGCATTCCCAGATGTTAAGAGGAGTTCCCCAATATCTGTCACGAGATACAGCCCAGTCCTGAATGTTCTCAAGCCACTTACCGAATCTACCTTCACCGATTGACTCAGGGATCCAGTTGATCTCTTTATTATTTCTTACAAGGTCATCCTTGATATCTGTAACTTTGATAAACCATGACTCACGAGCATAGTAGATAAGAGGAGTATCACATCTCCAGCAGTGAGGATAGTCATGCTCAGCCTTAGGTGATGAGAAGAGGATTCCTCTTTCTGCAAGATCCTTAAGTACTTCAGGATCTGCTGATACAGCACCCTGCTCTACTTCCTTGGCTGTAGGCTTGCAGCGCATACCTGCAAACTTGCCTGTCTCAGGCTTAAGACGACCGCTTGCATCTACCATCTGTACAAATGGAGCATCATACTTACGACCAACTCTGGCATCATCATCACCAAATGCAGGAGCGATATGTACGATACCAGTACCATCTTCCATAGTTACATAGTTATCGCAATATACGAAGAATGCCTTCTTGTGCTGCTTGTCTGTTTCTGCCTTAGCACACTCATAGAGAGGCTCATATTCCTTATACTCAAGGTCTTTACCCTTATAGGTTTCAAGGACTTCATAAGCTGGCTTTCCATCAGGATTAACCTTCTCATCCTTAGCAAGAGGTCCTATAACCTTATCAAGAAGAGCTGATGCCATATAATATGTATTGCCATCTACGCACTTAACCTTAGCGTACTCTTCATCAGGGTTCACACACAGACCGATATTAGAAGGAAGTGTCCATGGTGTTGTTGTCCATGCAAGGAAATATGCATCTTCATTTGCAACCTTGAAGCGAACAACAGCTGTGCGATCCTTGATAACCTTATATCCCTGAGCTACCTCGTGAGATGAAAGAGGTGTTCCGCATGAAGGACAGTAAGGAACAACCTTGAATCCCTTATAAAGAAGACCCTTGTTCCAGATCTCTTTAAGAGCCCACCACTCAGACTCGATATAATCGTCATAATATGTTACATACGGGTTATCCATGTCAGCCCAGAATCCGACTTTGCCGGAGAACTGCTCCCACATTCCCTTGTATGTCCATACAGACTCTTTACACTTCTTGATGAAAGGCTCGATACCATACTCTTCGATCTGGTCTTTGCCTTCGATACCTATCTCCTTCTCAACTTCAAGCTCAACCGGAAGACCATGAGTATCCCAGCCCGCTTTACGAGGAACCTGATATCCTTTCATAGTTCTGTAACGAGGGATCATATCCTTGATAGCACGTGTCAGAACGTGTCCGATATGAGGTTTACCATTAGCTGTTGGGGGGCCATCATAGAACATGTAGATCTCGTTTCCGTCTTTACCTGAAACACTCTTATTAAAGATGTCATTGTCTTTCCAGAAATCAACAACCTGTGCTTCACGTTCTACGAAGTTCATGCTGTTATCAACCTTCTTATACATCTGCTTGCTCCTTCTTTCTTGATAAAAAAATAAGCTCTCGTCCCTGTAAAAAGGACGAGAGCATTAAAATCTCGTTGTACCACCTGTTTACACATACGCGCCGCGTTAAAAAACACAGTTGAATATGGATCTTAATAACGGTAAGATACCGGCTCGGCCTACTGATATAACCTTCAGCCTCGCAGCTTGGAAGTGATTTTCACAAATTGCCTACTCGATCTGCCTTGCACCAACCGGCAGCTCTCTGAATCTTTGAGCGAATCGCTACTGTCTTCGTCATAGCTTTTAATATTCATTTGCAATTACTATAAAACCATATGACATAAATTGTCAAGGGATTAAGTGATACTGTAGTAAAGATTACTCTTCGCTTGCCTCTTCAGAAGCTTCATCAGACTCTTCTTCTGAAGTTTCTTCTGTATCTGTTGTCTCTTCTGTATCAGTGCTCTCTTCATCTGTAGAAGTCTCTGTTGTAGAAGAGTCGCTTGAAGAAGAATCGCTTGATTCAGTCTCACCTGCAAGAACCCAGCTGAAGTTAAAGTATGAAGAATAGTAAGATACATCATCCTCAATATCAGCTATTGTTTCAAATCCATGCATTCCATAGATGTACATGCCATCCTTGAAATCATGTGTAAGATAATCATAGTTGTAATAATCTGTGCTTACCTTTTCTGTAACAAGATTGCCTTCTCCATCAAGTACAAGATCACTCATTTCTACTACGAAATAGTAAGAATACTCTTCCTTCTTGTACTTAAGTGTTAACTTATATGTCATATAAGCCTGAACACTATCATAGTAGCTATCTTTCTTAGGCTCTCCAATGTACATTCCATAGTACTCAACATTAGAGATTGTTACAGAACCATCATCAAGAACGCTTGTTCCGATATCATCTTTAGTATAGATGCTACCCTCGTCCTCAAGGAAGCTCTGCATCTGGCTAAGAACGTCATCTGTGATCTGGTCCTTAGTAGTAATAGATACCTGAAGACCTTCTACTGTGAAGTCCTTAGTGATCTGAGTAGGCATAGCACCATAGGTCTCTACAAAGTATGCAATGTACTCTTCGTCAGACTGAGTATCATCATATTTGATTGTGATAGTGATCACATCTCCGTTTGAAAGATCCTGAAGCTGTTCATAATCATAATCAAACCAATAAGCAGACTCATCAAAATACTCATTACTTACATTAGAATAATCAAGTGATGCATATGCATCTGGAGCTGTACCATAATATGTGATCTCAAGACCTTCGAAAGGATCGAATGTAGGAACTTCCTTAAGACCCTTTACGCTAAATGACATACCGTCTGTTGTTGTCTTGATGTTGAGATCCTCTAAAAGGGCATCAGCATCATATTTGAACTTAACAGTAACCTTATCACCGTTAGTAAGCTTCTCTGTCTTATCAAGAGATACAGCTTCGTCAAGGTACTCAGCGATGAGCTTCTTAGAGCTCTCGTCCTTCATATCCTTGTCATCGCCGTGGTACTTGATCTTGTCGCCATAGTCTTTTTTGAACTTTTTATCATCAAAATCAACAGTAGCTGTACCAAGTGTGTCATAACCATCAAATGTAACCTTTACATATTCGTTAAGGTCTACTTCGATAGGACGAGACTTAAGATAGAATACTACTCCACCTACAGCAGCTACTACTAAAACAAGAAGGATGATGATAGGAATAAGGATCTTCTTAACACCCTTTCCACCCTTTTTGCCATCGTTTACAGAAGCTGCCGGATCAGGTACTCCTGCATAGATGTTCTCAGACTGCTGGAAATTAGCGTTCTGGAACTGTGCGCCGTCTGCCGGCTGTCCAAAATTGTTCTGGAAATTATCCTGAGCACCGTTCTGAGCAAATTCATTTGCTGCAGGAGCCTGGCTTTCAGGAAGAATTACTTTGGTTCCGCATTCGCTACAAAAGAGAGTACCCTCCTGTATCTCTGCGCCGCAATTAGTGCATTTCATAAAATTTCCCTCCCTAAAATGCTACGTTAAATAGTTTATACTCTGTAATAAAAAGTTACTGAATATCCTTGTTATCCACAGACGCTTGACATTATATCATAGTAATATAATATTGAAAACCCGTCATTTTGACGTTTCATCGTACAAAAACAACCTTCTGTCAGAATTCTATTCTTGTATACATTTTCAAATATTTAGTACAACTTCTTCTAAAGCCTTTTATTACTTAAAATAATAAAAGTAATTGTCAAATATCTCTTTCAAAATACGATTTTTCAAATGTACATTAAAACATTTTCAAATTTTCTTATAGTGCACGGCAATTATAAATCACTGCACGGCTAAACTATTTAAGCATAACTTTTTAATCATATAAAACTTATATTCTCAAAACTGATGCCCTTGCAGTGCTGCATGCGAATCGACTGAACCTTACGGTCTTCTATCACTATATCCTTGAACTTAAGATTCTTTATCTCATATCCCTCTTCATCAAATCCATACAGTTCTATTGCAGGTGATTCCTTGATACCGCCACCTTCAAAATCATGCTGATCTGTATAATGTCCCTGAATGTATACTCTTTCAAATAAGCAGTCTTCAAAAACAGGAGGATGAGGTGATACCCTCTCTCCATCATCATTGTAGAGGACAGAATGCATAAGGATTCTGGAAGTATGGCAGTCTGATACATGAATATCTCTTACATATGCGCCTCTTTTCTTAGTACCCTTGATCTCAATTCCGCACCAGGAATCTGACAGGTCGCAGTCCCATATCCTGACATCAGATACGCCTCCGCTCATCTCAGAGCCTATGCATATGCCGTGTCCCATCTTGGATACGCAGTCAAATACTCTGATATGCTCCGAAGGACGATTCACTATATTACCCTCAGGATTTTTGCCGGATTTTATGGCAACGCCGTCATCCCCTGTATTAAATACAGTAGCAAAAAGCGTGCAGTTAGTAGATGAGTCAGGATCCCAGCCATCCCCATTCCACACGCCATATGAATTAATAGTAACATGATCTGTGACTATATCATCGCAATATATCATGTGTACATTCCAGCATGCACCATCACTTAGGGTCACTCCTGTGATTCTTATATTAGAACAGTTACTAAGATTTATAAGACGCGGACGTACTCTTCCCTGAATAGTATGATCTGTCTCATATTCCTTGATCTTATCTCCAAGAGATTCAAGATATTCTTTCTGTTTATGAGTTTCATCTTCTATAATGGCCATTCCCAGCTTCTGACCACCGGATCGTATCTCGCCCTTACCTCTTATGAGGATATTACTACAGTTAGGACCGCTGTTATGATCGAGCTCTCCGGCATTTAGAAGTGATGAGTAGCTCATATTCTCAATTCCTTCGAACCTGCTTTTTATCATAGGAAGATAGTCATGAAAGTCTGCTGTTCCATGGAGTATAGCACCCTCATCAAGATATATCTCCATATCCGAATGAAGACGCAGTGCCCCAGTCATATAATCTCCTTTTGGGAAAAAGATCTGATCGCCTTGCCCGCAGTCATCGAAAGCCTTCTGGATCACTGCTGTATTCATGGTCTTACCATCGCCAATGGCATTATATGGCTCTTTAGTAATATCTATTTTTCTTTTGGTTTTAGAAGTTCTTACTTTTATCGAGCTTTCTTTTACAGATTCTTCTACATTTTCTATTTCTTTATCAGAAATATAAGCTTTAACGTCAATATTATATTCAGTGTCAGCATTAAGATTATCCCAGGTATAATGAGTTTTATTTGTCCTAGAAATAGTCCCTTCTATACTGACTTCGTATTCAGAGACGTTCACCCCCTCCTTATCCCACCATATGGTTATATCACTATCTGTAACCAGACTATGCAATTCCATATCACCTTTATCCTCTCTACTTATTTTATGTTTTCAGTGGAGTCCGCGTATCCATGTAGCTGCCATGGATACCCATGCCGATGTCGATGGCACGTATTCCTTGGCTGCCTGAAAATTGATATTGCCGCCGTCATTTAGAGCACTTTCCGGCATCGCCGATATAGTCCTCTCATCTCCAAGTGAAAGTCCATGCCCTCCCTTACGGAAAAGATGATATTCTACGGGGATATTTTCCCTCATCAAAGCCTCTACAAGAAGCACCGAGTTCATAGGGTGAACACTACCATCTTCTGCAGTCCCCCAGATAAATGCAGGTGGGACATCCTTATTAACATGTTTCTCCAAAGATATATCATCAAGCATCTGCCTGTACCTATCTTCTGATTCATAATCTGCTGCAGTTCCTATGAGATTTTCAATAGATCCAGTGTGTGCATATTCACCGGATGTGATAACAGGATAGCCCAGCATCATTCCGTTTGGGCGAAGCTCTTCTACATCAACATGCTTATCTTCCTTGGCCATACTATGAGCTATATCATATTCAAGCTGCTGTCTTACAAAGTCTTCCGACCATCTCTCGCAATAATTACATACAAGGTGACCACCTGCAGAGAATCCTACTGTATATATAGCATCAGGGTCTATCTTGAACTCCTCAGCGTGTCTTCTTAGATACAGATGAGCTCTTCCAAGCTGTATCAGAGCATCAGGATATCTTGCCGGCGCACATGAATAGCGAAGAACCGCTGCATTATATCCCATAGCCAGAAACTGCATAGCTACAGGATCTGCCTCTCTGTCTGAAGTATAAGCATATGCCCCGCCGGGACATACTATTACCATAGGTCTTACTCTCCAGGCAAAATTGTCGCTAAGATCCTGCAAGTGAATATGCAGTATAGCCTCCATTCCATGCTTTGTTCCACCAACTGCTGTAAAGATTGTTTTCATTTTATTATTCCTTTAATTTATATATGCGATTCTCTTAACATGGCTGTGATGCATATCCGTGATCCAGTCTACATCATCTGTTATCCATTCCATGATATCCAGCATATGCTTTTCCCATCTAATTGTAGACTCCTTTTCTTCTGCTGTCATCTCATGTTCCATAGAGGTATCTATCTCGTCATAGCCAAAGATGAAGTCTCCTGCGTTCCATATCGAGAAATTGGAATCGGGGCCTTTGGTAACAGTGGTTCTGGCACTTGCAAGCTCGTCATGACGGCGCTTATATTCTGCTGTATTACCATCAAGCAGGTGAGTCATAAAGACCCTGTGCCTTATCATGGATTTATCTTCTCTTACAATGCCAAAATCTTCATACATAAGAGCCATGCCTTTTTCAAAATCACTCTTCCACTTAATAAGATCTTCTAAGGTATCAAGCACAGGCCTCAGGATTTTCGAAGTTGAAGGCTCTTTGTCACCAGACTCATAATACCCAAAGAAAAAAGTATCACAGTTCCATAGACTAAAATTAGTTACTCCGCTTTCTTTAATTTCTGCGCTCACGCTGTCCCAGTTACTTCCAAATATTTTAAGGAAGTCTCCAACCTTGCCTTCTTTGATCTCAAAAGAAAAACTATGTCTTTCCATACCCGCCTCCTATTATTTTCATGAAACAAAGCCAGCCTCAAGCGTGGATTTTCTTAAATCGTTTACTACATATACCACTGCCGGGCTGGCTATTATATCAGGAAAGTTCTTGTATCTGTGTTTCAAAAGGTTTTAAAGCTACATGGATATCACCATCACTTGTCTTAATACTGGTTTCGGCATCCCTGTCAGTCTCATTCATTACTACAAGTCTCTTAGCATTTGGATAGTATGCGCATTCTGTATCTGCAGTATCTGTAAGATACAGAGCTTTTCCAAGATCTCCCTTGGCATAGAGCATGAGATTTAGAAGAAGTCTTGTATTTTCATTGTTTACCTGGAAGCTTGAAAGGTAGATGCCTTTTCCTTTACCAAAATCATGTATTGATATAGTGGGAAGTCCGCCTTCTTCTGCAAGAATATGAGCCTTACCATCTGTAATGAAGACATAGTCCTTACCTTTGACCCCCGCGCCTTCAGGTATGAGGCCTTCTACTGTCTCTACGTCATATTGCCACCTTCCGTGGCACACCTTAGATCCTTTGTCGATGTCGATTCCAAGGACAGGAGCAAGTCTTAAGAAATTCTTATAGCCGTTGAGTGCAGAAGGTTCGTTTACACCTATCAGGATTCCACCTTCACCTGCCCATCTGAATATAAGTGATATCACTCTGTCATCTCCCCAGTTGTCGCCGCCGCTCCAGGCATCTCCGGCTCTTCCTGCATTGATAAGGATATCAACATCATCAAGGGCTCCGTCTATGACATCATCAAAGTTTATAAACTTAACATCCACAGGAAGCCCCGCTAAGGCCTCATTGATATGGATAAGGTCATGCATATATGTCTCATGGAAATGTCCTGACAAAGTCCAGCTGCGAAGATGTCCCCAGCTATGAAGAACAGCCACCTTATATGGAAGCGTATAAGGCTTTCCCTCTGCATGAAAAGACTTTATAAGTCTGAATTCATCTGCAACCTTCTCTATGTAATCATTAAACTCAGGCTGATCTTCTACAAGATGCAGGTACCCTCCAAGACCTATCCTGTCTACAGGTTCACGTAGAAGTGCACGCCTTACCCTGTTCCAGTACACTGCAGCATCCCTTGCAGGATCACCGCCTTCTGAGAATGTAGGTGCTCCGCCAAGACCTGTCGGGAAAAGATATGGATGCAGGCGAAGCTCATGAGTATCAGCCTTAGCTCCTGCACAAAGTCTTGCCTCATATCCGTTAAAGACACACTTGATAAGTCCGTCAAATCCGAATTCTTCAAATCTCTTAGAATAGGGTTCAACTCCTACCCAGCTGTCATCATAGAAGACGTAGGCTTTTTTGCCATAAGAGTGAACCAGGTCTACGAGTTTTTTGCCATAAGATACTACAAACTGATTGGTAAAATCCATGTAGTCGAGAAGCTTTTTTGTAGGCGGCATATGAGTTGGATGATTGCTTCCCTTGTTTATAAAATCTTCTGATGTAAGTTCATATCCGTACTGCTTCTTGAACTGTTCAAGTGCAAGTGGGCTTACAGTGAAGTCATAGCTGCCCCAGTCAGTATAGAGGTTTCTGTCTCTTTCATCAGATCCCCAGATCCATACAAAGTTATAAAACATAGAGGTGAAGCGGACTACATTGGTAAGAGGATGATCTTTGCACCAGTTGTCCATCCACTTGTAGAGATATTCCTGCGCTTCATCAGATCTTGGGTCAACAGGTATAAGATGCTCTGATGTCCAGTTATTGGTCACATGATTGTACATGTTGATCTCTTCCCACTTACGATATGCAAGGAAGTTAACTGTATATTCATGAAAAGGCTCTGTAGTCTTGATCACCACATGATCAAGCTCCTTCTCATAATTCCACAACCGCTTTGGGACTTCCATATTCGTAGTCCTGTCAAAAACCTGCCACAGCTCTACAGATTCCTTACTCTGGTTGACTTCAAACTGCTGTGTAAAATAGCCGTCAAGAAGATGTATTGACAGAAAATCACCCTCGGCGATCTTGGGCATACTCTGCAAAAAAGTCTGTTGCATGTTGGATGGATGTTTTCTGATCCAGTCGTTATGGTCTCTTATGATACAAACTGTTGAATATATGTCATATCCTGCTTCTAATATTTCAGGGGACAGCTGCGTTCCATCACTGTCTCTTATAACATCTGCTCCCCATTTTTGTGCCATCTTCAGAGTCAGATCTTCGTATCCGGATTCACCCGGTAATGTAAAACTCCCCTTCAGCTTATTGGTCATAACTATCTATCCTCGTCGTTTTATGATGATAAGTCTCTCCCTAGGCAGAAACTTCCGGTTTTAAGATCAAAGTGCTCCATCGCTTCTAAGATTGCCGTATTCCAGAAGGCCTGCAAGAAATGCAAGTGCAAGTCCCTGCCCCCATCCCTGCATCCAGTCGCGGCTTATATTCCTATATCCATCCCTGTCTTTCATCACAGCTGTTCCCCCGGACACATTCATAACACGGCCCTGAGGTGATATGTTTGCAAGTATACCTTTGATTGATTTATTTATATATTTGATATGAAGAGGGTTACCTTTGGACAGCATAGCAGCAGCTATTCCTGCAGATGCTGATATCTCTTCATATGACTCAGGATCATCTAGGATAGTACGCCATAGACCGTTCTCAGTCTGAACCGTTTTAAGAGCTGATAACTGTTCATTGAGTGATCCTACTATGTCCAGAAACTGCGGATACAGATATGCTTCCGGAAGGATGTGACCTACCTGTGACATAGTAAATGCAGCCCAGGCATTGGCTCTTCCCCAATAGAATCCTGACATATGATCCTTAGTGATATTGTTATATCCGTGATAATAAAAGCCTGTATCCTTGTCCTGCAGATACTTTATATGCCAGTAGTACTGATTCAGCGCATCATTTATAAGATCTTCATCTTTTTCATGAACTCCGACTCTTAATAAGAAAAAAGCTGCCATGAAAAGAGTATCTGCCCAGCACTGCTCCGGGAAATCATTATTGGCTGATACTGTATGCTGAAGAACATTATCACCAAATCTAAGAGCTTCATTTTTGAGATAATCTACCTTACTCATTACGATATCCCAGTATCTCTCATCACCGGTTGCATCGTATAACGTTATAAGGCAGTGTCCCATGGCACAGGTATTGACTGTCCATACCTTAGGAAGACCAAGTTCATCTACATATTCATCTATTCTGTCTTTTAATACATCAAGATATTCTTTTTTCTTAGTAACTTCATAGGCTTTTGCAATTCCGTAATATGCTACTCCGCAGGGCCAGTCCCATGTAAGGTCCATACTCATTGTTTTGTCAACTATATGATCGATCGTATCCTCCACGATCTTTTGGTCAAATTCAAGTGATGTCATCATTCTCCTCTCAGGTAGTAATACCGCTATATGTAATTCTGAATTTTTATCAGTTCTTTATTTTTTAAATAATGGCTATACTTATAATCCGTCATGTAATGCAGCATCTGCGAACTCATTTATCTATAGATCGCTGCCACAAGCTTCCATAGCCAACGCAGATTTCCCATTACTATATCTGATCATCTTATAATCATTATTTAAAATATAAAGAGAACATTTACGCTTAGTATTTGTTTTATAAGCACTTTTCTTTTTTCAGTTCTTTTAAATTTTTAAAGTGATCCCCGGGCTGCTCCAAGATATAGCCCGAGGATCTTCTTTTGTAGAAATGTGATTGTCACAAAGATGGAGCTGTTTATTTATTTAAGAAAGGGTAATAATGAAAACACATTATTTCATCTTGGAGGTCATTCCGTTATTGTAAGCTTCGCCTCTTTCGTCGATGATTGCCTGATATCCGGCATCAAGGTACTCCTGCTTGAACTGCTCATAGAGAGTATCGAACTCATCTTCTGATGCAACTACAAGCTTAGAAGCAAACTCTTCATAAAGACCAAGGAGTGTCTCCTGGTTATCTGTTACAGATGTAAGTGTTACAGCGAAGTTACAATCAGGCTGGATGACACCGCTATCAACCATTGCTTCCATTCCGTTGTAGTTATCAAGGATCTGCTGATACCACTCGTCAGAATCAGGATAGTTAACAGGCATGTTGAGCTTGATATCATCTTCGATAGAGCCAAGTGTCTTGGACTCAACTGCTACGCACCAGTAATCCTTGTTGTTATTGGCCATAGCATACTCGCCTTCTGTGTTGTTAGTAATTACAGGATATCCGTTCTCATCATATTCGAAAGTCTCACCTTCGATACCATACTGCATTGTGAAAAGAGCACTTGTTCCATCAACTTCACCTGAAAGCATCCACTCCATGTACATCATAGCTGCTGTGATCTGATCTTCAGAAGCAAGGGCTGAGAAGCCGATCATCATACCGAAGTTGTTGTTAGGACGATATGCATTGGTTGTTGAGATTCCATCAGAGCCTGTATCCTCGATAAGACCAGGACATACAGCGATTGAAAGGTGTGCGTCAGGATTGGTCTCATAGAAGGAATCAAGAACTGAGATTGAAGGAGCGATGTAAGCTGAGTATGTAAATGCATTGCCTGCGATGAAGTCAGCTTCGCCATCTGTAGCTTCTCTCTGTGTAAAGTCAGGATTGAAATATCCAAGGTTGTAAAGTTCGTTTCTTCTCTTAAGAAGGTTCTTCTGAGCCTCTGTGGAAAGAGCAGGAATAGCATAATCACCTGTTGTAGCCCACTCATACTCATCCTGAGGATTGGATCTGTAGCCATAGTTCTGGTCTACACCTGCACCAGAGATCTTGGTTCCGCCTGCAGGATATTCAGAAAGTCCTGCTTCCTTGATAGCTTCGTAAACTTTAAGAGTATCATCCCAAGTTGTAGGATATTCCATGCCGATCTGATCAAGCCAGTCCTGACGATAGAATGTTACGTAGTTGTATGTGTTCTGTGAATAAGGTCTTTCTGCAAGAGCAAAATATGTTGTGTCGTTAAGATCTGTGTAGTCAAGGTTGCCCTGTTCTTCCATCATTGCATAGTAGTTAGGAGCTACAGTCTTGAACTTTTCAAGGTCAAGTTCCTGAAGATATCCGTCATCAGCCCACTGTGCCTGCTTAGGGAAGTCGTATTCCATAAGGATTGTAGGAAGATCCTGAGCGTTAGCAAGGTTAGCATATGCATTGAGAACGTCTCCACGAGGGATTGCTACGAACTCAACTGTGATGTTGTACTTGTCACCAAAATTGGTCTGTACCCACTGTGTCCAGTAGTTGTTAGTAACATCTACTTCTCCGCCTCTGTCATATACAGGGATCTGAATAGTTACGTTATCTGCAAATGGCTGCCAGGAGTCAATACCTGAGCCTTCTGCTGCCTGCTCGCCGCCTTCAGCTGTAGTAGCTGAGTTATCAGCTTCCTTCTGAGTCGTATCCTGTGATGTCTGTGTGTCTGTTCCGCTCTCCCCTGTTGAACTGGAACATCCAACAAGCGCGCCCATTACCATTGCACCACTCATGGCAATAGCAAGGCTTCTGTTTAGCATTTTCTTTTTCATATAAAATCCTCCTTATAATAAAGACTTTATTATTTACTTTTTCAACCTTTTACCGCACCAACCATAGTTCCTTTTACGAAGTATTTCTGAACAAAAGGATAGATGATGATGATCGGTATTGTTACGAACATAACTGATGCTGCCTGAAGTACTTCAGGTGTAGATGTTACATTGGTTGCCTCTGTAAGAGCTGTAGAAGCTGCTTCCTGAGCATTTAAGATCATCTCGTAGAGCTTGTACTGAGCCATCTTAAGTTCATTACTTCTGATATAGTACATGTTGTCGCCGTAAGCATTCCAACGACCTACTGCATAGAAGAGAGTCAGTGTTGCAAGGATTGGCTTAGAAAGAGGAAGCACTATCTTGAACAGGATCTGGAAGTTTGAAGCTCCGTCCAGGAATGCTGACTCCTCAAGCTCATCCGGTATATTTGATATGAAATAGTTCTTCATGATCAGCATATTGTAAGCTGAGTATATAAGTGGCCATATAAGAACCCACATCGTATTAAGAAGATGAAGATCACTATACAAAAGGTATGTAGGAAGATTACCTGCACCGAAGTACATGGGAACCATAAGGAAAAATGTTATAACTGCTCTTCCCTTAAGTCTCTTCTTGGAAAGAGGATATGCTGCGCAGGTACATACGATCATACCAAGCAATGTGAAGATTGCAGTAACTTCTACACTATAGATCATTGAATGAGTCATACTTCCATCTTCAATGATGGATCTGTATGCATCTAAAGTTACATCTATGGGCCACAGATATACAGACTTTGCAGCAACCGCAGCATTGGATGATATAGACTTTACTGCTACATGCCAGAATGGAAGCAGACATGTGAGTGATAAGATTCCTATTATCAGTACTATTACAACATCACTTATGTGAAGCTTACTGATAGCTCTGCTTCCACCTGCAGAGATATCATTTTCTTTATCTTTTCTTTTGCCAGCCATTACCTTGCCTCCCTTAAAAACCGCTGTATCCATCTTGGTCCTCCTTTATAAAAGTCCTGTTTCGCCAAGAGCTTTGGCAACTCTGTCTGCGATCAGTACCATTGCAAGGCCGACAAGTGACTGGAACAGATTAGCTGCAGTACCTATAGAATAGTGCTGACCGGAAAAACCGTAATCATATATGTATACCGCCAGCTGATACTGGAAATCTCTTACAAGAGCATTATCAAGTGCTACAAGTCTTTCAAGGTTTGATCCCATAAGACGTCCAAGGTTCATGATAAGAAGAGTTACGATTGTAGGACGGATTCCGGGAAGTGTGATATGCCATATTCTCTGCCAGCGGCTTGCGCCATCGATCATAGCTGCTTCATACAAGTCACCGCTTATACCTGTTATTGCTGCAAGATACAGGATAGATCCCCATCCCATTCCCTGCCATACACCGATGAGCAGATAAGTTACAGCCCAGTGAAACTTCTCAGTAAGGAAAGGAATACCCTGGTCTATCCAGCCAAGACTTGTAAGTGTCATGTTGATAAGACCGGTATTGGTACGGAACATCGTAAGTGCGATGGAACCGATAACTGCCCATGAAAGGAAATGTGGCAGATAGAGAATTGTCTGTGTTACCTTTTTGTATTTTGGAAATCTTAGCTCATTGAGCATGACTGCAAGAATTATCGGCATCGGGAATCCAAGAGCAAGATCCAGAAGGTTAAATACTACTGAATTCCTAAGAGCCATGAAGAATCTTGCGCTTGATGTTCCTGTAAAAAGATCTACGAAGTTCTTCATGCCTACCCAGTCACTTCCACTGTAGCCCTTCATGACTTTGTAGTTCATGAATACCATTCTCAGTCCCGGATACGCTGCATAGTTGAATAGAAAAACCATGGTAAGCGGAAAAATCAATAGCAGATATAGCTGCCAGTCTCTTTTAAACGCTTTTTTCCAGCTTGTCCTTACTTGCGGTACAGTCTTTGCTACCGCCTTATTACCTTTACCCATTACGAAACCTCCTCCAAGAATATCAGAAACCAATATACTAATTGTATAAATTTATATCAAATAGCTATTATATCATTCCAGCTAGATCATGCCGGATCAGACGAACATTTATTACATTTTCAATTGTATGGTTATATGGTCATTTATTCACTTCATTTCATCCATAAAAACTATGCATTTTCAACCATAATAAAATCAAAATCACCAACCATTGTCTATTATTTACTAATTTTGTTAGTGATTTTTGTTGATTATCATGTTTTTAACAGCATTTTTAATTTAATATACAATAAATTATTTTGATTTTCGTTCAATTTTTCGGTCAGAAATGCATTATCAAAACTTTACTTTATTTTCCGTCATATTATATACTTGATAGTGAATTCACATGGAGGTATTAGACAATATGCCCAAATCAAAGCAGCAGACAATAGAATTCAGAAGCTATGATCTACCGGAATATTTTCCGGTATTACTTCTTTCAGGAGAACAGTGGAGGATCTCTGATATTCCTTCAGGTACTCTTCATTTTCATAACTGCCTTGAAATAGGACTATGCGAGACAGACAGCGGTACCATGGAATTTATGGGTGAGAAGCGTTCTTTTCATGCAGGAGATGTCACCATTGTAGCCAACAACATATCCCATACCACATATTCAGATCCGGGATGTGCCAGCAAATGGTCCTATATATTTGTTGATATACAGTCTCTTCTTGAGCCTTTATTCCCTTTAAGCGCTCTGGAGCACTCAGCAGAGCTCAACAAGATGATCCATAACTATTATGGGATACTTCCAAGGTCAGAATATCCCGATATCTACAACCTTGTAACAGCCGCGATCTGCGAACTTAGAAGAAAAGGCAGTAACTATGAGTTCTCAGTAAGAGGCCTTCTTATGGCACTTATAGTCAAGCTCTTCCCTATATACAAAGAGTATGAGCTAACAGCAAGCGAGCATCCTCATGAGAATGCCCTTGTTATCGCACCTGCTATCGACTATATCCAGGAGCATTACATGGAAGATTTTGTAATGGAAGATCTGGCAGCCATGTGTTCCTTATCACCCACTCACTTCAGGCGCTTGTTCACTGCTATAGTTGGGGACGGACCACTTAGATACCTTAATCACATCAGAGTTCAGAAGGCATCGGTTCTTCTGCGTACAACAGAGATGCCTATTCTCAACATTTCTGATGAAGTAGGTTTTCACTCATTATCAAGTTTTAATCGTCATTTTCTGGAAGATTTTGGAGAAGCGCCAAGAGACTGGCGCAAGAAAGTTGTTGCAACTCAGAGCCGTTCCATCATGAAGTTTGCCGGCTGGATGGTTCCTCCATCAGTAAGACAGGGGGCACGATAAGGGCCGCATAGACGGTTCAGCATACACAAGGTCTTTACAGGGGTGTGGGCAGTATATATCATTGCCACACTGTTAATCGTTTTATAATTCATGGCATGATATCTGTAACTTTTTATTCTGGGGTCCAAACTCGCTTCGCTCAAACAGGTGGACCCCGGGCAGAATAAAAAGCTCCAGCTATCACGCTCATGAATTATATAAAACGATTAAAAAGTGTGGCAATGATATATACTGCCCACACCCCTGTAAAGACCTTGTGAATGCTGAACCGTCCAGGTAGATAGTAGCTATATCTATTTTTCGGGATTGATGTATGGTTTTATTATTGGGGCGTAGCTCATGGGGCCGTCGTTTGGAACTATGTATTCTTTATCTTTGAGCATAGCTGTGCAGAAGTCTATAAGACGTCTGGCGGCAATGTTGCTATTCCACAGGCCCTTGATGGTATTGTAGGCGTTATTGCCAAACTTCTGTTGTTTGGATGGGTGTCTGACCAGATCCTCGGCCTTTCTCAGGAAGCTTTGGAGGTCTTCTGCATTGTAGATGTAGCCGTTCTCTCCATCTTTGATAAGATATGGGACTGCGCCTGCCATGGAGCCTGCTACAACAGCACAGCCTGCATTCATGGCTTCATTGACAACAGCTCCCCAGCCCTCAAGGTTGTTACTTGTAAACAGATATATATGAGCCTCTTCCATCATCTGTCTTACTCTGCTCGGAGGGAGAAAGCCGTGGAAGGTCACAACATCGGTAAGTCTGTTCTCATCGACATAGTAGTGAAGATCATCACCCATCTCTCCGTCTCCAACCACATCTATATGAAATGAATAGTTTTTCTCCTTTAAATATGCAGCAAGCTCAATGGCAAATTCCGGATGCTTGACACCGTCCATGAACCTTCCGGCCCACAGGATCCGAGGTGTCTTGTTGTCCTCCATCCTTTTCATATTCCTCATCTGCTCTTTGGTATATTCTCTGTATTCAGGAAAATATCCCCATCTGAACATCTTATTAGGATATGCACCTATAAGAGCAAAATCGGAGGCAACATAGGCTCCGTTACAAAGCATATATACTTTTTTATTTCTAAATCTGATATGCTCTTTGTATTTGGATATAAGTCCCTTGGGTGATATCGCTTTCCACTGGCCTTCTCTATATATTCTCTCGCTCATCCGAAGTAAGAGTTTTCCGCTATCAGCTCTTTTAAGACAAGCCTCCCTTACTTCATCATTCTCAGTCCATCCAAGCATTACTACATCAAAATCATTAATTGCATTAAGAGTAAATATCTTGTCATTATCATAGATCTTAAGATAGATCAGAGATGACACATCAACACCCCATCCCATGCGAACTCTTTCTTCTTCCATAGGCTGGGTCTGAACAAATATAAAATTCTCATCACCAATTATCCTCATAATAGCTTCGCACAGAGGGATCTGGTGATGATTGATATAATTCGAAACAAATAGGAATTTCATAATATGTAGAACGTCTCCCAAGTTGTATTTTGGATAGAGCCGACATGTGCAGCTTGCATTTATGTCAAAGTCCTATATTATATTGTATCACATCTGCTATATAGGCCAAAATTTCATAAAAAAATGTGTAGAAACCCTTGCAGCCATGGCGATTCAAAAATACATATAGTTTTTTCTGAATCACCAAGGCCGCAAGGGCTGGTGTATTTTTTGTAATTAGAAGAAGCAATTATTAAATTAGACACTTATTTTAGCAACTTTTCAAAATCTGCTGTAGGAAAGTAATTGTTTATCTTATCAGAGCTTAGATTCTCTCCTATGACTATAATTACTTCCTGGGCATTAGAGATATGATTTATGCTTAGCTTTTCTCTTGTTGCATTAACTTCTATATATCCTTCAGCACCATCTTTGGCGAAGCCTTTGATCCTGATGATGTGTCCGCATTTGGGATCATTAATAGCTTTATCAATACTACTTATAAGCTCATCTTTTGTAAGCGTGACTCCAAACAGATACAGATTTGAAAATGAACCGCCATCATTTCCTAAAGCACCGGAACCTGTCATGGACAGCTGCTTTTTTTCATAATCTCCATGTACATAGCCTGCCGAAGCTATCCTTCTAAAGTCATCATCTGATAGCCCATCTGCCTTTTTATTAATAAAAAAGTTATCAAAAGCTTCAGCTGATCTGAATATATCCTGCCTCTTGACGCCTATTCCAAGTAAGGCAGTTCTGATATGCTCTTTGACTTTTGTGATCTGCTCATCCGATACATCTTCTGTTTTGGACAATACTACTATTCCTGCATCAGCTATTTCAGATGCAAGGACATAATCTGCATCTTCAGAGAGGTTATCTTCAAGATCTGCAGATGCTATCGCTATGACACTGCCTATCTCATACCAGTTATCAAGGGGAGATTCATAAAGGGTATCAAAAAATTCATCCATATCAAATATCCCGGAAGGCTCAATTATAACTCTTTGATATCCTGACATAGCAAGCGTTATGAGCTTGGTCTTAAGTCTTCTTTGGTGGGCATCTCGTCCGTCACCTCCGACTATCATTTCAACGCCGCACATGTCGCTTCTTATGTCTTCAAGCAGCGCTACGTCTACATTGACAGCACCGTAATCATTTTCAAGTATGCATATCTTAATCCCCTGATCATTCAAAAATCTGACATACTTTTTTATAAATGTTGTTTTGCCCGAACCAAGGAATCCGGTTATGAGATCAACTTTAATCATTATCTTTCCTCGCATTTTATCAACTACTAACTACTGCTAATCATATCATAATGCAATGATTATCGGCATCTAAATAGTTGTCATTATGTTGTTTGTTTATTGATATTTTATATCCAAAATATGGTACACTTTATATTATCAGTATGTTTTTTATTATTAGTACTAAAACCAATACCATGTATTTATTTAGTATATATTTTATCTTTCAAATATACGAAAGGCAGGTATTTTATGAAGAAAAAAATATCACTGATTCTGTTATCACTGATCGTATTATTTACTATCTATCCGCACATAGCTATCAACGCATATGCCGTCAATGTCCTTCCATTTACAAGTTCTCTTGACTATTCCAGACAGGATAACTGGCTATACGATGGAGCCTATCCCGAAAACAGCGTAGATGTATTCATAGTTGCTCCTACTGTTGATACCAAAAGTGAGACCAATTCTGCGATCACTCCGGCTTTCAAAAAGATCTTCAGAAATGCAATGAATCAGCAACAAGCCATATATGCTAATACTGCAAGGATCTATGCTCCTTATTACAGGCAGGCTTCTATAAATGTATATTCTATGGAGGATAGCTCTGCAAGAGATACAATTATGAACAATGCTTACATGGATGTCTCTGCAGCATTCAGATACTATCTGGAGCACAAAAACAACGGACGTCCACTGATTCTGGCCGGTTTCTCTCAAGGTGCGGATATGTGTTACAGGATACTCGAAGAGTATTACGGCGGATCAGGTGAAAGAGCATCCTATCTTAGAGATAACCTTATAGCTGTATACGCTATCGGCTGGTGCATGACAGAGGATATGATCTTGAAGTATCCTCAGATAGTCCCCGCTACAGGCGAAACAGATACCGGCGTTGTAGTAAGCTATGACTGCGAAGCTTTCGGCGTTACAGATACTATAATAGTCCCTAATGGCACAAAAGCAATATCTATAAATCCTCTTACCTGGAGCACAGATACAGCTCCTGCCGACAGGTCACTCAATAAGGGCAGCGTAACTCAGGACAGCAAAACAGGTGCTATCCTCTCAGTAGATCAAGGCAGATACGGGGCCTACATCGATCCTGTAAGAGGAACACTTATTGTAACTGATATAGATGTAAATGAATATCCTCCGGTACTTTCTATTTTCCCGGAAGGAAGTCTTCACCTATATGACAATTTCCTATTTTTTGTAAATCTTCAGGAGAATGTCCAAAAGCGTACAGAGGCTTTTCTTCAGAAAAAAGCTACAGATAATGCTGCATAAGTTCATTAAGCCATAAATATTTTTCTAAATAAAAAAACTTCCCACTATGACAAACACAGCTCCAGAAGATGGAGTCAGTTTGGCAAGTGGGAAGTTTTTATTTCTCTATCAAAGCTTAGTCCAGAGTACTATAAAATGAATCTATATTTTCTTCAGGAAGCGCTACCGGATCCCATCCGTAATCCTGATAAGATGTGATATTAAGGCCATTTGCAGCCACATAGTTAGCGATTATCTGAGCTCTTATCTCTTCTCTTACATTTTCATCTTCGCCGTCTTTTGTAAATGTATCATACAGATCGCCAAATATCTTCTTGGCACTCTCATCAAAGTCAGTGCCGTCTTCTACTATATCCATAGATATAACTTCATAACCTTCATCAGTGCTCTTAAGATGTATACATCCCGGATATGAACCACCTGATGTACACTCAAGCACGTCTCCATTAAGATTATAATTGAAGATCCAGAAGTTGCCATAAACCTTGATATCATCCTTATCAGATTCATCTTCTGATATGATAACAGGGCAAGGGATGCATACGTCATAATCTGAATAGTTCTTAGACAGTTCATCGATCATATAATCATACAGTACAGTATAAAAAAGTTCCGGTCCCGGATATTCATAAGCCGGCACTTCACTGCTTGAAGACGCGCCTCCTACAGGCTGGAATTCTATAACCTCTACATTATCAAGTTCTGCAAAAAGCTCGTCAAAGCGGCTCTTGGCAGTTTCCTCATCATAATCCTCAAACTGACTGTTGCAGGTCTTATAATAATATGTGTCGTTGCCATCTGTGTCATAGCTGACATATGCCTCTTCAAGCTCGACCATATTTTCGCTATCAATTGTATACTTGGTCATAAAATGGTTGCCGCCAACGTACAGATTGCCATCCGCTACTTCTAACGGATATGCAGTTCCACCTGCGCATACACTTCCAAGATATTGAGGGGCTCCATCTTTATAGATAAAAATGTCTGCGTCTATAGCCGCATAAATTCCCTCTTCCCATTCATAAGTTCCGCTCGACACAAGTAGTACATCAGCATCACCTATAGTTACATTAGCATATCCCTTACCATCTTCAAGCTTATCTACTATCTGAGTGAAGGTATCACAGCCTGATATATCCACGGAAGATTCCTGTGATGGAGCCTCATATACATCAGATACATTGAACGATGAAGGATCATAAGAGCTATCACCAGTTTCATTAGTAGCGTCGCTTGCAGATGAATTCTTATCTTCAGCAGAATTATCAGTCACGGCATTTTCAGAAGCCAAAACACCAGCATCCTCTTGACCTTTAGAACCAGAGCACCCCGGAAGGACGAGTGCCACTGACAGACACATTGCAATACTACTTAACATTTTCTTTTTCATATACTAATTCCATCCTTTCTATATTAAAGTATTTGTAAGAGTCCAAAGGAACTTTTGACACCTACCTCATTATATACCCATGCAATTTTTTAGCCAAAAATAATATACTGATCAGTTTGAAACTTCCTGATATCTTATAGCAATTGCTTCCGGATCATTTTTTCCTTATTATAAAATATATAACTCAGTCTTCCTGCTTATAAGTCAAGAAGACAAAGATTGTAATAATAGGGAGCAAATTAGTCACTTACTTTGCTCGCGACATGAGGTTAATTTATGAGAATACTGATTACGGGAACCAGTCAGGGAATAGGACTTGCGTGTGCCATGAAATATGCTTCAATGGGACATGAAGTTATAGGTTTTGACATACAGGATACAGATTTTAAGGACAGCTATTATACTCATATGATAGTCGATATCACAGGCGAACTTCCTGATATAAACAATGTGGAGGTTCTTATCAATAACGCTGGAATTCAGGACGGCCCAGGTGTAATTGATACCAATCTGAAAGCTACGATCGCCGTCACTGAAAAATATGCTTTTACAAACAGCATACATTCTGTCCTATTCATGGCTTCATCAAGTGCATCAAACGGTGCGGAATTCCCCGAATATGCTGCCAGTAAAGGCGGTGTGGTTACTTACATGAAAAATACAGCACTAAGGCTGGCTAAGTACGGTGCTACATCTAACAGTATATCCGCAGGAGGAGTATATACTCCGCTCAATTCTCATATCATGGATGATCCGGATCTTATGGAGCAGTGCCTTAATGAGACTCTCCTGCACCGCTGGGCATCGGCTGACGAGATCGCAGAACTTGCTTACTATCTCACCAATGTCAACCAGAGTATGACAGGTCAGGACCTTCTTATCGACAACGGTGAACAGCTAAAATCTAATTTTATCTGGTAAAAAAATCGGCACATCCATCTACATTTATGGATGTGCCGATATACTTATAAAAACCTTCTCTTATTCTGCTGTTCTTGTTTTGTAATCTATAAATCCGCTTGGGAGTACTTTTACACATGCAGTTACAAGGAAATTAGCAACAAGTTTATCTACATAGTCAGTTACAAGCTGTGTAAGGAATGCACCTCCAAATAGTTTGAGTGCTGTCTGTGACAGAGCCTGTACTACAAATGTAGTGAATACAGCTGATGTAATTCCGCCAAAAAGAAATGTCTCAATGCATGCTGAAAGCATAGATGCAGGCAGCACTACAAGAAAAGTCTTCCAAAGAATCGAAACCGGATCTTTTTTCTTGTTTCTGAACAAAAATCCTGCGATCACACCCATAAGCACACCGCTAAGTGAGAAGTATATAGCATATACATCTCCTGTAACGCCGCATATAAGTCCTCCTACAAGTGCTGTAAGACCGCCTGCTACTGGTCCAAGTGTAAATGCTGCAAGCATTGTTCCTATGCTGTCAAGGAATATAGGAAGGCTTAGCACAAGAGCTATCTTGCTTCCTACGATGTTGATCGCTACAGCTGCAGCGATAATTGTCAGTTTTTTTACGTTGTATTTCATTTTCATACGCTCCATTTTTAACCTCATGTCACGAGCTAAGCGAGTGGCTAATGGTTCAAATTGATGGAGCTCGCGCCATCAATTTGGGTTTGAAAGTGGAACACTTTCAAACTTTAATCTAAAGAAAGTATCCTGTTAAGAAACATATCCCAGAAAGCATCAACGTCCACATCTGTATAGACAAGTGCATTGCTTGTCTTGCGATAAAAGCCCATAGAATCCACTACAGTCTGTCCAAGGCTTATGCCACCGGTCTCTACATCTGTATAAGCTTCAATACCTTTTAAAATTCCGGGATCTATAAACTGCGCAACAGCCAAAGGATCATTTATCACACATCCCCTAATGTGCTCCCATTCCCAGTGGAATTTAAAATAAAACCAGGTAATCTTCTCTATAAAGTCTCCAACTTTAGGATTTGCCTTTTTCATATCTTCAAGGATATTTGGTGTAAGCACTATCTTCCTTGTAACATCAAGACCGACCATTTCGATCATGCGTCCATTTTCATAGAGAGTGTTATACACAACCTTAGCACTGTCAGGGTCTTCCCAATAGTTGTACTCCGCAACAGGAGAGCAATTGCCATGGCTTCTAAAATTGCCTCCCATAGACACAAGTCTTTCTATAGCAAGAAAAGCATCAAGATCTTCATCGATCAGCTGTGCCAGATTGGTCAAAGGACCAAGTGCCACAACAGATACATTCCCTTTTCTCAAGGTCTCTTTAAGAAAATCTACTGCGCTCTTAGAAGGAATAGACTGTCCTTCAACTTCCGGCAGGAAACTCTCGCCAAGTCCGTCACTTCCGTGAGTATCAAGAGCATTGACATAGTCTCTGACTCTTGGCTTGTCGGCACCTACATACACAGGCACATCCAGCCTTCCAAGGAAGTTCAATACTTTCTTGGCATTCTCAAATCCCATCTTTGAAGGAGCGTTACCGGCAACTATCGTAATACCGACAACTTCTACCTCAGGGCTTTGCAAAGCCAGCATTATAGCAAGTGAATCATCAATTCCGGGATCGCAGTCAATAATAATCTTCTTCAAAATAAACCTCTCATCGCGCTTGGATAACGCATAAAACTATTTTGGAAAAAAGCGTGCGCCGCTAGGCGCACTAAAAAAGTGGCCCTGCATATATGCAGAACCACTTATAGGACATATATTATCGCATCTTTGTTCTAATATAAGAGTATGTCATAACTCTTATTAAAACATGCTATAAAAACGGCTTTATTTCCAACTTATCCTAACGTAGTCCTGGTTTTGTTTATCGACAGGAAGGTACAAATGAACTGTCGTTGTTGCGGATTGTATTCTACAACAATTCGTTAATTAATACAAGAGTTTTTTATAAGTTCAAATAATAAGCTCTTATAAGGCTTTACTATCCTTTGGCAACTCCGCCACCTTATCTCTCTGTGCCCCAGAAGAAAAGTCCCAGCATCCCAGGGCCTACATGAGCGCCCGAGAATGGTTCGTGTGATGCTATAGTAACTTTTGCAGCAGGATTTATTTCCTTAACAAGTCTTTCGAGAGTCTTGGCATCTTCAAGGCAGTCACCATGAGAGATACATACAGTCTGATCGGGAGTATCCATTCTCTTTTCCTGATATTTTTTTGCAATTGCAGATATAGAACTGTTGCGGCCTCGAACTTTGGAACAGGATATGATATGTCCTGTCTTGTCTCCAAAGAGGATAGGCTTGATATTAAGAACAGTTCCTATACTTGCTGTTACACCGCTGACACGTCCGGTATTTTTGAGGAAGTTAAGATCATCCACAGTAAAATACTGACAGGCATGAGGCACTGCCTCGTCAACCATCTTGGCAGCTTCCCTTACATCCACGCCCTGACGGCTCAAATCCGCCGCTTTCATGGCTAGAATTCCACTACCAAAACCGCATCCCTGGGAGTCAACAATATGAACAAATCTCTCCGGATACTCCTCCATAAGTTCATCAGCGGCATTTATAGCAGCGTTATAAGTTCCGCTTATTCCGGAGCTCATGCTGATATATATGATATCATGGCCCTCTTTGACAAGAGGTGTGAAGTGATCAAGGAAAGTTGCTGTATTAAGAAGGCTGGTCTGAATCTTATCGCCTTTTTTTAATCCCTCATAGTATGCATGTGCATCAAAAGATTCCAGATCTCCTGTATATGTTTTGGATTCTCCGTTAACAAGATAGTCACAGGGCAGGACATTTATGCCCTCAAGTAATTCCTTAGGAAGATTGGCACTGCCATCGACAAATGTTAAAAAAGCCAAGGTTATACACTCCTTTATTAATCTTTTTCTTTTTATCATAAAAGACTCTATTCTTTAATTCAAGCTTGCTTCAAATTTTTTGCCTTATAAAGGTCTGATGCAACTAACGTTTTCCAGGTGATAGACTTACCGGCGTCATGATACACATCAGGTCAGATGGTGGACAAACTTTCCAGATATGATATGATTTTTGAAGCGATGTTTTCATATACGCAATAACATTTAGAAAGAAGGATATCTTTATGAATATATATATAGCCGGAATCTCCGGAACAGGCATGGGACCTCTTGCACTTATGGCCCGCAGAGCCGGTATTAATGTCTATGGCTCAGATAGAAGCTATGGTGCTATTGCACCCGAACTTGAAAAAGCAAACATAGAATACTATGTCGGCGAGCAGGATGGAACATATTTTAAGCAAAAGATGAATGAAGTGGGAATCGACTGGTTCATCTATACTTCTGCACTTCCAAAAGATCACCCAGAACTTGTTGCTGCTATAGAAAGCGGCATAAAAGTATCCAAAAGAGATGAACTTATCGCAAAACTCGTCAATGACCTTGGTCTTAAAATGGTAGCCGTTGCCGGAACACATGGCAAAACTACTACTACATCAATGCTTGTATGGGTTGTTAACAAGCTTGTAGATGACAATAACCACCCTATTCTTCCATCTTCATACCTTGTGGGAACAACACTGGGATTTGCTCCCTCAGGTTCTTATAAGGAAGGGGATGAATTCTTTATCTATGAAGCTGATGAATATGACAGGAATTTCCTTAACTTTGATCCATGGCTGTCTCTTATAACATTCGTTTCATATGATCATCCTGACATCTACAAGACAAGAGAAGACTACGAAGATGCCTTTTTAAGATTTGAAGATCAGTCATCTGAAGTCATCTTCGGAACGCCGGATGCTGCAAGACATGCTATTGATCATTTTGAGAAAGCTGGCAAGGCATTAAATATCATCAAAGGCATTAATAAAAATATAACTATTTCCGGAAGTGCAAGACGTGAGGATGCTACAACAGCTTTTGAAGCAATAAAGAGAATGCTTAAAGCTACTGGTAAAAATGTTCCTGATGAGAAGATTGCTGATGTACTAAATAGCTTCCCGGGCGTTGGAAGACGTTTCGAACGTATTACAGATGGTATATATACAGACTATGCCCATCATCCTGAAGAAGTTAAGTCAACAGTTCAGATAGCCATAGAGGAAGCTGCTAAAACCGGCAAAAAAGGCGTTGTAGTAGTATATCAGCCTCACCAGAATACCCGTCAGCATGAAGTTCGCCATCTGTACAAGGACGCTTTTGACGGGGCAGATAAAGTTTACTGGCTCCCGACATATCTCACAAGAGAGGATGAATCCTTAAGGATAATAACCCCAGGCGAATTCATAGATGATCTTAACGTCAAAGATAAAGCACAAATAGCCGAGCTTGATGATGACCTGTCAGCAAATATCAAAACTCATCTAAGTGAAGGTTATCTTATAATACTTATGACCGCAGGTCCTGCAGATCTGTGGCTAAGAAAAGAGTTCTCTTAAACTACGATGCCCCCTGGTGACGGAGGTAAGGGACCATTTTAGGACACAAAAATGGTTCCTTACCTCTGTCATCAGGGGGCATTTCTTCGCACCCAGAGGTCATTTTGCATTTGCAACCATACATAAATCGATTTGTTTTTTGTAAATTTTTACACCATTCTTAATATTGTCGTTTTTTCACAAACAACCATGTATATTTTTAGTATACTTCCACAATAGCGCGAAATCCCCTATTTCACGCTGTTTTGCCCCATATTCTCAAATACTTTTGTGCAACATATTCAAAATCATATTACACGTTTTGTTGTAAATGTTCAAATTGTCAATACCTATATTACATTAATCGCAATATATAGAAATAAGAGCGCAATTTTTGGGAAGTTCGAAGCATTGATTGTTGCTAGAATGAGGGTGCTCGAGCACAGTAACATTCTAAATTCAGGCCTTATTACAGATGCATCTGTTATATACGCCTGACACTTCTTTTTACAACTCCAAATCAAACAGGAGGGGGATTACAAAATGCAAAAAGCAGCTAATAAGTTATACAGCATCGTTGCAAAGATCATGCTCATGCTGATTCTGGTATGTGCGACAGCTTCTGTATCCACGATAAGTGCATATGCAGCGCAGGATTCTCTTTTAAGCACTTACGGAGCCACTTACGGTTATTCCGGAACATGTATCAATCTCTACCAGCTCAAGGATGCGAATACACTTGCTACATTAAAAAAAGATTATAACAGTATCACTCTTGAAAACGAGATGAAGCCGGATGCTCTTCTTGGCGGATCACCTACTCTTATCTCAGTATCACAGGCCAAGAGCCAGGGTTACTACATTCCTGACAACTACAAAGAAAGCTATGTTCCAAGGATCAACTTCAACACAGTAGATGAAGTTATGAAGATCTGCTACAACAATGGTCTTAAGATGAGAGCTCATACTCTTGTATGGCACTCCCAGACTCCTTCATGGTTCTTCAGAAATGGTTTCAATGCAGGATCTGGTTTTGTTAACTCATCCACAATGGATGCTCGTCTTGAGATGTATGTTAAGACAGTAATGAATCACGTATATACAAACCAGTACGGAAGCGTTGTATATGCATGGGACGTTGCCAACGAGATCCTTCACGCTTCTAACTCAGGATGGGAAGCAGTCTATGGCAGCAACAAGACCAACGCTTCTTATGTCAAGAAAGCTTTCAATTATGCTTATGACACACTTTCATACTTCAAACTTACAGATTCAGTTAAGCTTTTTTACAATGATTACAATACATACATGGAAGTTAACGACGTAATCAAACTTGTTAACTATATCAATGATGGCAGAAAAGTCTGCGCAGGTGTCGGAATGCAGTCTCACCTGGGAACTAATTTCCCATCAGTTGATTACTATACAGCTGCACTTAAATCTTTTGTTAATGCAGGTTTTGAAGTTCAGATAACAGAGCTTGATATCACCAACAAAGGTGATACAGATCTTGCAAACTACGCATACAACCTTTTCAAGAACATCAACAGCATCAAGAAAAGCGGCGGTAATATCTCCGGTGTTACATGGTGGGGACTTTCCGACAAGACAACATGGATAAGCAATGCAGCTCCTCTTCTTTTCTACACACCAGGTAATGCTAAGCCTGCATACTCCAAGGTTATCCAGGCATACAAAGAAGTAATAGGACAGGGATCTTCAACACCATCACCTACTCCAACTCCAACACCTTCAAATAACAACCAGACAGCTACTATTGAAGACGGATGGTACTACATCAAAAACACACTTTCCCAGAAATATCTTACAGTAGATGCTGATAACGCAGATGGCTGGAAGAATGTTGTCATCAAGACAGGTTCAGGAGTTGATGGTCAGAAATGGTATGTAACTAATACTTCAGACGGATATATCACTCTCACAAACAAGCTTGGCAATGTAATGCTCGACGTAGCTAACGGCGAGAACGATGACGGAACCAATGTAGGTATCTACAGTGCATACAGCGGAACAGCTCAGCAGTTTATAGTAAAAAATACTGACATAAGCGGCGTATATACTATCGGAACCAAGTGCTCAGATGCTGCAAAGTATCTTGATGTATACGAAAAGAAAACAGATGACGGCACAAATGTATGCCAGTGGACATATAACGGCGGATCCAATCAGCAGTGGCAGTTCGAAAAGGTAAATAACGGCAGTTCTCAGACACCAGCCGAAACACCTTCAGAAACTCCTGCAGAAACACCTTCCGAAACTCCTTCAGTTCCGGAACAGGAACAGCCTGCAGCTACAGGCCTTAGCGTTGAATATTCCATCAACAACTGGGGCAGCGGATACCAGGTCAACTTCAAGGTATCTAACACAGGAAGCACAGTTAATACATGGACAGTAGTTGTAAAAAAGAGCGATGTTAACATCACAGCAAGCTGGAATGTTAATATCGAAGAACAGGGTGACTACTATGTGATCACTCCTGTAGAATGGAACTCCACTATTCCGGAAGGCCAGAGTGTTGAATTTGGCGTTCAGGGTAGCGGATCTATCGGAACAACAATAGAAACTTCAGTACACTAAAATAAAACTCAAGGACGGAGTCAGCGGTTAATTTCTTACATTGCAAGAAATCCGCTAGCTCCGTCCTTTTATTATTTCCACTAAGAATGTTTTTTGTTTTTATATCGACTCTTTATATACCATATATTGTCCATTAATTGTCCGTCATTAGCAATAGTCAGCCTTGATACAACATAAATCTTTTCAAACTTTGGTATATGTCTTCTTAACAAAATCATGTTATACTGTCTAGGTTATTAAGGAGAGGTTAAATATGTCAGAACAAAGAAAAGAAAACAAGATGGGCGTAATGCCTGTCAAACAGCTCATTATCTCAATGTCCCTGCCCATGATGATATCTATGCTGGTGCAGGCTCTTTACAATGTTGTAGACAGCATCTTCGTTGCTAAAATCAGTGAGAATGCTCTTACAGCTGTAACACTTGCATTCCCTATGCAGAACCTGATGATAGCTCTTGCATCAGGAACAGGTGTTGGTATCAATTCATTATTATCAAGATCACTTGGTGAAAAAAAATATGACAGATCTGATGCTGCCGCTAATACCGGAATACTACTTACTATCATGAACTTCGTTGTATTCCTTATTATAGGTATTTTCGGTTCCAGAGCTTTTATCGCTTCACAGACAAGCGACACTGCCATCATCGAAGACGGCGCAGCATACCTTGGAATAGTTGCTACCCTGTCACTTGGACTCTTCTGTCAGGTTACATTTGAAAGGCTCCTTCAATCAACAGGAAGAACAGTATATAGTATGATCTCTCAGCTGACCGGCGCTGTTATCAACATCATCTTCGACCCTATCATGATCTTCGGTCTTCTTGGATGTCCCAAGCTCGGAGTTGCAGGTGCAGCATATGCAACAGTACTGGGTCAAAGCATAGCAGCTGTTGTAGGACTTATACTTAATATCAAATACAACCATGATATCAAGATCAGACTTTCTAATATATTTAAACCCAAAGCTGAAATCATAGGACAGATTTATATGGTAGGAGTTCCTTCCATCCTCATGATGTCAATAGGATCGGTCATGACTTATCTTATGAATCAGATTCTGATCGCATTTTCAACAACTGCAGCTGCTGTATTTGGCGTATATTTCAAACTTCAGAGTTTCTTCTTTATGCCTATCTTTGGTATGAACAATGGTGTCATACCTGTTCTTGCTTACAACTACGGTGCCAGAAATAAAAAGAGAATTGATGATTCTTTAAAATTTGCATTTGCTCTTGCTATTACTATCATGCTTGTCGGAACCATAGTATTTGAGCTCATCCCGGGGGCACTACTAAAAATGTTTGATGCATCAGATGATATGCTTGCAATAGGAATACCGGCACTTAGGATCATAGCCGTACACTTCCCGGTTGCTGCTGCCTCAATTGTTATGGGCTCAATATTCCAGGCCTTTGCCAAGAGCATTTATTCACTGTTCGTATCCATAGGCAGACAGCTGGTGGTACTTATACCTGTTGCATATCTGCTATCACTTACAGGCAATCTTAATGCAGTATGGCTCGCCTTCCCTATATCTGAAGTAGTCTCATTTATCTTATCTTTGGTATTTTTCAAAATTGTATATAGCTCAACTGTAAAGAAAATGTAAGAAATACAAAAGACTGTAATATATACTACAAATGTACATATTACAGTCTTTATCAATATGTCAGCGATTTAAAACTAAAATCAATCTGTGAATAAATCATCCCCCAAGTATCCAATAATCTTATGTCAAGGCTTCTATTATATTGTAAAAATTATGCGGTAAGTGTTTTATGGAAAATGATAAAAAAGAGAAATCTGGGCATGAAAAAATCGGGGTGACAGGATTCGAACCTGCGGCCTCTACGTCCCGAACGTAGCGCTCTACCAAACTGAGCCACACCCCGATAGATAAAATATAGATTTATATACAACGCCCTGATATACGAGCGATACCACGCTATATATAAACGAAAGGATACTGCACTGAAAGGGTGGAACAATATAAATCGTGCTGCAGCGCAACTGTAAATCATCCGAAGTACATGAAGCCCGCTTTGAAATCCTTTCGGTATTGCTGAGACATCAATAAATCAAATAAAAATCATATGCAATTCAAAAAACATCCATCTCAACAGCATTTAGAATCATACAACAAGTATGTATACAGTGTCAAGCACTTTTTAAGTAAAAGTGGATATAAAATCTTCTGAAAATCATATGATTGTGGGTCATGATCTTATATCCACTTTTTGATAAGCTTATTGATGATATTATGTCATAAACTACGAATATGCACTATTATCACTTAGGCTATTATCCCTTAGTCCATGTCTTAAACTCATCATCCGTACACTTAACAAAGTGAGTTCCACTTACCAGATGCTCTGTACCCTTGTTATAATCTATTCCCGATGTCTTGTAGTCATAGCTTATAGCTTCGCGGTTCTTTTCAAGCTCAGGGTTTGGAATAGGAATCGCAGACAGAAGACTCTTTGTATAAGGGTGAACAGGGTTATTAAATATCTCGTCAGTAGTACCTGTCTCTAAGAGGTGTCCCAGATGCAGTACTCCTATCCTGTCAGATATATACTTAACCATGGAAAGGTCATGGGCTATGAACAGATATGCTGTTCCAAGCTCTTCCTGAATATCCTTCATAAGGTTTACAACCTGGGCCTGAATAGATACGTCAAGAGCTGAGATACACTCATCAGCAATAACAAGCTTTGGATTTAAGATAAGAGCCCTTGCAATACCAACTCTTTGTCTCTGACCGCCTGAGAACTGGTGCGGATAACGGTCCGCATGCTCTTTGGCAAGGCCTACCTTTTGAAGGATTGCTTCTACCTTCTGATCTCTCTCAGCTTTGTTTTTACATACATGATGAATATCAAGAGCTTCACCAATGATGTCCTTGATTTTCTTTCTCGGATTAAGAGACGCCATGGGATCCTGGAAGATCATCTGCATCTGAACACGGAGGCTTTCTTTGGTATGCCTGTTCATCTTACCGGAGATATCCATTCCGCAGAAGCTTATCTTACCTTCTGTTGGATCATAAAGTCTTATGATACTTCTTCCTATTGTAGACTTACCTGAACCGGACTCACCAACAAGTCCGTAAGTCTCGCCCGGATATACCTTAAAGCTTACATTCTCAACAGCCTTAACTGTATATGTAGAGCTTACAGGAAAATACTGTCTAAGTCCCTCTACTTCAAGAAGAGGCGCTGCATTATAATTAGCTGACATTTGCCTCGGCCTCCTTTTTCATTCTTTCAATCCTTGCCTTAAGTTCCGGCGGCATCTCAACCTTTGGAGCTCTCTCATCAAGAAGCCATGTAGCTGCAGAATGAGTCTCTGTTATCTTGAACATAGGCGGCTCAAGCTTATCATCGATCTCAAGTGCATAGGCATTTCTTGGTGCAAAGGCATCACCCTCTTTTTCATGAAGAAGATTTGGAGGTGAACCAGGAATTGTGTATAGTCTGTCATCATCTGTGCCAAGGTCAGGCATAGCTGATAAGAGTCCCCATGTATAAGGATGTCTTGGATCATAGAAGATCTCATTGATATTGCCGACTTCTACGATCTTACCTGCATACATAACGTTTACATAATCAGCAACCTTAGCTACTACGCCAAGGTCATGTGTGATATAGATAACTGCAATATCTCTTTCCTTCTGAACCTTCTTGATAAGCTCAAGTATCTTGGCCTGAATGTTAACATCAAGAGCTGTAGTTGGCTCGTCGCAGATAAGAAGATCAGGATTACAGGAAAGTGCAATAGCAATAACAACCCTCTGTCTCATACCACCGGAGAGCTGATGTGGATACTGCTTCATTCTCTTTTCAGCATCTTCTATACCAACTTCTTTTAAAAGCTCAACTGATCTTTTAAAGGCATCCTTCTTGTCGATCTTGTAGTGCCAGAGCATTCCTTCCATGATCTGCTTACCAATTGTCATGGTAGGATCAAGACTGGTCATAGGATCCTGGAATACCATGGCTATCCTGCGGCCATTGATATGCTTTCTGATCCACTTTTTATCCTTCTTAAGAATGTCAGCTTCTATCCACTTTGCTGTCTCATCTTTGTCAGGATTATAGTCGATCCCGCCTTTATTATCGCGGTATCTGTAGATGATCTGGCCAGAGTTAACTACTGCATTCTTGGCAAGGATTCCCATGGCAGCGCGCATGGTTACTGACTTACCAGAACCCGACTCACCAACGATAGCAACAGTCTCCCCCTGATACAGATCTATATTCACACCGCGGATAGCATGTACATCTCCGGCGGTTGTCTTAAAGGTGATGTCAAGGTCTTTGACATCAAGTATTTTTTCTCGTTTCTTTTCTTCACTCATGTCGTAGTTACATCTCCTTTAACTTAGGATCAAGTGCTTCTCTGAGTCCGTCAGCCACCAGGTTGAAGCTAAGCATCAGAAGTGCCATAACAACAATAGGTGGGATGATCTGATAAGGATGAGTTGTAAAACTGTTGAATCCTTCTGAGATAAGTGATCCCAGTGAACATCTTGGTACAGGTATTCCAAGTCCAACGAAGGACAGGAATGCCTCTGTGAAAATAGCTGTTGGAATAGAGAACATAACCTGTGTGATTATAGGTCCGATTATATTAGGAAGAACCTCACTAAAGATTATGTGAAGGTTACTTGCTCCAAGGGTTCTTGATGCAAGTACAAACTCCTGCTCCTTGAGTTTTAGCATCTCAGCTCTGGCAATTCGGCTCATGCCAACCCATTCTGTCAGCATCAAGGCTACGATGATCGTGATCATACCAGGCTTAAATACCAAAAGAAGAAGTGTTACGATTACCAGCCTTGGAATACCATTGGCTATCTCAAGTATTCTCTGCATCACCATATCCACTTTGCCGCCAAAGTATCCTGAGATAAGGCCATAGCTCATTCCAATGATCATATCGATGATCGCAGCTGCTACAGCGATTATGAGTGAAACCTGGGCACCGGACCATGTCCTTGTCCAGATATCTCTTCCGAAATTGTCACTTCCAAACCAGTAGAAGGTATCCGGAAGCTTTTTTTCAAAGTAATAATTTACTGTCTTGGTTCCTGTTGTAGTCTTGATATTCTCATGTCCGTCAAAAAAGCCTGTATACTCAATAACAGGTATTCTTGGTGCAAGGTTTTTGAGTTCAAGATTCTGTCCTGAGTATGTGTACTCATTCATGACAGGTCCGACAAAAGCAAAGAATGTAATTACAAGTACAAAGATAAGTCCAAATACAGCACTCTTTTTACGTCTGAATCTTGCTACAACTTCTTTCCAGAAATTCTGGGATGCAAAGTTTGTATCCACAAAATCATCTGCTGTTTTTCCCTTTAATTTGAAATCCGCTGTAACAGGGACATACTGTTCTTTTTTAACCGCTACTAAATTCTCTGATTCGTAGGGTTCCTTTTTTAATGCTGAAGATGCTGCCATATCAGTCGCCCTCCTTTGCCACACGGATTCTTGGATCAATGATGCCGTAGAGAATATCTACAACAAGCATGATTCCAATGTACATAGCAGAATATATAAAGCTAAGGGCTATAACAACGTTATAGTCATTAGACTGGATTGCGTTTACAAGAAGTGATCCAACTCCAGGTATGGAAAAGATCTTTTCTACAACCAGTGAACCTGTCATAAGATCAACAACAAGTGGTGCTAATACAGTAATAATAGGAATAAGAGCATTTCTGAGGGCATGGGCAAATACCAGCTTATTGCCTGAAAGACCCTTGGATTCAGCAAGAAGCATATAGTCTGAGCCAAGTACTTCGATCATCTCTGCTCTTGTAAATCTGGCTATGGAAGCCATGGTAAACATTGAAAGTGATACGGAAGGAAGTACGCTTGAGCCTGTTACATCTTTGGCTGAAAAGAGCATTGGAAACCATCCAAGCTTAAAGCCAAACTGATAGGATAGCGCCAGAGCAAATACATATGAAGGAACTGATACACCGATTACTGAAATAACGGTTGCAAGAGTATCCCATACTGTATCTCTTTTAAATGCAGCCAGAAGTCCCAATAAAAGGCCTACAACTGCACCGATCAAAACCGCAGCAAATCCAACTCCAATTGAAATGGGAAGTCTTGATGCGATAAGCTGCGTAATAGGTGTGTTTTTGGAAATCTTATAACTAACCCCAAGATCGCCTTTAAACATATTGATAACATATTGAAAGAACTGAATAACAATGGGCTTATCCAGACCATATTTTGCATATAATGCAGCCTTTTGTGATTCGTTGAGCTTCTCATCATTAAATGGAGAGCCTGGCATCAGCTGCATCAGTATGAATAGAATAAGTGTAATGGCCAGCAATGTGAATATTGCTGTTACTACTCGCTTTAAAACATATTTTTTCATGGTTGTCCTCTTGTAACGAGAGAATATTACAGTTTTTACCCTGTCCCCCAATTTAAAAGGCGCGAGGAAAAGCAATCAATTACTACTCTTCCTCGCGCAGCAATTTTGTTAGAATCCGGATAATTTAGTTTTTAGTTGCGTTCTTATAAACTCTGTTAAGAGCTACAGGGTGGAACTCAATTCCTGAAACATTAGTAGAAATAAGTTCTGCGTTGCACTGTGTATAAAGAGGGAAAATAACTGCCTCATCCATTACGATCTTCTCAGCATCGTAAAGAGCTGCCCAGCGGGCCTCAGCATCCATAGCAGTCTCACCTGTTGTGCACTCAGCGATTATTGCATCGTACTCTGAATTACTCCAGAAACCGTAGTTGTTAGAGTTGTTAGTAACCCACATTCCAAGGTATGTCATAGGATCTGCATAGTCAGGCCCCCAACGTGTAAGACCAAGTTCGAAGTCGCCATCCTGCATACGCTGTACTCTTTCCTTCTTAGGCATCTGCTGAAGTTCAACTGTAAGACCGGGAAGAGTTGTTTCAAGCTGCTCTTTTACTACCTGTGCTACCTTAATTGGAGCATCATCTGCATCGTGGATCATTGTGATAGTAATCTCGGATACGCCAAGTTCCTCAAGTCCCTTGTTCCAGTACTCAAGTGCTGCATCAGCATCAAATCTGCAGACATCTGAGAACTTCTCCTGATCAGCAGAGAAGTCTGATCCATCAGGACCTGCTGCGAAGTCCATAGGAACTGCTGTATAAGTTGGAGCTGATCCATCTTTAAGAACGTCTGTTGTGATAGCTTCACGGTTAAGTGCCATTGTGAATGCATAACGGATATTTACGTTCTGAAGCTCTTTTACTTCCTGAATATTAGGGCTGATATACCAGAGATATCCTGCACCGATTGCCTGGAATGCAGGATCATCCTTAACCTGATCAACCTGCTCGCCGTTTACAAGTGTTGTATCAAGATCACCGCTCTGATAGCTCATAAGAGCCTGCTGTGAATCCTGAATAACCTGGTAGTTAAGGCCTGCAAGCTGAACACTGTCTGCTCCATAATAGTCAGGGTTCTTGGTAAGGTGGATAGTTGTAGCTGCCGGCTGATAATCATCAAGAACAAATGCACCGTTAGACAGTGTAGTCTCAGGGCTTGTTGCAAAAGTATCAGCGCAGCTTTCATAGAAAGCCTCATTTACAGGATAGAATGTTGGGAAGTACATAAGACTAAGGAAATAGCTTACAGGAACGTTGAGCTTAACTTCAAGAGTCTTGTCATCTACAGCTGTAACTCCAAGTTCTGACTTGTCTTTGGATCCATCGATGATATCCTGAGCATTAACGATCTGACCGATATCGCTAAGCATATATGAGTATTCAGATGCAATCTCAGGATCTACTGCCCTTTGCCAAGCAAATACGAAATCAGCTGCTGTAACAGGCTCTCCGTTACTCCAGTTAGCATCTTCTCTAAGATGGAATGTATATGTAAGACCGTCCTCTGATATATCTACGCTCTGTGCGATAGCATTAACAGCCTGTCCGTCTGCATCCATCTGCATAAGGCCATCTGTAAAGTCCGCAATAACTTCAAAAGATGTTCCATCTGTAGCCTGCTGCGGATCAAGGGACTCTACAGGCGTCTCCAGCATGATATTAAGATCTGCTGAGGCATTGGAAGTAGTCTCACCACTACCACCGGCTGATGTATCTGTAGCATTTGTAGCATTCTGATCTTCGGACACGCCGTTAACTGCAGAGCTTTGGCATCCGGCAATGCTGAGTGTAAGAACAGACGCCAGCATTACTGACAATAACTTTTTCTTCATAACTTTTCCTCCTTAAAAACTTATATACATGTATACAATTGATGATTATTAATCATACTAAGCTCATAGGATAGGTTGTGTCAACAAAAACTTTATCACTTTAAACAATTTATGTTGTGGCGCGTCTAATCGCTAAAGCCAAAAACCTTAAAAATAGGGATAAATGCAGGTTTTATCGCATTTATCCCTTTGATTATTTTTTGCTGTTAACTATTGTATAATCTCTTCAGACAAGAAACTGATCGATAAGAAGAGACCATAAGATTGCATTTTAGCATATATTGTTTTAGCAAAAATCACATCTCATCCACTACCTGGAAGATCACGAACTTGAGATAGTACGATGTATCATTGGCCCACAGTATCGGATGGTCAGGTCCCTGCTGGCGGAACTCTATCTGGCGAAGGCGCTTGTGTGCATCTCTAGCTGCTTCCTTGATAGTCTTAAGGAACAGGTCTTCGTCCATAAAGTGAGAACAGGAACATGTTGCAAGGTATCCGCCGTTTCTGACAAGACGCATACCTCTTATATTGATCTCTCTGTATCCTGTTACAGCCTTTTTGATAGAAGCGCGTGACTTGGTAAATGCAGGAGGATCAAGGATTACTACGTCATAGAGCTCTCCGCTTCTTTCAAGAGAAGGCAGAAGGTCAAATATATCTGCGCACTTGTATCCTGCAACGCCGCTTTCGTCTTTTAAAGGGACGCTGTCACCTTCATACTTTCTTGCATCAAATCCGTTAAGACGCGCATTCTCCATAGCCTGATCTATAGCAAGGTCTGAGGCATCTACTGATAGTATAGACTTAGCTCCTCCTGCCATAGCATTAAGACCAAATGAACCTGTATGAGTGAAGCAGTCAAGAACCCTTGCATTCTTACAAAGAGGTCTTATAGACATACGATTGAGCTTCTGGTCAAGGAAAAATCCTGTCTTCTGGCCATCTTTTACATCAACTATGTATTTGATATCATTCTCTACTATCTCAACATTTGTATCAAACTCAGCTCCGATAAAACCCTTGGTACGCTCAAGTCCCTCAAGTTCTCTAACCTTGGCATCACTTCTTTCATATACTCCGCGGATCTTGATGCCGTCTTTTTCAAGAACTTCTTTGCACAGGTCTATTATCATCTCTTTCATCTTGTCAGTACCAAGTGCAAGAGACTCTATAACAAGGCAATCGTTAAACTTATCAATTGTGATCCCTGGAAGGAAATCAGCCTCGCCAAATATAAGACGACAGGAATCAGAAGTTACACCTTCGTATCTAAAGAGCTTGCCATCAAATCCGTATATGGCCTTTCTATAATCCCATGCATTCTGAACCCTGGTTCTTATAAGAGCTTCATCAACCTTGTTGTCCTTCTTTCTTGACATCAGGCGGACTCTTATCTTGGATATATCATTGATAAAACCATATCCAAGGAAGAAATCATCAAAATCGTGAACTTCAACAATATCACCATTTTCATAGCTTCCTGTAACCTTGGCTATCTCATTATCAAAAACCCAAAGGCCTCCTGCTTTAATAGTGCGGCCCTCGCCTTTTTTCAAAATAATCTTTGCATCTGATATGGAAATTGTATTACTCATGTTAAACCTTTCTGTGCTATATTAAACAAAAGAATTGGACTATAATACTATACTCAAACTTCTTTTTTACACAACTATTCTACTAACTTTTTATCGGATAGTCCATTTTCAAACTTATTAAAAACTAATTGGCGCTGCGAGCTCCACCAATTTGAACTATCAGCCACTTTCTATGCTCGCGACATGAGGTTAATATATGATACAGGATATAGCACCATCAATTTTTCATAATGAATATGTAGTTAGAGAGCCTTCGCCGAATGATTACGTCTTTATTTTCAAAAACAGGCAGATCCTTGTAAGAGATGATGGAGATAGTATTACATGCCCAAAGGTCTCAGATATCGGAAATGACAAGCTTCAGTTTCTCTTCACTATCAACAATAAATACAACTACCTTTATCTTGGTGATGAAGATATCGCTTCGGAAGGCTTCTACTATACAGATTTAAAAAGCCTCAGGCGTACTGATAATAAACTCCTTGCCTTCGCCGGCATGACAGCTTATCACCTTCATACCTGGTATACCAATAACCGCTTCTGCGGAAGATGCGGCTCTAAGACTATTATATATAACAAAGAAAGAGCTCTAAAATGCCCTGATTGTGGTAACATCATATATCCCCGCATATCTCCTGCTGTCATCATAGCTGTAACAGATGGTGACAAGATAGTTGTCACAAGATATGCAGGACGTGAATATAAAGGACTTGCTCTTATAGCAGGTTTCTGCGAGATCGGCGAGACCGCAGAAGAAACTGTAGCTCGTGAAGTCATGGAAGAAGTCGGACTTAAAGTCAAGAATATCCGCTATTACAAAAGTCAGCCCTGGGGATTTGAATCAGATCTTCTGCTTGGCTACTACTGCCAGCTTGATGGCGACGGTACTATTACAATGGATGCTTCCGAACTTAAGACCGCCGAGTGGGTACATAGGGATGACCTTGAAGAAGACAAAGAGCACGTAAGTCTTACTGCTGAAATGATGATGGCTTTTAAGCATAAACTCTTTTGACATTTCAGCAAGCTACAGGCTTCCATAAGGGGGCTGAAAAAAATTTGATAAAAAAATCTGGATTTTTTAAATTTTAGAGTTGACACTCAATTCCAATTGCGGTAATATACTTCTTGTCGCTGCGAAACAGGCAGCCGACAAAACTTAATAAATGCGATAGTGGCGTAGTTGGTAACGCGCGACCTTGCCAAGGTCGAGACCGCGGGTTCGAGCCCCGTCTATCGCTCGCGTAAAGAGATGATCACATTATCATCTCTTTTTTATCGAATCGTATTTCTAAAGATAAAAACCACCAATCCTGACCAATCAGGCATGGTGGTTTTTATCGCTCTGTCATTCTTTTTCGTTATAAACAAGAACTTTGTCAGTTAGTTTACGGCTCATCTCGTGTCTGGCCTTTCGCTGCTCAACTGTATCAAAGACAATTGAAAAATCATAATCCTCCGGATAAAGCTGATCAGCTTTTACATGAAGTTTTACCCTCTTATGATTGATATAGATCTTCTTGTTTGGAAGCTGTACACGCAGGATTCCCTTACTATTTATTGGTTCACATACAATTCCAATCTTTTTATCCGGATAGATCATCACGCTGTCGCCGATGCTAAATTTCTGCTCAAGTTCTGCAGTGGAATGTATCTTCTTATTCTTAATTATCCTGCTGCCTTTGTTTCTTTTTGCGCTTTTCTTTTTGCCTGAAAATGCATATTCTTTAGCAGCCTCTTTTCCATAGGCAGCTTCAGCTGCTACAGCCAACATTTCGCTTGGCATTCCAAGTCTTTCAGCAATATAAAAGGCGCAGCTGTCTCCTGCTTCTCCGATGATCATCTCATAGGTGGGACGGAGAGTCTCTATGTCAAAAGCCATCCTTGCATTCACAATGTGTTCCGTCTTAGCTGCATATTCCTTGATCTCAGGATAATGGGTTGTTACAAGAAAATTTGCATTGCTTTTCCTAAGCTCTTCAAGTATCGCTACTGCAATTCCCATGCCCTCTGCAGGGTCTGTACCTGATCCAAGTTCATCCATGATAACAAGACTGTCGTGATTCACCTCATTAAGGATAGCAAGAACATTTTTAATATGTGCCGAGAAGGTTGATAGGTTCTCTGACAGATTCTGACCATCACCAATATCAGATAAGTAACTACTGTTCATACAGATGTCAGCTTCCTTGCAGGCAACGTGAAGTCCGCACTGAGCCATATAGCAGCTTAGCATGACTGTCTTAATACTAACCGTCTTTCCACCGGTATTAGGGCCTGTAATCACTATTCCTCGAATTCCTTCTTCTCCAAGTGAAAAATCAAGTGGAACGTTTATCTCTTTATCCATCAGTGGATGCCTTGCCTTCACAAGCTTAATACATCTATCAAGGTTTATGGAAGGCTCTGCGCAATCCAGGTCTATACTGAGCTTTCCCTTGGAAAAAATGTAGTCCAGCTTTTCCATCATCTTGACATTTTCTTCCATGATCGCAGCATAAGATGACACCATGGCTGTAAGAGTATAAAGTATCCTGTAAACTTCATTTTCCTCGTCAATACGCAGAAGTTCCAGATCTTCATAGCACTTCGCAAGTCCCTCAGGCTCTACAAAAAGAGTACTGCCGGTAGATGACTTATCGATCACGCTTCCCGGAATTTTAAATTTATACTCCTTCTTTACAGGGACGCAGACTCTTCCATTTCTAACTGTATGATATGAATCTGCCATGTAATCCTTATTTTTCCTAATGATCTGATCAGCCTTAAGCTTTATAGTCTCTTCCATGGATACTATCTGGTTCCTGAGATCATAAAGCTCTTTGGATGCTCTGTCATCTACTTCTTCATTCCTGATCTGACTTGATATCTCATCCTTTAGATCCAGAAGAGGATTTAAGTTTTCATCATAGTAAGATAGAGCGTTTTCATACTGTTTACCCTGAGCCAGGTAATCCATCATTCTTTCTACAGCAACAAGTACTCTTTCTACTCTTTCAAGCTGATAAGGAGTTAGACAACTTCCCGTCTCAGCTATGGTCAGT
>JAEEGF010961174.1_pt1 | contig 50557 bp, 33 predicted proteins | sample 9134171 | NCBI WGS metagenome assembly JAEEGF01 (sample SAMN16246542, study PRJNA631951) | gut metagenome | biome: gut microbiome; feature: rumen; material: AP-attached | host: Bos | place: Iran: Karaj | collected 2018-10
CGACAGCATCTTTGCCGGCCTCGATTCGCTAAAATTCAAGATTATCATTCCCGCTGAGCGCTGCGAGGACTTCGAGAACGACTTGTCGTGGGGACAGTACAAGCGTTTTTTCAAATATGAGGATGTGGAAGAGGTGACCAACTTTACCGAGTTTGGCGTGAAGTATGCCTTTAGCTATCAGAATGCCAACCAGTACGTGGAGAAGCAGGGCGGACACACCATAGAGCACCTGCATGCCATTGGCCCCGATGATGACTATATCAGGGACAACAATGGCGCATTGGGCTTCTTCAACGACATCGGTTCCTACAACAACTATAAACTGGACTATGTCCGCAGGAATGCGTTCCGCAAGAACCAGAACGTGAAGAGTGTCTCCTTCTGGGACGTGGCAGGCTGGCTGTGGACGGGCGATGCCTATACCGACCTGCAGATGGCGCTGCTGGACTCGTGCTTCGCCGAATGTCCCAACCTCGAGTATGTCGATATGCTCTACTTGCGCACCGATGGTTCGAACATCGCCGAGCCGCTCACTCCCGCCATGTTGCAACTGGGCAGCGGCGTGTTCGACAAGTCGCCGAAGGTTCGATTCAAGATGACCGACCGGCAGACGGAGTGGTTCGCCGCCGACTCTGCTTGGGAGAAATATGAAGACCGCTTCCTGCCCTGCCTTTTCCTGCCTGCCGACCCCGTGGTGGTGAGCAAGCTGAGTGACCTGAAATACCGCACCGACGTGGCCCGTGCATGGTACGACAACAACGCCTCGAAGTGGGGCGGCTGGCTAGACATCACGCGGGTGACATCGGACAGCTATCTGAACGGCAAGTTCTCGAACAACACAGACCTGCGCTCGTTTCCCGACTTCAAGCGCTTCGAGCTGGTGGGTCTCACCCAGGTGGGCGGCTCGTGGTTCATCAACTGCTCGAACCTGAACGCCATCGAACTGCCTTCGACCATCAAGCATATCGGCGGCTGGGCCTTCTACGGCTGTTCGAACCTGAAGGAGATTACCATTCCCGCTACCGTGGAAACCATCGATGCTAGTGCTTTTGAGTACAGCGGCTTGAAGACCGTGCGCTGCCAGGGCACCAAACCTGCCCAGTTAGGCAACAATGTGTTCAACCTCAGCAACTATAACGGCTTCGTCATCTACGTGCCTGCCGAGGCTGTGGATGCTTACAAGAAGGCCTGGCCCAGCTATGCCCAATACATCAAGGCCGACAGCGAGGAGCCTGCCCTCATCATGGAGGTCACTCTCGACCAAGCCGGACAGCTGGCCGAGAAGTTAGGACTGACCGCCATTATGGACGGCAGCGCCGTACGCCACCTCGGTGGAGCCTACTGGAAATACAAGAAGTTGAAGGTGAACGGCCCGATGAACGGCATTGACGTGGGCGTGCTGCGCATTATGATGGGGGCCGATGCTTGGGATAGCGACCCGACGGACGGACAGCTTGCCTACGTGGACCTCTCGGGCGCTAACCTCTTGAAGGACAAGGAGCACTCCTATAATAAATTTGGAGTGGACGAATACTTGGAGAAGGCCGATTGGGTAGGCGAATACATGTTCCACAACTGTACGGCACTTGAAACGATCATCCTGCCCAACAGCGTCACCGAGATTGGCGAGAACACCTTTCAGGATGCCAAGAACCTGAAGCGCCTCGCCGTGGGCAAGGGACTGAAGCGCTATACCCGCGACCTGCTGCAGAATCTCATGAGCGGCATTGACGAACTGGTGTTCCTCACTGATGAGTTTGCCACCAGCGAGAGCGACGACCCGTGGGAGGCTCCTATAGCCCGGGTTTATACGAAGCAGTCACTGCTTGGCGACTACATGAGCGATCCTGCCCTGACCAACCGTGCCCGATACATCTCAGCGCCGTTCGAAGATGACGAGGCAATGAAGATACTGGCTGAAAACAAGCAGTACTTCCCATCGGAGTATTTTAAGATGAACAACATCGACGGAGTGTTCACCGGCAACACACGTCTCACAACGCTCGACGAGCTTCCATTCTTTACCGAATTGCACAGCCTGCATGCCCAAGAATTCATGGGTTGCAGCAGTCTGAAGCGCATTACACTGCCCGATTCACTCACGGTGATAGGCAGAGAGGTGTTTGGGGGATGCCAGCAGCTGGAAACCATCAGCATCGCTGCCGATAGCGTGCCCGAACTGGCCACCGACGCCCTGCGCGACCTGCCCGCCGACTTCAAGATCATCGTGCCGAAGACGCACGTCAAGCGTTACCGCGAGAAGTGGGAGCAGTATGCAGATCACATTGTGGTCGAGGACGAGGAGTTGCGCAACGACATCATCGAGGTAACACTCACCGAGCCAAACACGCTGGCAGAGAAATTAGGGTTGAAGACGACGACAGTGCAAAAAGGAACATACTATGATCCAATTAAAGATGAAGAAGAACAATTATATTGTATTACCTCCGTCACTGGCGATTACTCCAACATCCGTGCCCTGAAGGTCAACGGCCCTATAGGATGTGCTGACTTCTGTGTGATGCGTTTCCTGGCTGGCTACGATATCGTGAGGGACATGAATAACACGAGTCCCTTTGGCAGCTGCCGCAACTATCTGGGTCGGTTGGAATACATTGACCTATACGAGGCCGATATCGAGCCTTCCGAATACTTGACAGATGGTGCTGGGTGGCAAATGAGCATCAAGTTCCTTACAAAAAATGAAGATGATGTCCTGCCAGGTTTCGCCTTTGGACGGAGCTATTCGCTGAAGACAGTCATCCTGCCAAAAACCATGAAACGCGTCAAGGAACGAGCCTTCCAGGAGTGCGAATATTTGGAAACATTGGTTCTCGGCGACGAGTGCGAGGAATTCGTTTGGAGTGCTTTGGACGACTGCGCCTCGATGACTCGCATGTACATCCTCTCGAGAAAGAAGATGGAGATGGAGAACGAAAGCTGGGTGTGGCGCAACCTATGCAATAACTATAGTCCGACATTCGATGCCTTCTATGTGCGTCCGTCGCTATATCAAGAATATATAAATGATGATGCCTACACCGGTGCGCGTCAGCGCACGAACAACATCAGTTCAGGTGCCTTCAAGGATGACGAGTCGTTTGCGGCCTTCGCTGCTCACGCCGCTGCCACTGAGGACGACCTGATGCAGATCAGCGACATCACCGGCTGGTTCCGCAACCATACCGGTGTTATCGATTTTAACGCCTTGCAGTACACCAGCATTGACTCCCTGCGCACCGCTGACGTGGCGCCGCTCACGCAACTGCGCAGCGTCACGCTGCCTGCTACCATCCAGGGCGTAGGCCAGGATGCCTTTAAGAACGCCACCGGTTTGCGCTACGTGGATATGAGCCAGTGCGCCGACTATGCCCCCACGCTCGCCGCTGAGGGTGGTGTGCGCTCGCTCGGCATCGGTGAGAACACGCTTGCCTACATGCCTGCACAGTATGGCGAATCTAGTGATGTAAACGTAGCTGTTAGCAACGGTGCAGGATTCAGGACTCAGACTTTCCGTCTGGTGGACGGACTGGACTACTGCGTACCATTTTCCGTAATGGCCGATAACGTAGAGAACACGCGAACATTAGAGAAGAGCGATGTGCCCTACACCATTTGTCTGCCTTATGCCATTGACATACCCAGTGGAGCGAAGGTGTACCGACTCTCAGGTCGTGGCTCGAACGAGCTGATTTTTGCCCAGCACACAGATTGCATGGAGGCCATGCAGCCCTATCTCGTCTGGGCTGAGAACAGCGATGCCCTGCTTTCGACCGTAAGCACGACACTGCCTGCCAGCACCGATGCCGGCAGCGAAGGATGTCAGCTGCAGGCAGTGGGCTATACCCTACGCGGTACATTGGATGCCATCAGCAATCAGGAGGCCGTGGAGTTGGGTGCCTATGTGATGAACGATGATGCGAAGTGGCATCCCGTGCTCTCTGACACTGAGACCCACAAGGCTGTGACTATCCCTGCCTTCCGTTGCTTCCTGCTGCAAAGCCGTCAGGGTGGAACCCGTGGCGCCATCGGAATGACGCTGGAGGATGCTACTGGTATTGAACAGCTGCGTACCATTGACAACGACGGCACCGAGCGCATATATGATCTTAGCGGTCGTCGCATCGATGGAAACACGAAGGGAATTATGATCAAAAACGGACGTAAAATCATCAACAAATAAATAACTATGAAGAATCTTAAGATAATGAGTATGCTGTTCGGGAGCCTAATGCTCCTTGGCAGCCTTTCCTCGTGTGGCAGTGACGAGCCAGAGGAATTGATAGTTACGAGTGCCAAGGCGGAGTATGTGGTGAACCTTAGCCAGAACCTACTCGATGCCGCCACCGTCACCGTCTATTATATCGATGCCAACGGACAACAAGCACAGGAGAACGCTATTTCTACCACATGGACGAAGACCGTCAGCTATTCCACACTGCCCACTAATGCCGGCTTTAGCGTACAGTCCACCTTGAAGGGCGAGCCCACGATGGAGGAATACCTTGTGGAAGCCGACGGTCAGATGACCATCACTGTGTTCGACCAGCACGGCGAACATTTTGGCACTCCCTTCGTGGGCAACAAGCATGAGGCAAAGGGTCAGCTCGGCCCCAACTTCCTAGGCCAATTTATGACGCGTATTAGCATTCGTTTGCTTGAGGCCAAGGCTATCTTGGCCGACGGTACAATCAGCAACACGACTATCACCTGGGGGGACAATGCCGATAACGTCGATCCCAACCGCGATACCGAAATCTCTACCGACGGAGCCACTGGTACGACACGGGGGGATGTTTAACCACTAATTACATTTTCATAGAATAACTCTGACGTCTAACGAATGTCTGTTTCTCTGAGTCATAGGATTTGCGCATGGTGGAGGCGACTCAACGAGCGACAGCAACGCCCTACAGTACACACGGAGATGAGCGATGGGGCGCACACATGTGTCAACTGCGGCACGGCGTTCGTGGGGCGGTTCTGTCCTCAGTGTGGGTTACGGGTTAGACGACGTCGTACGACAACGAAGGACATCGTGCAGGAGTTCCTTGAGATCTGGGACCTGGGTTCGCGGACGGTCTTTCGCACCATCTATGAATTGTTTTGGCGCCCCGGCTACATGATACGCGATTACCTGAATGGTCATCAGCCATTTTACTATTCACCATTCAAGATGGTCGTTTTCGCGACACTCATCTTTGCCCTTATTGCCTCGCTGCGAGGCATCGAACCGAATGCGGGGGATGCTTTCGTCTATGGCGACGTGTTCCAACGCTATAGTGACACACCGTGGGTGATCAGCTTTTTCGCCCGCATCGACAGGCTGCTAGTGTGGCTTTATACTCACCCGGCCTATCAGACCTTTGTGGCAGGCATTTTCTACATTGTAGCCTCATGGATTGTGTTCCTAAGGCGTATGACGTTCTTCGAGGTGTTTTTCTCACAACTCTATATCTCCTGTCAAATGCAAATTGTAGGGGCGCTGTGGGTGTTGGTCACAGGCAGCGAAGCGTACTATAATGTGCCACCTTTCGCCGTGCCAATTCCCATCGGCGTGCCCCTGCTCTGCTATGACTACGCCCAGCTCTACCGGTTGCCCTTATGGCCAGCGCTCTGGCGCACCGTACTAACCTTCGTGCTTACACTTCTGCTGATGCTAACGGTGGGTGCTCTGCCTATCTTACTTGTAAAAATCTTCTAATTTATAAACAAGATGAAAAAGAATCTACGAATGATGACTGGCATTCTCATGTGGGGTGTAATGCTCCTCGCATGCGGTCTTGTAATTACAACACTGACAGCCTGTGGCCGTGACGACGATCCTGCCGCCAATGGTATTGACGACCTGGCCTATTTGAAGCAACGCATTGCTGCCGACGGCTCGCTGGTATATGGAGTGCAGTTGGGCACCGACACGAAGGATATCGTGAACCGCCCCGTGGCCACTGTTGCCGAGGCTCAAGCTGAGTTCTACAAGCTCCTCTCCGGTGGTTCTGCCCATCAGGGGCTGAGCATCGCTGCCGACGGCACCATCACTTGCTGTTTGACAACTGCCAACGGGAAGCCTCAGGGTACCATCACCTACCGTGCGTCACAAAGCGAGACAATCTATTATTGCGCCGAGGTTACCTTCAGTACGGAGGTTAGGGCGGCCACAGGCATCAGCTGCCTGCGCTATATACTCTACGACCGCTGGCCCGAGGAAGGCAACGGATTCTTGAAAGACATTCTGGATGGCATTAAGAAATAGACTATGAAGAATAGTCATTTTGTGTTGTTGGCGACAGTGTTACTGTTGACGGGCTGCACGAAGGAATGCAACACCATCTATAGGCTCGACCCGAACGAGGAGGTAGCGAGCACCACGCCGCTGGTGACAGTCGTCTACGATGCCGATGCACTGGGCGACAATTCATATAATGATTTGATCTACAATGGTGTAGAAAGAATAGCTCAGGAGTTGGGGCTGCGTACAATGCAACAATCGCCACGAACGTACGAGGAGGGCCTGCAGTATCTGGAGCTGATGTTCCGACAGATGGAAACGGCACAGGATTCGGTGCGTCGCCTGCTGGTGGTGGCCTCGCCCGGCTACGATGACTTCATCCGCGGGAACAACAGACGTTTGGAAGCGAATCCATTCGCCGACCTGCTTTACTTGGAGACGCGCACGCCATTGGAGGGCAAGGGCTCGACGCTTTTCCTGACCTATTACGGCGCGATGTACGAGGGTGGCAGGATAGAGGCCGCCGTGGAGCGGACAAACGCCCTGCTGGTAGGTGCCAACCGCCAGACACCGGCCATTACAGATGCCATGTTGGGTTATCACGACGGCTTCCAGGCCGGTCTGAAACTGCTGACGGAAAAGCAGGCCAGCCGGAACCATCTGTCCTCGACCTACCTCGACGAGACGGGCGCAGGTGGCTTTAGCGTGGCCGACACAACGGCCCTGAGACTGCTGCGACAATGGCGTGACGAGGATATCACCACAATAGTACCCGTATGCGGCGGAGCATCGAACACGTTCTCCCGCATGATCAATTCGACGCTGGAGGCAATGACCATCATAGGCATCGATATCTTCTACGACAATTACTTCTCCTCATACTCGATAGTGAAGCACATCGACCGCGCCATTACACAATGCATCCGACAATGGCTCAACGAAGGAGCGATGCCCAAGCACCAGTTGCTTGGACTGGCAGATGGCTATACGGAGGTGATCCTGAACCCAGACAGAGACATCTATATCTGGACACCTTCAGGATATGAGGGAGAGACGGTACCACGCCTGACGATGGAAATGAAACAGGAAATGCACGAAGAAGCCGTGAGAAAGGAGGAAGAGCGTGAGAAGAAGTAAGATGTCTGATGGAAGGTGGAAGATGCTGCTGTGCGCGTCATGCATGATGCTGCTTACAGCCTGCAGGCAGGGGGATGACACCATCGTCTATCAACAGTCGCGGCGATGGGTGGAGAAGACGGTGGCCGTGGTGGCACCGACGAGTGCCGATGTGGCTACAAAGGCACGGTTTGAAAGGACGGCACAGTGGTTCCTCGACAACCTGCACCAGGCACAGCTGCACGACACACTGTGTATTGAGCTGAAGTTGGAATGGCATGACGAGCTGACGGAAGACCTCGCACGGCTCGGCGAGACATTGGCTGACCGGGAGGACGTGCTTGCAGTCATCGGTCCCTTCGGCAACGACGGAGTGGCGCAACTGGCTCCAGCCTGTCAGCAGACCCACAAGCCCGTCATCGCACCGACGGCCACCAGTGAGGACGTAATCCGCCGCTTCGCCGTAGGTACGGCGGGTGTGGCCAATAAGGAGCCGTTCCTCTGGTCGCTGACCGAAACCGACATCACCTTCTGCGAGGTTTTGATGAGCATGTATGCCTCGTATGTCAAAAGCCAAGATTACGACCTTGAGACCAGCACCCCGGCAGCCATGTTCTCACCTGACGACAGTTACGGGCGTACGTTCTTCGACTGGGGACCCTATCAGGCTGAAGAAATGGGCATACCATTCTCGCACAACGACCAATATACCGACGATGCCGACCTACGACGTCGCATGAAAGACTACCTGGATGAGCTGAGCGAGTTGCCCGGTTTCGGCAGTATCAACATCGGAAGCTTTTGTGTCATCGAAAACACGCAGCAGCTCTACGACATTGCCCGTGTGCGCATGGAATGGTGGGACATCGACCCCGACGAACCGATGGAAGAAGAAGGGAAAACGGAGATGCAACAGATCCTTGAATTTTGGGGACGCACCTATTTCGCCTACAACAACCTGACGCAGGAAAGCCTGGATGCCCTTGGTCAGAAGGGAGCCGACATCCTGCAGTATTATCAAGGTTTCTCACCATATGCCGACCCTACAACGGGTTTCGAAAAGAGCTACGAGGTGAAGTTTGGCACCAAGCCCACCCTTGCCGAGTGTAAGTTCTACGATGCTCTGATGCTGGCCGCTTTCGCAATTTCGTATACTGAGCACCAAGGTTCTGTGGTCGGCGATGCTATCAACAACGATCTTAACAAGGCCATCATTGCCATTACCACCCCACAGGCTCAGCAACTCAGCGGTGCCGCATGGAGCGCCACGTCGATGGAACTCTACCTGAATGCCTTAGAGCAGGGACAACTGATGGACTTCAAGGGTGCCTCGGGTGATATCCGTTTTGACAGCGAAACTTTTACCTCGTCGATTCACACCACCTACGTACACTGGCAAATCAAAGACGGCAAACTCACCCACCAGAACTACCTGAGCAGCGACGGTAGCCATAGGACAGGCTCTGCGATGGCAGCCTGGAGTTGGCTAGTAGAGAACGCAGAGGAAGCCTTTGCTAATGAAGCAGAGAACAAGGATGTCGGCATTACATATCCAGCTCTCTCAGCCCAGTATGCCGTATTGGTGCAGGGCAGCAACGGTTGGAACAACTACCGTCATCAAGCCGACGTGCTCAACATTTACCAAATGCTCAAAAAGAACGGCTATGACGATGAGCACATTATTCTTATTATTGACAAGGCTCTAGGCACCGACTCGAAGAACCCCGAACCGAGCGTTATCCGTGCTGAGGATGGCGGTACCAATTTATTAGACGGCAGTGTCACAGACTATGACAATGCAGATATTATGCCTGACGACATCTGCAACATCCTGCTCGGCGTTAAGACGGACAAGACGCCAATCGTGCTGCCAAAGGATGCGGAACAGAACGTGCTACTCTTCTGGAGTGGTCACGGCCATAACCGTGCTGGCAATGGTACCGACGAACTGGCATGGCGTAATGCCGACACAGGCCATGGCATGACGGCCAATCTCCTGCGCCAGACCATCAGCCAGATGCAGCAGCAGGGGCATTATCGTAAGATGCTCGTCCTCACGGAGCCATGTTTCTCTGAGGCCGTTATTACACCTTTGGTAGGTATTCCTGGCGTATTGGCTATGTCAAGTGCCGGCACCTACGAACAGTCGTTTGCCGACAACTGGAGCTCAGAACTTGGTGTGTGGCGCTGCGACCGTTTCAGCCATAACCTTGTCACCCATCTCACGGCCTCGCCCTCAACAACCTACCGAGACCTCTACCTCTATTGTGCCCAGCATACCTTGGGTTCGCATGTCCATATTGTGAACTCCGCCCATTTCGGAAACCTCTACACCACCGGCCCGCAGGAATTCTTTGACATAGTCAAATAGAAAACGCCATTTTTTGTGTAGATGTGTAGATGATTTTAAAGAAAAAACTTGTTTTTTCCACCGAAAGAATACCCTTTTAATCTCACAGAAGACCTTTCTAATCTGACAGAAGGCCTTTTTAATTTGGCAGAAGGGCCTTCTATTTTGTCAGATGCTTTATCTGCGTTGCCAGATGCTTGGGCTGAGCGCACAGCCCATTGGGCTACGCTCGTAGCGTTAAAGATTGCGAAACACCCCCAACACCTACCTTTTCTATTGTAAGGTGTTGAAAATAAATATGTAATAGCAGGTAGGTGTTTGTCGAGCACCTACCTAACACCTACCTGTCACTTACCAGTTTGTAAAAGCACATTCACTTTCATTTCTCAACCTTCTCAAGTTCTTGACTGTTTGATTATTCAACACATTATTTCCACATGGTTGCTCATAGTTTTGCTGCGCCACCCATTCATGGAAAACTCTTGGTAATTCGCGTTTACTTTGTTTATAATTCTCTGATTTCCATTTTTTCGGACATTCAGATAAGTTGACAGGTAAGTGTCAGGTAGGTGTTTTGCGAACACTTACCTGGCTTAACGGCTTATAACATAGTCAGTTCTGGCGAAAAAGGTAGGTGTTGGCACTTTTTCGGGAGTAAACATAAAATAGTTCTAGCGTTTAACCGAGTCAACTTATCTAAGGGTTAAGAAACATAGGTAGTCAACCTTTTTCAGGAAACTACCAGATGTCTTACCCTCACTCTACCTCCTTCGGACGGCGGAGGGGGATGAGGCCTGAGTGGGCGGAAACGGGGATGAGGGTGACGTGGTCGGTGGCGTTGTCAACGAGGAGAAGCGTGGTTTCTTCGGCAAGGCGGGTGTGGGTGAGGGTGTCTCCCGCATGGGCGTGAGAGGCGATGAGGCTGTCGTTCAGCCAGACGGCAAGGTCCTGCCCACGGAAGTCGTCCGTAACGACAAACTGATAGACATCCTGACGGATACGCTCCTCGCGGTTGCCCAAAAGGTTGTAACTCCAGAGGAGGAACATCAGCACGACAGCAAACACGGCTACAAACAGCACGGCTGTGCCCGCAAGAAATGATTTATTGGCATTCTTGGCTTTTCGCATGGCGCAAAGGTAGTTTATGCCGAGCGATAAAACAAGAATAACAGCGCATTTTTTGATTTTTCCGAGGCTCAACCCGGCTAAAACGTCATTAAAGGGAGGGCAAAAACGCTGAAATTGTAATTTTTTTGCAAAAATGTTTTGTCCTTATTATAAAAAGCAGTACTTTTGCCAGCGATTTAGGTGATTAACGCTTAAGTGGCTCCTTTTTCAGGGAGCCATTTCATTTAAATGAGGAAGAAAGAAAAGACCATAAGTCAGACGAAACAGTTTTGCATACATGATTGAAAAGAACAAAATTATCGAGATTGTAAATGAGTGGCTTGAGGGCAAGGACTACTTTCTTGTGGACGTTACCGTAAGCCCTGACGACGAAATTGTTGTGGAGATTGACCATGCCGACGGCGTGTGGATTGAGGATTGCGTGGAACTGAGCCGTTACATTGAGTCGAAGCTCAATCGCGACGAGGAGGACTTCGGACTGGAAGTCGGCTCGGCAGGCATCGGACAGCCCTTCAAGGTACGTCAGCAGTACGTGAACCACGTGGACAAAGAGGTGGAAGTGCTGGCAGGCGACGGACGCAAATATCGCGGCACGCTCAGCGAGGCTACGGACGACACCTTCACCGTCACCGTGCAGGAGAAAGTGCTGGCTGAAGGCGCCAAGCGCCCCAAGATGGAGCCCGTCCCCCACACCTGGCGCTACGATGAGGTGAAGTACACCAAGGCTATCATCACATTCTGATAAGGTTAGAGCAAAAAAACAAACACAATATACAACATGGCAACAACAGCAAAAAAGAACACCATCAGCCTGGCAGACATGTTCCAGGAATTCAAGGAATCGAAAAACATTGACCGTACGACGCTCATCAGCGTGCTCGAGGAGAGCTTCCGCAGCGTCATCGCCAAGACGTATGGCAGCGACAAGAACTACGACGTCATCGTCAACCCCGACAAGGGTGACTTCGAAATCTACCGCAACCGCGAGGTAGTGGAGGACGAGGAATTCACAAACCCCAACACCGAGATTCCCCTCTCCGAGGCACAGAAAATCGACGAAGACTACGAGCCGGGCGAGGAAGTGACGGAGGAGGTACACTTTGCCGATTTCGGTCGACGCGCCATCCTCACCCTGCGCCAGACGCTTGCTGCCAAAATCCTTGAGCTGGAGAAGGACAGCCTCTACAACAAGTACAAAGAGCAGATTGGCTCCATCGTGGCAGCCGAGGTCTACCAGATTTGGAAAAAGGAGCTGCTGCTGCTCGACGACGAGGGCAACGAGCTGCTGCTGCCGAAGAGCGAGCAGATTCCCAGCGACTTCTTCCGCAAGGGCGAAACCGTGCGTGCCGTTGTGCTCCGCGTGGACAACGACAACAACAACCCCAAAATCATCCTCAGCCGCACGTCCAACCTTTTCCTGCAGCGCTTGCTAGAGCAGGAGGTGCCCGAAATCAACGACGGCCTCATCACCGTGCGCCGCATCGCCCGCATCCCCGGTGAGCGTGCCAAGATTGCTGTGGAGAGCTACGATGACCGTATCGACCCCGTCGGCGCCTGCGTCGGCGTGAAGGGCAGCCGCATTCATGGCATCGTGCGTGAGCTGCGCAACGAGAACATCGATGTCGTCAACTACTCCTCCAACATCGAAATCTTCATCAAGCGCGCTCTCCGTCCCGCCGAGGTCTCCAGCCTCGTCATGGACCAGGAGAACCACAAGGTGGAGGTTTACCTGAAGCCCGAGGAAGTCTCCCTCGCCATCGGTAAGGGTGGCTCGAATATCAAGCTGGCGAGCATGCTCACGGAATACACCATCGACGTCTTCCGCGAAATCGACGATAAGCAGGAAGAAGAGGACGTCTATCTGGAGGAATTCGCCAACGAGATAGACCAGTGGATCATCGATCAGTTTATTGGCATCGGCCTCGACACCGCCAAGAGCGTGCTGGCTGTACCCCGCGACGAACTTATCAAGAAAACCGACCTTGAGGAGGAGACCATCGACAACGTGCTCGAGATTCTCCGTGCTGAATTTGAGGAAGACTAATCTTTAATCATCACTTCATGGCAAGATTTAGTAAGGTAATCAAAGATTTGAACATAGGAAGGCAGCGCGCCATCGACTTCCTGGAGAAGAAGGGCTGTCCCGTGGAGGACGACCTGAACGCGAAGCTGACCGACGAGCAGGTAGCCCTGCTCACCACCGAGTTTGCTCCCGACAAGAATCTCAAGAAGGAAACCGAGAAGCGCCAGGCTGAACGTCAGGAGCGCCACGAACGCTTCCAGGCCGAGAAAGAAAAGGAGAAAAAAGCTGCCTCCAAAGAGCCGGAGATGGTGGAAACTGTTGTGCCTGAAGAAGCCAAGCCGCGCTTTACCACAATAGGTAAGATTGACCTGGAAGAACTTTCAGGCAAGAAAAAGGCTGCCAAGGCAACGGAGAAGAAGGAGAAAGTCGCTGAAAAGCCCAAGGCAAAAGCAGCAGAAAAGCCAGAGAAGGCTGCCAAAGAACCCAAGGAGCAGGTGGCAGAGAAGCCCGAAGAGACGGTAGCCGAAACGCCCAAGGAGGAAGTGGCTGAAATGCCCAAGGAGCCTGTAGCCGAAACCGCTCCCGTCAAGGAAGAACCCCAGGAAGAAATCGCCGAGGCTCCCGCTGTTGTTGAAACCGAAGAATCTGAGGAATCCGAGGAATCCGAAGAATCCGAAGAACAGTCAGAAAAGAAGGAAGAGGAAATCTTCGAGTTTGACCATTCAGACTTGCAAATGAAACCGCTTACCGTCCTCGGCAAGGTCGACCTTAGCGCTATTAATCAATCCACTCGTCCGAAGAAAAAATCGAAGGAAGAGAAGAAAAAGGAACGCGAGGAGAAGGAGAAAGCCCGTCAGGAACAGCGCAAACAGATTAAGGAGAACATCCTCAAGGATATCCGCAAGGATAGCGGCGCCAAAGGTACGGGTGAGGCTCAGAAGAAAAAGCGCAACCGCATTGGCGGTAGCGAGCGCGTGGACATCAACAAAGCCGGCGCAGCTGTCGGTGGACCGTCTTCTTCCAACAACAACGGCAAACGCGAAGACCGTCGCGGCAAAAGTGCCGAACGGGATAGAGATCGCGCACGTCGCATCCTGGAGAAGAACGAGCTTAACGAAGGTGATGTTTCAAAGCAAGTGAAGGACACGCTGGCCCGCCTGACCAACAAGCAGAAGTCAGCCTCAGCCAAATACCGCAAGGAAAAGCGCGAGCAAGCCTTCAACCGTCAGTTAGAGCAGTTGGCCGAAGAAGAGGCTGGCAGCAAGGTGCTGAAGCTGACGGAGTTCGTCACCGCCAACGAATTGGCAAGCATGATGAACGTCGGCGTGGCACAAGTCATCGGTACATGCATGAGCGTAGGTATCATGGTTTCTATCAACCAGCGCCTTGATGCTGAAACCATCAACCTTGTGGCCTCAGAATTCGGCTTTACGACCGAGTTTGTCAGTGCCGAGGTAGCCAAGGCTGTCACCGAGGAAGCTGACGATGAAGCCGACCTCCTGCCCCGTGCTCCCATTGTCACCGTCATGGGTCATGTCGACCACGGTAAGACATCGTTGCTTGACTACATCCGCAAGTCGAACGTCATTGCCGGCGAGGCGGGCGGTATCACGCAGCACATCGGTGCTTACAACGTCACTCTTGAGGACGGGCGCCATATCACCTTCCTTGACACCCCTGGACACGAAGCCTTTACCGCCATGCGTGCCCGTGGTGCGCAGGTAACGGATATCGCCATCATCATTGTGGCTGCTGACGACGATGTGATGCCCCAGACCAAGGAGGCTATCAGCCATGCACAGGCTGCTGGCGTGCCTATGGTCTTTGCCATTAACAAGATTGATAAGCCCCATGCCGACCCTGAGAAGATCAAGGGACAACTGGCGCAGATGAACCTCCTCGTGGAGGATTGGGGCGGCAAATACCAGTCTCAGGACATTTCGGCCAAGCAGGGTATCGGCGTAGAGGAGCTGTTGGAAAAGGTGCTTCTTGAAGCCGAAATGCTGGAGCTCAAGGCTAATCCCAACCGCAAGGCTACGGGTTCCGTCATTGAATCCACGCTGGACAAGGGACGCGGCTATGTAGCTACGCTACTTGTCTCCAACGGCACGTTGAAGATGGGCGACATCGTCCTTGCCGGTACGCATTATGGCCGCATCAAGGCTATGTTCAACGAACGCGGACAGCGCGTGAAAAAGGCTGGTCCTTCGGAGCCGGTACTGATTCTCGGCCTCAACGGTGCACCGCAGGCTGGCGACAGCTTCCACGTCTTCGATACTGAACAGGAAGCCCGTTCCATTGCCACCGACCGTGAACAGTTGCAGCGCGAACAGGGACTCCGTACCCAGAAGCGCAAGACCCTCGAGGACATCGGACGCGACATTGCCAAGGGTGGTGTGCAAGAGCTTAACATCATCGTCAAGGGCGACGTGGACGGCTCCATTGAGGCCCTCTCCGACTCGCTCATCAAGCTCAGCACAGAGAAGATTCAAGTCAACGTCATTTACAAGGCTGTCGGTCAGATTTCCGAGAGCGATGTCCAGCTGGCAGCTGCTTCACAAGCCTTCATCGTCGGCTTCCAAGTGCGTCCTTCACAAGGTGCCCGCAAGGTAGCCGAAAACGAGGGCGTTGATATTCGTCTCTACAGCATCATCTACGATGCTATTGAGGAGGTGAAAGCCGCTATGGAAGGTATGTTGGCTCCTGTTGTCAAGGAAGAAGTCACCTCTACCATCGAGGTACGCGAGGTGTTCCACATCTCCAAGGTGGGCTTCGTGGCCGGTGCCATGGTGAAGGAGGGTAAGGTAAAGCGCTCCGACCGCGCTCGCCTCATCCGCGACGGTATTGTTATCTTCACGGGCGACATCAATGCGCTGAAACGCTTCAAGGACGACGTGAAGGAAGTCGGCACCAACTTCGAGTGTGGTATCAGCCTTGTCAACTGCAACGACATCAAGGTGGGCGACCTCATCGAGACCTTCCAGCAGATAGAGGTGAAACAGACGCTCTGACGCTATGGGACTTCTTGACATCATTGTTACCATCATCCTTGTCGCAGGGCTGATTACCGGTATCAAGGACGGATTGGTGAAGCGGGTGCTGGGGCTTGGCGGCCTCATCGCCGGCATCATCATCGGCAAGCGGATTTATCTCTCCGTAGCTGCCAAGCTGACGCCCCTTTTGGGGACATCGGAGAAGACAACACAGATTATTGCCTTTGCGCTGATTCTGATTATTGTGCCACTCATCTTCTCGCTGATAGCGTGGCTCATTGGCAACTTGCTTAAGACGGCGGGATTGGGCTGGGTAAACCGTCTGCTGGGAGGTATCATCGGTGTCATCACCAATGCGCTGATTGTCGGACTGATTTTCATTGGCATCGAGAGTTTCGATACCCACGAAGTACTCCTCAGCCAAGAAAATAGGGACGCCTCTGTGTTCTACTATCCGCTCTATCGGACGACAGGGCTTTTCATCAAGGACGTCCGGGAGCAGATTGACCATTGGAAGGAGACGCACTCCGAGGAGCCTGAGGACTCCGAAACCGATGAAGACGCCAAGGATTCCGATAATCCTGAAGATTCCGACACATCCGGAAAAACTGAAGGATCCGGAAAGAAACAACTGCAATCGTTTGAGGAGGTTGTGTAGATGAATCCTAAGGAAGACAACACCGCCCTCCGGCAACTTGCCGAAGAGAAGTACAAGTACGGCTTCACCACCGACGTGCCCACCGAAATCATCGGGGCTGGGCTCTCGGAAGAGGTCGTGCGACTTATCTCGTCGAAAAAGGGCGAGCCGGAGTGGTTGCTTGACTTCCGTCTGAAAGCCTACCGCCATTGGCTGACCATGTCGCTCCCCACATGGGCTCATCTCACTATTCCCGAGATTGACTTTCAGGCTGTCTCCTATTACGCCGACCCTCGGAAGAAAGCCAACGGCCCCCGCTCGCTCGACGATATCGACCCCGCTGTCATGAAGACTTTCGACAAGCTTGGCATACCGCTTGAGGAGCGTCTGGCGCTCAGCGGTGGCATGGCCGTCGATGCCGTCATGGACTCCGTGTCGGTGAAAACAACTTTCAAGGAACGGCTGAGGGAAAAGGGCATCATCTTCTGCTCCATCAGCGAAGCCGTACGTGAGCATCCTGATTTAGTGCACCAATACCTCGGCTCCGTAGTCAGCTATCGCGACAACTTCTACGCCGCACTCAACTCGGCGGTGTTCTCCGACGGCTCGTTCGTCTATATCCCCAAGGGAATTCGCTGTCCCATGGAGCTTTCCACCTATTTCCGCATCAATGCAGCAGGGACAGGACAGTTCGAGCGCACCCTCATCGTAGCCGACGACGACAGCTACGTCTCGTACCTCGAAGGCTGTACCGCCCCCATGCGCGACGAGAACCAACTGCATGCCGCCATCGTGGAAATCATCGTCCTCGACCGCGCCGAGGTGAAATACAGCACGGTACAGAACTGGTACCCGGGCGATGCCGAGGGCAAGGGCGGAGTCTATAACTTCGTCACCAAACGAGGACATTGCAGAGGCATCAGCAGTAAGATTTCCTGGACTCAGGTGGAGACGGGATCTGCCATCACATGGAAATACCCCAGCTGTGTTCTCTCCGGCGACAATTCGGTGGGGGAATTCTACTCCGTGGCTGTCACCAACAACTATCAGCAAGCCGACACCGGCACCAAGATGATTCACTTGGGACGCAACACCCGCAGCACCATCATCTCCAAGGGCATCTCTGCCGGCCATAGCTCCAATGCCTACCGCGGATTGGTACGCGTCAGCGAGAAAGCCGATGGAGCCCGCAACTACAGCCAGTGTGACTCGCTGCTGCTGGGCGACCAATGCGGCGCTCATACCTTCCCCTATATGGACATCCACAATGAGACTGCTATCGTCGAACACGAAGCTACGACTTCCAAAATCAGCGAGGACCAGTTGTTCTACTGCAACCAGCGCGGCATCAAGACCGAGGACGCCATCGGCCTCATCGTCAACGGCTACGCTAAGGAAGTGCTCAACAAACTGCCCATGGAGTTCGCCGTCGAAGCGCAGAAGCTCCTCAGCGTCTCCCTCGAAGGCTCCGTCGGATAAAAAGGTCAACATGTCAATAAGTCAATATGTTAAAGATAGAAAACCTCCACGCTTCCATTGCTGGTAAAGAGATACTGAAGGGCATCAACCTAACCGTCGGCACGGGCGAGGTACACGCCATCATGGGTCCCAACGGCTCCGGCAAGAGCACCCTCAGCAACGTCCTCGTCGGACACCCTGCCTACACCGTCACCGAGGGCAGCGTCACCTTCCGCGGCAAGGATCTCCTCGCCATGAATCCCGAAGACCGCAGCCACGAGGGTATCTTCCTCTCCTTCCAGTACCCCGTCGAAATCCCTGGCGTCAGTATGGTCAACTTCATGCGCACCGCTGTGAACGAGCAGCGGAATTACAAGGGGCTTGAGCCCCTCACCGCTAACGAGTTCCTGAAGCTGATGCGGGAGAAGCGTGCCCTTGTGGGATTAGACAGCAAGCTCGCCAACCGCTCCGTCAACGAAGGTTTCAGCGGTGGTGAGAAGAAGCGCAATGAAATCTACCAGATGGCCATGCTGGAGCCCCTGCTAAGCATCCTCGACGAGACAGACTCCGGCCTCGACATCGATGCTCTGCGCATCGTGGCCGAAGGAGTCAACAAACTCCACACCCCCGAGAACTCAGTCATCGTCATCACCCATTATCAGCGGCTGCTCAACTACATCCGCCCCGATGTCGTCCACGTGCTCTACGAGGGCCGTATCGTCAAAACAGCCGGCCCCGAACTGGCGCAGGAACTCGAGGAACGCGGCTACGACTGGTTGAAGGGTTGATGGTTGATGGATAAAGGTTAAAGGTTAAGGGTTAAAGAGTGATGGAGAAGCTGATCAAGGACCTTGGGAATGGCGCCGGTATCTATGACTACGGGGATGACACATTGGAAGTAAAAGTCCCCGAAGGCGTGAAACTGGCCAAGCCTGTCTATCTCACCCAACTGCTGGGCGAGAATGATTTGCTTGAGAACAAACAGAACATTCTCATCTTCCTCATGCCGGGCAGCGAAGCAGATGTGGTCATCACCGACCGCACCGTCACCGACCGTCCGTTCCGCATCTTCCGTCGTATCGTTGGCGAGGTAAACGAAGCCACACTGCGGCTCTATGTCCTGCAAGAGCAGGGCGCGCAAACTGTTTGGGAGAACCTATTTACGTTTAACGCTAACGGACATGTTACATTGGGCATCTTTTGCATGGGCAGCGGAAACGTCACGAACCGCGTCAGAACTTACTTCCATGCGCCGGAGGCCACAGCCGACATCTTCGGCATGACCATTGCCTCCGGTACGCAGCAGGTGACCAATGCCGTCACCGTCACCCACCGTGCCCCCCGCTGCCGCGACCGCGAGCTGTTCAAGCAGATACTCGATGAAGAAGCCGTAGGCCGTTTCGATGGCCTCGTCCGTGTCGAGCCGAAGTGTCCTGGGGCCGACTCGCAGCAGACCAGCCGTAACATCTGCCTCAGCCGCACCGCCCGCGCCTATGCCCAGCCCCAGCTCATTATCGACACCGACGACGTCCGATGCTCACACGGTGCCACCGTCGGCCAGCTCGACGAGGAAGCCCTCTTCTACATGCAGCAGCGCGGCATCCCCCGTCACGAGGCACGGCTCTTGCTTCTCAGCGCCTTCCTCAACGAGGTTATCGACCGTGTCACCATCGACGGCCTCCGCGAACGTCTCCGTGTGATAACCGATGCCCGTCTGCGCGGCGACATGGACCACTGCGTCGCCTGCGGCGTCTGTAAAACTGAAAAATCATAAGCAATGCTTGACGTTAACCCTATCCGCGCTGACTTTCCCATACTCACCCGTGAGGTGTATGGTCGTCCGTTGGTCTATCTCGACAATGCTGCCACGACACAGAAGCCGCTTACCGTCATCGATACCATCACGAAGGCCTACACCACCATCAACGCCAACGTCCACCGTGGCGTACACCGTCTGTCGCAGGAGGCCACCGACCATCACGAGGCAGCCCGTGAGACCGTCCGCCGCTTCCTCGGAGCCGCCAGCACCAGCGAAATCCTCTTCACACGCGGCACCACTGAGAGCCTCAACCTCCTCGCCACCTCGTTCGGCGAAGCCTTCTGCCACGAAGGCGATGAAATCATCGTCAGCGAGATGGAGCACCACAGCAACATCGTCCCCTGGCAGCTCCTCCAGCAGCGGCGTGGCACCGTCCTCCGTGTCATCCCCGTCACCGACGACGGCCGGCTCGACCTCGACGCCTTCCAGCGCCTTCTCTCCCCTCGCACCCGCCTTGTCAGCGTCACCCACGTCAGCAATGTCCTCGGCACCGTCAACCCCATCGAGGAGATTATCCGTATTGCCCATGACCACGACATCCCCGTCGCTATCGACGGCGCGCAGGCCGTGCCCCATATCCCCATCGACGTCCAGCAGCTTGGCTGCGACTTCTACGCCTTCAGCGCCCACAAGGTCTATGGCCCCACGGGCGTCGGTGTTCTCTACGGTAAGGAGCATTGGCTGGAGCAGATGCCCCCCTACCAAGGTGGCGGCGAGATGATCGGCCACGTCCGCTTCAGCGGCACCACATGGAACGAACTCCCCTATAAGTTCGAGGCCGGCACGCCCGACTTCATCGGCACCATCGCCACCGCCCGCGCACTCGACTACGTCACCGCCATCGGCCTCCCCGCCATTGCTGCCCACGAGCACGCCCTTGTCCGCCGCACCCTCGATGCGCTTCACGCGATGCCACGCATTGAAATATATGGGGATTCATCTGATCACCGTTCACTGTTCACTGATCACTCTTCTGTCCTCTCCTTCAATCTCGCCGGTGCCCATCCCTCCGATGTCGGCATGCTACTTGACCATCTCGGCATTGCCGTGCGCACAGGCCATCATTGTGCCCAGCCCCTCATGGAGCGCTTCGGCATCCCTGGCACCGTCCGTATCTCCTTCGCCCTCTACAACACCGACTCCGACATCGATGCCTTCATCGCCGCCCTCCGCCGCGTAGCGGAAATGGTGTAATCCATTCCTCCCACCCACCCTGCTTCTGGCGACTTTTATTCCAACAGTTCGCTGGGGAGGCGTTCCACGGTGTAGCCCGTGAGGACGTCGCGCTTCATGCCCGAGGAGGGACGGAATCCGATGCCGGTGCTCTGAATGTACGACGCGGGCTCGAACGAGTCCATGGGGATGATGGCCTGGGCGAAGCACTTGCCGCGCACGTAGGGATAGATGATGCCGAAACCGTCGAGGACAACGTTCTGCCCGGCGGCAAGGGCTTCCTTGATGTACTCCTTGAGGGTGGTGACGACGGCCACGACGTCGGTCGTGGAGAGGGTGGAAGCGAAGGTTATCCGACGGATAATCTGGGCCGTGGTGTAGGTCTGACGGTTGACGGCGCGATTGCAGGCATAGTCCACGCCCTCGGCACCGCGGGGGTTCGAGCACCCCACGATTTTGTAAGGTATTGCCATAGTGAATCTTGTTTTATTGTTTAACGAATTATTTTGAGGTTAAATGGGAGTTCTACGCCATCAGTTCTGACGGTACGCGGCGGAACTGGGCGTGAGTACGGAGGTACTTCTTCAGTGCGGCAGCGGGGCGGAAGCCCACGTAGGCACGGCTCAGGTACGAGGCGGGCTGGAAGTCGGGATTCTTCTTGCCGTTCACCTTGATGATGCTCTGGGCGTAGCACTTGCCGCTAAGGCGTGCGCTGAAGGTCCCAATCTCGTCCATGATGACGGGGTTGCCGTCGCGCAGCAGGGTGGCCATCACGTCCAGAAAGGCATTGAGGATACCCTTCACTTCGCCGGGCGTCACGGTGGTGGCGCGGCTGATTTCATCGATAAGGCTCTCCAGCTGGAGGTCGCCTGTCTTGGTGCGGCGGCAGCAGGCGTAGTCCACGCCCTCGGCACCGCGGGGGTTCGAGCACCCCACAATCTGATAGGTTATTGCCATAGTGATTCTCTGTTTTAGGAGTTGATAATTGATTTTTTATTCTTTACACTTTTCCGCCGTCGCCCGGGCTGCAATGAGGCGGCCGAGGCGGACGTCGGGGGTGAACTGAAGCTTGTACTGGCGGACAACGTCGGCGACGGAGAAACTGCGGCGCGCGGTCTCCTCGGGTGTGCACAGGCGCGACTTGACCGTGATGCGGAACCGTCCCAGACCCTCCATCTCCACCGTCTGTCCGGCCAGCAAAGCTTCGCGGGCGAAATGGAGCATGCTCCGCATGGCAGCTGCCACATCGCCCTCGGTAAGCGACGAGGAGCGGCAGATATCCTCGCACATCTGCTCGAAGCCATAGAGGCCCGAGCTGACGGCGCGCAGGGTGTATTGTCCGCCCGCCTCCGGATGGCGGGGGTTGATGCCTTTGACTACTTTGCACTGAATGGCCATAGGGACTGCTCTCCTTTCGCTTCGGGTTTTAGGTTAATCCATAGTGTTTACTCTCTCTTTCGGTGAACGTCGGGGGTGGAGCGTGACGTTTCGTTGCCGCCAGTGGGACGTTTCGCTGGGCCCGGTGGAACGTTTCGCCGTCCGGCGGAAGGCCTTTCCCGCGTCGCGATCTCCTCTTCTTTTCACCTACAAAGATACGACTTATTTTTCAATCCACCAAACATTTATGTCGTTTTTTCCAAGAAAAACAATCGTTTTTTTCCCTTGCCTTCAGGTGGAAGGGTGGAGGGGTATGGAGGGGTTTTTATTCGAAGTACAGAAAAAAAATACAAAAATCCCTATATGAGGTTTTGCATGTGAAAGGGGTATTTTTCTATTTTTTATGGAATCTCTTTAAAAAACCCCTCCACACCCCTCCACCCCTCCACCACCGGCATCGGCGGAAAGGCTGTCGGGATGGAGCTCGGCGTACATGCGGTGGCCTTCGTTTACGGCCTCCATGCGGTTCTCGTCGAAGGTAATCTCCATGACGTACCAGCGGTTGCACTGCTTGGTCTTGCGCTTCTGGAAACCACGATGCTTGAGGGCCGTACCGACGTTCTTGGCATTGACCTCGGATGAATTGTTGAGCTGGCGGAGCTTGTTGATGATTTCGCCGAAGGGGACCAGGCGTCCCTGCTCATCGTCGGTGGGGGTGCGGTAGCAGATGGCAAGGAGTTCCTCGCAGAGGTTGGGCGTGGTGTAGTCGACGTTGTGCTGCTCGATACGGCGTGTGTCGCTGATGGTGAGGGTGTAGTCGTCGGCATGGCCGCTCTTGATGGTGTGCCACGCCTGGGCGTAGGCCTGCTCAAGGGGCAGGGTGTCATCGGTGAAGGTGACGGTGCCGGCAACGGGCACGGAGAGGTAGCGGCGGTTGCCGTCAGGCTCGGGGATGTACTGCTCGTCGTTGCACGAGCCGATGAACGACGCCACGCGGGTGCGGCTCTCGCTGAAGTGGGCGAAGGGGGCACGGACGTCGATGCTGGCACTGGTAATGATGGCGCGCAGGGTGTTGGCCGTGCGGGAGTCGTTCTTGAACTCGTCGAAGATGAGCAGGCCCTTCTCATTGATGGAGATGAGGGTGTCCTTGTCGAGGCGCTCGTTGGGATAGACCACCTTGGCATAGCTGCGCAGGCTGGGCGGTAGCAGGTGGGTACAGAAATAGGTCTTGCCGGCATGGGGCGGCCCCACGAGCACGGGCATGAGCTGGTTGTCGTCGGCACGCCCGACCAACAGGGCTACCAGACGGATGAACCACTTGCGGAGCAGCGGCATGCAGAAGTCGCGCTCGGCATCACCGCCCGCAAAGGTGATGAAGCTGAATAGCTGGGCGATGTAGTCGTTCGTGGCATCCCATTCGGGCAGATGTTCGAGATAGTCAATGAAGGGGTTGTACGAGGGGGTGAAGTCGGGGTTGTCGATGATGGAATGGAGGTTTTCCTTCGTGATGCTGATATGCTCCTTGCACACCCCGACGAAGAGGCTGTTGAGGTTGCGGTCGTCAATGGGCATCCAGTCGCCATCGGGCACACCCTCCCATGTGAGGTGGCGCATCTCGGTCTTGCGGGTGATCTCGTTGTAGCGGAACTGCGCCATCTCCCTCAACTTTTCCTCCGCAAGGTGGAATTTGGTGGGTGCATCGTCCTCAGCGTTTTCGTCGGAGCCTTTCCTGCGGGGGCGTCCGCGACGGGGACGCAGCTCGGCGGGCAGGCTGATGTCCACCCCTGCCTGCTCGGCCAAATGGTAGAAGGTGGCGATGCCCACCTGGTTACGGCTGGACTTCATGCAGTTGGTGAACTTGGCATCGCAGTCGTCCATGTCGTAGCCCTCGTGGAGGCAGCTGACACGATGGAACAGCGGGCGCCCCTCCTCGCCCAGCGAGGCAAAGGCAAAGCCCAGTTCCACCCAGCGGTCGTAGTCGGATGTCAGGTCGATATGCTGGTTAATCACTCGCTCCACCACCGTCTGGGCGTGAAGCCTCTCCTTCTCGCTGCCGTTACTGTGCTTCGCGGCAGAATCAAACAGTTTTCTGGTCATTTTTGGATAGAATATGAGGTATGAAAAGAGAATACACTCCGTGACCGCACGTTTCTGTATTCCGTGCGTACACGCGTTATCCTATAGTCTTATCTCTCCTGAAGATAGCGGGGATTGATGTAGCAATCGGGGTCGTGGCTGAGGTAGCAGGGACGCGGGATGTCCTTGCCCGACTCATCGAGAACGTAGCCATACTCGAACTGCACGTACTTCGAAACACGGCGGAAGTAGTCGGCCAGACACATGCCACCCATGTCGCCCACGTGGACAAACCACTTCATCCCATGGCCGCGGGGCGAGATGAAGAGGAGGTCGGTCTCGTAGCGGGGGTCTTGAATAAGGGCGTCGCGCAGGCGCAGCAGCCCGGCGGAGTCGTCGATGTGGTCGAAGTCGGCCACCATCATGCCGCTGGGGCGCTTCAGGCTGTTGGCGTTGCGGTAGCTGAAGGTGCCGAAGGGGGTGCAGTACTTCAGCGTCAGCGCCTTCATGGTGCGCTGCCGTTCCTCGTCGGACTCGGCGCGCAGGGCATCCGTCGCCCGCTTGGCCTGCGGTCCGCGAATGTATTGCCACACCTCGGTCAGCGTAACGTCCCTGTAAGGGGTGCATTGCAGAACGACCTTTCCAGATTTATTCCTATATCCCGGATTGAACACCGAGAATACCGGTGGGAGGCTTCCGCTCCCTGTTGTGTTGGTTTAAAGTTTGTTATCATAATCATCTGTTGTTTTAGATTTGCCCGTTTCGGGGCGTGTAGTTGTTATCCTATGGGGCGTTTTCTGTGTTTACATTCGCACCCCCTCACCAGGCCTTCTGACAAGGAAATGCGTCCCCCTTTCGAACGTTGCAAAGATACTACAAAAAATGGGAATTTCCCGCGTTCCTTGGGGATTTTTTTAGTCTTTTTTTCCCAGTCTTTTTAAAGAAAGACACCTCAAAACAAAAGCCTCTCTGCCGCTGAGCAGAGAGACTTCTGTTGGCTGATGGGGCATTCCGTCCGCTCAGTCAGTGGTCATCATAAGGGAGATGAAGCTGAGGGGAGGGAGACTGACGCTGAGCGTGCCGTTCGTCACGCTCACGGTGGACTCAGTCATCGAAGCACCGGCATTGGTGACAAAGACGCGGGCCTTGCTGATCTTCGCCGGAAGGCCATCGACAACGGCGTTGCACGCGGCTCCGTTGTTGACCATGTGGACGCAGTACTCACCTCTGGCGACATCCGCGAAAGCAGCGCAGTTGAGCGTCTGTTTGCTACCCGTAACAGGCAGGGCGAAGCTGTTTTCGGGCGTAGCAGCCAGTTGTTTGATATTCCAAAAGCGTTGCGTCGGCGTTAGTACGCCCTGCGAGCCAAACACCCCACCGCCCTTCAGCAGGGAATAGTCGGCTGTCAGCTGCCACTGGAGGATGGAAAGAGGCTGGCAGATGGCGAGCATACGGACGTAGAGGTTTATTTCATAGAGTGCGAAGGTCGATTCGCCGAAAATCTGCGGATAGCGCCATGCAGCGGCATCGGTGCTTCCTTCACCAACCAGCAACGGCACGCCCAGGGTCCGCGCAGCATCGGCCCATGTGTGTAATTTCTCATCGTTGCATCCACGCCATGAGTGGAACGACACTGCCCCGATGTAGGGCCATGCCTCACGGTCGTTCAAGGCGGGGAGGATGAATGCCGTAGGGTTGGCATCGGAGGTATCGCCCAACAGCATTTTCGTAGCCAGCCCACGTTCCACAAGTGCACGGCCCATGGCTTTGATGAAGGCGGCATGCTCGTCAGCGGTATGCAGCACATCGATGCCGATGTCCGACTCGTTGAACGAGAACATAGCAGCCTCCACGCCATAGTGGATTTTCAGATAGAGCAGATAGTCGATGAGCGAGGCTATGATTTGCTGTTCTTTTCCGGTGTCAAGCCTCAATGCCGCCACACCGCCACTCCGGCGATGGGAGTTCCTATCAAGCGCCCACTGCGGTGGAAACCAGCAACTGACGATAACGGGCATACCCTTTGCGGCCAGCCGTCTGGCCATCTCCATGCTCTCGCGGACATGGCGGGGCAGCCCGTCGGGCGGGGTCTCCATGAATGAGGCATTGACGTCAGGCTGCCAGTCGCGCCATGGCATTTCCACTCGTCCGTAAGCCACACGCATGTTGTCAAGGCAGTAGTCGATAACGGCGGGGTCGGTACTCGGATTCTGCAACCGGAAGTTTCCTCCCATACCCACGAACAGACGTCCAGGCTGAGTGGCATCGACATGAACGGCAGCGGGGCTGTGGTCGATGCGCCCCGAGACAGACCATTCCATGTCCAACGTCTGTGTTTCCCCCTTTCTGAGTACATCCATCACAGGCACGGCAATCCGTATCTCGCCCGAGGTCCGTGTGACGACGGTCTTAACTGGACGTGACAGCTTCAACTGGATGTCCCTGACCACACCCTCTCTGTCGGCCAGGCGGACGGATACCTGCCGCCGTCCAGCCTTGATTTTTGCATCGGCATAGCGTACGGCGTCGAGATGAAGACAAAGCCCGGCCGGAAGGCTACGGGTAGTATCGCTGGCAAGTTCCAGATGGAGAAGACAGCGTCCACGCTCCACATCGGTCACCTGCTGAACAAAAGACACCCTGTCGATGACGGTGCGCACTATCTGCGTATCGCCCTGACGCTCATAGTGGGTAGTGTAGCGTTCTTTTCCCGAGTGGCTGTCGCCCACCATGAGCGACGTCTCAAAATCAATGAGCTCCCCATCGATGCGAATACCCGTAAGATTTCCCCATGCCATCACTTCCGTCTGATTGGCAAACGGCTGAGCGGCCAAGGTGTTGATGGCCGTTCCGACCAGCAGAAACAAGAATAACCTTTTCATAATCGATTATTGGGGGGGGTATTTACTTGAACAAACGGAGTGCGAAATCACGAAGGTCGTAGTGCCAAACGTGCCAGCTATGTCCGCCACGAGTCTCGCTGTACTCATACTTTATGCCTGCATCGTCGAAGCACTTCAGGGTTTTTTGACAGTTCTCCCAAGCGAAATCCTCGCGTCCGCCCATTGTGAAGCGCAGCAGACGAACGCTCTTTCTCAGCTTAGGAGCGATTTTCCTGAGCTGTTCCGTCTGTCCTTTCAAAGCAGCATCGTCACTACCGAACCAACCGGAGCTCATCACATTGATGTATCCGAAGCGTTCGGGATAGCGAATGAAAATGTTGAGTGTCTCTAATCCTCCCATCGACAATCCTGCCAAGGCCGTGTTTGCCGCACCGCTCTTGATGCGGTACTGCCACGCAATGCGCGGCATGATGTCGTTCACCAGCTCATCAACGAAGAGATTCGTATCCATTCCGCCATGAGGCATCACCACTATCATGGGCTTTATCTTGCCCTCGGCATAGAGGTTGTCCAAAATGTCGGCAGCACATCCTATCCCTGTCCAAGAAGCATCGTTATCGCCACCACCATGAATAAGGTAAAGCACTGGCAACGGCTTCCATGCCGCATTGCCTGCCGGAGTCCAGACGTGCATGCTACGGGTCTGCCCCGTGGTTGTGGAATGGTAGCTGATTTGCTGGATGGGACCATGGGGCACGTCGTGTCTTTCCCAGAAGATGTCCTCGCCATTGGTGATACGAGCCACTGGGAGTATCTCGTTATAGAGCGGCCAACGGGGGTCGATGACCTTGACACCATCCACGACGAAGTGGTAACGATAAGCATCAGTGTTGACTTTTGGGACACGGGCTGTCCAGATGCCGTCATCACCTTTCGTGAACACGGCGTTCAGCCCCGAAAAGTCTCCCGCAAGGGATACGGCCTGTGCCTGCGGGGCATAGATGCGGAACGACACCGAGCCGTCAGCATTGGACACGATAGAGCGTAGCGTGTCGGCAGGGTTAATTGTACGCATTCTGCGCTGGGCGGTTGCCGTGACGCTCACCATTGCTGCACAAAGCAGCAAGATAACAAAATTACTTGTTTTCATTGGAATCAATTCTTTACGATTATATACCTTTATACATGGGTCTGATGTTCAGCGCCGGGAGTGGGCTTGTGGCTTTGGTGCGGCCGAGAGGAATGATGCGCAGGTTGTCGAAATAGGGCGTGCTGACGCGGGTATTTTGTCCCGGTGTCCAAAGCATCTGCTGCGAAGCATCGGCGGGAACCTCCCTGTCCTTCTCCACGAAGGGAGCCATCAGCCCCGCCATGCCCTTGGGGTACTGGGCAGAGGTGGCGTGGACGACCTCTTTGCCATCCACGAGGCCGATGATGTTGTCCCCCAGGAAGCGCAACGTCAGCGTATGCCACCCGCAGGGAACGATGCCCTCGACGGCAGCCGTGGCCAGCGTCTGCTCGCCGCCCCGCTCATAATCCTTGCGGGAACGGATGATAGCCTGCTGCTCGGCGTCGCCGATGAGCTCACGTTTGTCCAGCTTGCCGCGGCTGATAACGAGGCTCACACGGCCGTGGTCGTCGAGTTTCAGGTAGTAGCCCTTCGCCCAGACGCCGTATCCCGAACCTACATCGCAGATGCGTCCCATGACGGCAGCCTCGTCACCAGGAGTGAGCCAGACGTCGGCGCTCACTTCATAATCTGTCCATGCCGAGTCGCCGAGGATGGTGTAGTGATGCCATTCAGGTGCCCAGCTGAGGGTGTGGTCGCCCACCACCTGACGGATGCACTGCCCACGTCCGTCAGGGCGCTCGGTAAGTTCGAAGCAGCCGATGATGTCTGCGGTGTAGTGTGGCAGATAGCCCCACTCGGCAGGATGGGTATAGCCGTCGAAACTGTCCTCGTAGGGGATGGGAAACGGTGCAGCCGCGGGGATATCGTCGAACGAGCCCTTCTGCTGCCCCGTCGTGGTGGAAAGGGAATAGACGGCACCCGGCTCAAGGGTGATGGTGAACGCGCCGCCGCGGAGGCTGATGTCGTCGAGACGGACGAACTGCTCCTCAGCGGTGCTCCGCCAAAGGCAGAGTTTACCGTTTTTCAACCCCTTCTTACCTTCGTTCCTAATCCCCTTTGCGCTGACCTTCATGGTCACCGTCTGCGGAGCCTTGGCATCCTTGGTTTCGACGATGATGCTGTAGTCGCCTGTCGTGGGGTCACAAAGGGTGGCCATCGAACCACCGCCGTCTAGCAGCAGGCAGCCGTCATCGACATACTGCCACCCCAGCCTTGTGAATTGCCCGTAATGGGCATAGCCCCACAGCGCCTCGCGCACTGCGTAGTGTCCGCTCCAAGGCTCGCGCGCCACTATCATGGAAGGGTCAACGCCGTATGGCTCCAGTGGATAGACACCGGCGATGTCGTACCAGTTCACCACCTTCGTGGCACCGCTAACGATGTAGTTTTCGTTGAAGCACTTGACGATGGTGATCAGGCAATCGAATCCCGGACGATAGATATGCTCCTCACTGTTCCACAGCGTCTTTCCGAGCTTTTGGATTTGGGCATGCTGTTCGGCGGTGACAGGGATTTCGCTGAAAGTGTGGGCGCTGACGATGTCGATGGCGGCAGCAAGGCTGGAGTCGCGCATCATCTCACCGAGGAAGTCCAGCTTCTGACGGCCCCAGTTGTCGAAGGCGTGGAGACGTACGGCCTCAAAGCCGTTCTCATCCATCGTGCGGCGCAGAGCCTTGGCGAAGTCGTAGCTGTAACCCTTCTCGTTGTGGCAGCCGAGGGCATCGAGTTCCATCCCATGGACGTGGCGCAGCGCCTGGAGCCACATGACGTAGTAGTCAGCCATATCCTGCGACCAGATATTTTCCACCCATGCCGGTGCGCTCCATCCAGTAGCATCGAGAGTGATCTGTGGGTTGCGGGCCACGGCCTCGCGGAGCACCCACCATGTGTAGCCGCGCCATGGGTTGAAGTCGCCGCGCCAATGGCTATGGCTGGGCATGGAGCCCTGCGTGCTGTTGCCGTCGCCGGGGATTTCAGCCAGCATCGTGCTCACCGATGCGCCCCACATTGGGCGGAACACCATGTCCATGATCTGCGAGCGCTGCGGCTCGGGGTAGTCCTTGAGCAACACTGCTGTAGCGCCGCCGCCGTTGACGGCACCGATGCCATCAAAAGTTTTCACAGCGCTTGCTACACTGATGTGCACGGTCTGCACGGGAGGTTTGTCAGCTGCCTCCGTCGGGGCGGCAGAGAGGACGGCCACTGCTATCGCCCAGCCTAAGAGCCAGGCATGGCCTTTTCCATAATGTCTATTTGACTTCATACTAACTTATAATTAGGAATTCCGTTTTTTTCAGCGGCGAAGATACAAAATTTTTAAGGATTTCACTAACCAATAATCACAAAAACCTATTTCACTGGTGTCAGGCGGTAGAGCAGCACATCCCTTCCAGGCACTGTCACTTTCAGCGGCTTTTTCGTGGTAATGGGGCGGGCTTTCTTCTTTGATGGTTTCTCCCAAAGATTGCTCAGCGAATAGGTTACCCTGTCGAACGCCGTTGAGAGCCCCGAGACCTCTTCATCGGTAAAACAGAGTGTCTGCCAATCTATGGTCTGACTGATGGGCGCCTCACCGCGATTGAACAGGCAGAATGCCCAGTCACCACCGGCAAGAGGCTTAAACCAATATTGAAGTCCATCTACTTCCTTCAGACGCAGTCCCTGCACACCCAGCGTATCCTGATCGATGGCAATGACATCGCGGTTGAGGATGATTTCACGCGTCTCCTGCGTCATGTTCGTGATGTCGTTGCCCAAGATAAGTGGCGCTGCCATCATGCACCAGAGGGTGAAGTGGGCACGGTCCTCATTCACCGTCATGCCATTGCCCACCTCCAGCATGTCGGGGTCGTTCCAATGTCCGGGACCCGCATATTTCCGCAGCCCAACGTTCTGCTCCAGGATGGTCATCACACTGTTTTCCCACGAGCGTCGTCCCTTGCCGTCGAAGATGGCGCTGATGTCGCCTGTGGTACGCCACGAATGCCCCACTTCGGCAGCCCACGTCCACGGCTTACTCTGTCCCCATTCGCACATGCTGAAAAGGATGGGCCGTCCCGCAGCTCTCAGCGCATCGCGCATCAGCGGGTAAGCACCCCGCGGATTGATGTCTTCCGTCTCGCACCAGTCGTACTTCAGATAATCCACCTCCCAACGGGCATACTGCAGGGCATCTTGATATTCGTGACCAAACGAACCAGGAAAACCGCCACACGTCTTGCGCCCGGCATCGGAGTAGATGCCAAATTTCAGTCCTTTCGAGTGCACATAGTCCGACACAGCCTTCAGGCCCGAGGGGAATTTCTCCCTGTTCTCGGTGATGAAGCCGTCGGCATCGCGGTTTCCGTGCCAGCAGTCGTCCATGTTTAGATAGATGTAGCCTGCGTCCAGCAGTCCCTCGCTCACCATGGCATCAGCCGTTTCGCGGATAAGCTTCTCGTTGATGCGCCCGGCAAATTTATTCCAAGTGTTCCATCCCATTTGGGGGGTTCGTGCCAGCCCTTCCCATTTCTGCGCCTTCGCAGAGAGAGGGGCAAGTGTCAGCGTAGCTGCAAACGTCAGCAACGCCAAATGATGGGTTGTCTTTTTCATCTTTTTTTGAAGTAATGGATATTTAATATGACTATTTTGGACTTAGATATCTCCTAGAAAAAGCACACGCTGTGAAGCTTGCATCTTTTGCAGCATCTGATTATGCCCTTCACGCCCCCACGCACGGCGATGCCCCCGCACGGGTGCATGACGCCATGTGAGGAGGTACGAGCAGGGAACCTCCGCCAATATGTCCAACAACCCGTCCGTCAGCGGCCCGCATTCGCTCAAGGCAAAAGGTTTTTTATGCTCCTCAGCCAGACGGCTCACAAAACGCACCGCTGCCCCGCAGTCGCGGACGAAATCGTTGCCCTGCCCATACCAGTCGAGGCTGAGCATATCCACATACTCATCGCCAGGATAGCCACGCAGGTACTCTTCGGGCGAATAGACCTTGTCCGTATTATAGGCAAAGAGAATTTGATGGCATCCGCGGCTACGCAGGTAATCGACAGTGAAACGCCACAGCGAGGCATACTCCTCGTCGGTACAGCGCCCACGTCCCCACCAGAAGAAGGAGCCTGAATGCTCGTGATAGGGACGGAAGATGAAGGGAATAAGCTGTCCATCCCCATCGCGGATGGAGAGGAAGAACCGCGCCAGCCGCTCGAGCCATGAAACGAACATGGCATGGTCTGCCCCGTCTGGCAGCACTGAGCGTACTGCATTCACTCCCTCGGCCGACAGCGGCTGAACGTCCCAAGCCGAACCGGCACCGTTAGGCTGTTTTATCCCAGGCCACTGTGACGTAATGGGGTTGATGGCATGCCACGACACAGTGACAATTCCACCCTGCGTATTCCACCACTTCCAGCGGTCGGCAATATCGGCAAAAGCCACAGAGTCGAGACTCAATTTGTAGCCCAGCTCTAGTTCACCCAGCTCAAAGCCTGCGATAGCGGGATAATCGCCCGCAGCCTCACGTGTGTCAGAACGCTCGGGCTCACCCCACCATTCATAGCCATAGAGCAGGTCGTCCTGATGGCCATACATCACACCGCTCTGCTGCAAGGTCTGTAACTTCTTCAATAGCGCCACGGCCTCGGGGGTCGCCTCTTTATCTGCCGGGCGCCACTCCTGAGCTAAGGCATTTGCCACCGTCGCGAAGAGGCATATGGCGGAAATCATCAGTTTTTTCTTGTTAACTATCATGATATACCTTATTTTAAATAGTTTTCTATAAATGCCAGACGAGGGCGATAGTATTTTTCATCCCACACTTTTCGCCATTCTCCCGCAGGCCAGGCGTGGGTTCGGAAGGGTACACAATTGATAGTCTTCTTGCCGCTTGCGCCATTGAGCGAAGCCCAGACAGAGGACGGCGGGCAGGTTGTGTCGATGAGGCCCATCTCACAATAAATCTCAGCCTTCGAGTGGCGGATGAGCAGGGCGCCGTCGTAGTAAGGCAGAGTGGCATCGAGCAGGGCGGGATTGATGTTCGGATGGCCCTCAATAGGTTGCGGCCATCCGCTGCGACGGCCCACACGTGCACCGCCCAAATCCTGCATGGCAGGCACATTGAGTACAATGGCCGACACACGCGGATCCAGCCCTGCGGCTGCCACAGCCTGACCGCCGCCCTGACTCTCACCAATAACGAGGATACGCTTGCCGTCCCATTCAGGCTGGCGGGTCATAAACTCGATGGCACGCAGCAATCGCAAGTACATGCCACGGAAATAATACGTCTCGCGGTCGGCAGCATTGTGGTCGTAATAGTTGCGCAGCAAGCCCTCTTCAAGCATACGGTAATAATCTTCGCTCTGCCCATTAAGCATCCCATGAGCGTTGATGTCAAGGCTGAGGGAACCGTTCCCCAAAGCGGCATTGCCCACACATTCTTCTACCGAGCACTGGCACCAATTACCGCTGACGCCCGCCGCTCGGCAGAGGATGATGATGGGTAATGACTTCTTTCTAGTCCATGCAGGCTTAGCCAGGTATGCCCGCACCGGAGCTGGACCAAGGCAGTTGATTTCTACATCCTGACAGGTGTATTTTCCTTGATATCGACCTGGCACCTCCAATGAAGTCGTCCTCACCTGCATAGGCAGAGCCTTCAGCTGTTTTTTCAGATTATCCCAATAAGACATTAGGTCGGCAGGCTCCTCATAACCAGCACGGAAACCTTCGGGAGCCACCACATAGCCGATACTTACAGGACGGCCACGACTATCCCCCAACTCCACGCTCACGGCACAGGTGCTGTCCAACGTCTGCTCCAGAACTGTGAATTCCGCGGAAGCGGGCAAGATGCGAAACTCACGGCCAGCGCTATTATTATAGGATACACGCACGATGAGCGAATCTTTGGGCACCGCATCGGCACGGCAGGAAACCACGGCGCGCTCACCCTTCTGGTAAATGCCGCTTTCCTTGTCGATACTGAGACGGTATCCGCCTGCATGGTGCTGTGGAGTGATCTGACCTTGGGCAGAAACCACCAGCACGGTCAGCAGAATGAGGAAGAGGAAACGTTTCAAAACTAAATTATATTTTTACTTAGACACACAATTTCATCTGAAGTTGGGCAGTTCGTCGCGGGTAATGACGCAGTCCTGCAGTAGGGCATCCTTCCAGTAGTCGATGTTGGCATTGTTATGGTCGGTACTATTGAAGTCCGCGCTGCCAGGCTGGGAGGTACGGGCATTATCCCACCAGGGGATGAGGAAGCTCCAGTACTGTCCGTCAGCCCAAAAGGCCGACACTTTGGGGATATTGCCGAACTCGCTGATGGCATAGAGTTTGCCAGGGAAATGCTCCCGGAAAAAGTTGTACCACCCGCGCATGCTGGCAAGTGACTGGTTGTAGAAATCGAATGCTACAACATCAACATACTCGTCACCCGGATACCAGCTCATGGAATCGCCAGAGTTATAGACCCAGATGAGATTGGTGAGGCCGTGATAATTGACCAAGCGGTCGTACATCACCTGCCAGAGCTCCACGAAGGCCTCGGGGCCGTCGATGCCCCACCAGAACCAAGCCTTATGCCAGCTAGTTCCAGGATATTCGTCGCTCCAATTGCCTTGTGCCTCGTGGAGGGGACGCCAAAGGATGGGAATGCGTGCATCGCGGAGCGGTTTCATCCAAGTGGCCACTTGGTCGATGCGGCGAATCATGGTACGGTAGTCGGCCGACGTGGGGTCGAAGATGGCCGAGGGACGGAAGGAGGTCTCGCCGTCAGCCGTGCCCGGGGTACAGGTATAGGAGGTGCCATCGTTGGTGGGCATATTCCAGTGCCACAGGGCAGCCATGATGCCACGTTTGTTTGTCCAATTCTTCCAAACGCTCTGGTTGGCATAGTCTATCCAACCGCCCGATGACGAGTAGATGTCGTGGATGTAGTCGATGCAGTTGATGGCGGGGTACTTGCCCGTGTGTTTATATACCCAGTCGGCCTCGTAGGTATTATAGTTAACGCTGGCATGAACACCTGAGAGTATCCGTTGCCCCACGCCCTCCTCCAGCCAGGCAAGCAGGCGGCGAGCCTCCACCGAACGGTTTCCCCACTTGGGAATGTCCTCGAAGGTGATGCTGTCGATGCCCGCCACAGGGTAGTTGATGACCCGCCCGTCGGCAAGGTGTATCTTCATCGTATTCGGCTGGGCAACTACCCCTATAAACGGAAGTAACAGCAAAGCTATCCACCAGATTATAAAAAACTTCTTCATGAGTTACGTTTTGGTCGGGAAGTCCATAGACTCCTGGCCACAGACCTCCCGACCATTTCATATCCGGTTCTACTTCTTCAGTATCTTCACCCCGTTCAGGATGTAAAGGCCCGCGGGCAGCGCGTTAACATCACCGAGCGTAGCTTCCGGCTTTATCAGTCGCCCATCAGCGTTATAAAGACGTCCGGCACGGGCAACCCTATCCAGTACGGCAGCCACTCCAGTGCCCTCGCCGTCCACCTCGAGCACAAGGCTATAGGTGGCAGCGGCATCGGCTTGCACAGCTCCGGGTACAACGTAAGCACGGTTCGCACCGACACGTGATGTCGAATCGGTGCTCCATGTGCACTTGCCACCGGCAAAAACAAGGGCTTCTTCAGAGAGGTCAATCTCTTCGTATGTTCCCCTTAGGGCACCCCCGGCAAGGGGTTCAGTAGCAATTTCGGAGCCTACGGTGAGAGCAGCCCTTACGATGTCGTCCTCAGCCTCGGCATTGTACGTACCATCGGCGATATACACCACAGGCTGTCCAGCCTTGGCACCTTGGGCAGCATCGAGAGCCACATACAGCTTATCGCCAGCCGAATAAGTGCCTGCTACGGTGAACATACGTCCCGTAGAGGGAGTGATGGCGATGGGATAGCAGAGCGTGGTGACCTCGCCAGCCTTATAATCGCGGACGGGTGTACCAGGCTCCACTCCTGCAATACTCCCCAGTTCTTCAATAAAGAGGCCTGAGTTGCTGCCGACCGCATGGTCGTGCCACGATACGAGGCGATGGTCGGCGAGCTGGGCATGAAGGTACGAAAGGTCGCCCCCGGCATAGTCCACGGCATGGATAGTCATTTCGCCACGTCCGATGGCGCTAACGGTGAAGAGCGTGGGATGGAGCGAAAGGCTCACCCAGCTGTCTCGTCCATGCACCTGAATGTAGAGACCGGTGGCCTGATGCTGTATGGCATAAATGCCCTCCTCACCTACAGGAACGAAACGGAAGGCGATATCGGCATCCTCATCAGAGGTAAAAAAGAGCCCCATGCCTTCACGGACGTCACCGGCTGATAGGGGATTGAGCGTTTCCCAGTCGGCGGTGCCGAGATAGGTGTCAAAAAGAGGCCCCAGCTCACTATTCTCAGCATTGGAAGTACTCCAGCCCTCTTCTTCATATTTTTCACGACTGCCGAAGCGGATGGCATAGAAAAGGATGGGCGTTATCTGGTTGGCTGCTGCCATAAGAATGGTCTCGGCATTCGCAAGACAGGCCGTGTAGGCATCTGACTCTTCCTGTGTATATGCGCCTGCTGCATCGTACTCTATAGCCTCCTCAAGCTGTGCTATGAAATCGTCCGTGGCACCGAAATCCCATGCGCCGGGATCGGGACCTTCTACGCAGAGATTCAGGGCAATCTGCGCCTTCTCTATGGCATCGCGCAACGGAGTGGGGTCGACGAACATGTCGATGAAAGGCTCGTAGGCAGCCTTGAGGTTCTCAAAGTCCTCCTTGCTGACATTGTTCGGGTCAACGGCATCGGCAGCCTCAATGGCGCTCATCAGGTTCGTGAAGACCTCGCCCATGTGGGCAGCCTGATTGTTGGGGTTAGGGGCAGTAATGTATAATTGGAACTCGCTGACATGGAAATAGCCGCGGTTGCTGGTGGTCGCCTCAGCATAGAAGCGGAGGTAACGGAAGCCGTTGCCGGAGGACAATTCGAAGGTTGCCGCCTGCGATGGAACATCCTCGCTGTAAGGCGTACTGACGTCGGCTATCCATTGGTAGTCAAACTTTTCACCCTCAGGTTGGTCACTTCCATAGATGCCCCAGGTGGTGACGTGGTCGCTGCCAATGTTCTGACGGCGCGAGATGACCAATTCCAACTCGCCTGCCACGTCGCGTGAAACCTCCACTTGCAGATAGTGGTCGCCGTTAGTAGCGTTACCGCCGCTCCAGTAGCTATGCCAGAAGGTTGAGGGGTCGCCGTCGATGAGAACACCTGCACTGAGGTCGCCACCGTCGCGGCTGCCCAAGTCGTTCTGGCTGAAGGGGCTACTGAACTGGCTAGCCTCGGTGATGAGTTTCTCCTTATACATATCATTGGCGAGTGTAGTCTTTTCCTTGGCATCGGCAAGCATAAGGACGAAGTCGCGTCCATAGGAGTTGGCGGCGAGGATGCTGAGCGCCTCCTCTTCAGCAACGGGGATGAGGTACCACTCGCTGGCGCCGCTGTCGTGGGCGGTGTTGCACCACACCGTCATGGGGCCTCCCCAGCCGTTGCCGTTGTCGTGCCAGTTGGCATGGACGTAGCGGTAGGCGTCGGCATCATCGGTGGACATGCGGAAGTTGAAGAGGGGGTAGTCTTGGTCGGTGCTCAGTTCCCACGAGAGGTCATACCCCTCAGGGGTCTGCACAAGGGGGTCGATGGAGATGCAGGCGGTGCCGTCGGTACAGCGCTCGGCGCTGGTGAAGGTCAGGCGGTTCGAGGGGTTGGCAAGCAGGTAGGTGTCGTCAGCCTGACGAGTCATCGTCCAGAGGAATATGGGATTGTCGGGCTCGAGGGTACGCCACCCGTTTTGTCCGTTATTGTCGCTGTACATGGCTTTCAAGGGGTGGGTGACGCCGCCCTCGTCCTCCTCGCTACCCTCGTTGAACTGACGGGCGACGACGAAGCGGTAGTAGCCGTCCTCGGGATAGTATAGCTTTTTGGCACCGACGACAGCACGATAGGCATCCACAATCGCCTGTGCCAGGGCGTTCAGCTCGGTAGCCGTGAGGGCGGTGCCTCCTTCGCCGTCCTGCGCAGCCGCGGCAGCCGCTAGCGCATCGGCCAACGCCTGGCATAGCTCAGGGGGATAACAGCCGTAGCCCACGCCTGGGGTAAACGTGGGTAGCAGACCCTCGTAACGGGCACGGATGCGTAGGAGGTTCTCGCGGGCGGCGTCGAGGTCCTCCGGGGCGGGGTTGAAGAACTCCTCCTCGGTGCAGAAGTAGATATCGTGTAGGGTGATGACACCCGCCTCGCGGTTCTGGATGACTACGCAGCTGTAGTAGTCCATGGCATGGGGCACGACCTTGATCCAACCCTCGGTGGCTTCGGCCGTACAGACAACGGAGTAGGCGTTCTGCCAGTTGGGGTTCTGAAGGATGAGGTTGAACGAACAGGTGGATTCGTAGCGAATGTAAAGGTACGCGTAGTCCATCACATCGTACGACTGGAGGAAGACATTGTACCAACCCCACGCATTTTCTGCGGTAATGGTGTTGCACTCAGGGTCGTTGGGGTCGTCCAACCGCGAGGAGAAATCCACGTCGGTTCGGGCGCTTGCACCCACTACTGTCAAGGCGACAGCAAGCAAGAAGTAAATTCGTTTCATGACATTAAAAGGTTTTAAAAATAACAATGGTATTTGAAAATTGAATATTGATATGAATGGTGAATGGCTCATCGATTTCTGCCACAAAGTTATACTTTCCCTCCAAAAACACACCTGCCGCATCGTTACGAGACTATCCCAAATGGGTATTTTACCCAAACGGGAACTCTTTTTACCCAAATGGGAATCTCAGAAGTAGAAAAAAGCCGTACCTTTGCAGCAAGAAAAAGAAGAATGAAGGGTAGAATGGTATTTTGGAGTCTAGGAGTGCACAAGCATTGGAGAACCTGTGCTCCCACACTCCTGCTTTTAGGTATTATCCTGCTTCTTTTCGCAGCCCCCTGTGCGGCACAGACGCGGCTCGTCTTCCACAACCTCAACACCCAGCAGAATATCGGCCCGAGCTACGTTCGCAGCATCGTGCGTGACCGCCACGGGGCCATGTGGTTGCTGATGATGAATCACGTGGAACGCTACGACGGCTACCGTTTTCACCACTATGAAGTGGGTGGAATGCCCGTGGGCGGTGATGCCCTGCACGACCTCCGACGGACGGCCGACGGGAGGCTGTGGGTGACGGGGACGCGGCACAACTATGTTCTGAACGAACGGCTCGACCGAATTGATACTATTTGCATGGCTGACCTTCATCCATACGACATTGCAAATGAGGTGGAACGCATCTTCGTCGATAGGCGCGAAAACCTCTGGTGTGTCAGTACCAACGGACAAACGCTTTACCACTATGACTTCGCCTCACGCCGTCTCTATCGGATGGACATTACAAGCGAGATGGGTAATGTGCTTGATCTCTGCGTGGGTGGTGACAGGGTTTATGTGCTAACATCGGGCGGGGACGCGGGCTGCACGGTGTGGACAGCCGAGACAAAGGGACGGTATTTAACGACGAAAGCTATCACTGACATTGCTGCCACGGATTTGCTGCACATCTACGTCGATAGCCGCGGAAGGCTGTGGCTCTATGCGCTGAACGATACATGGCTGCACCTTTACGACGAGACTACGGCTTCGTGGAGGGATGCTGCAGCAATGCTCGGCTTGGACGGAGCAATGATAACAGCTCTCACTGACGACGGCAGCGCTGGCCTCTGGATAGGGACGGGCAACCGGGGCATCATCGTTGTGGAGGCAGAGGGTAGGCTGATTGCCGTGGAGCAGGAGGCGAGCGCACCCTTCCACCTAATGGACAACCACATCAACTGTTTCTATCGCGACACGGAGACGGCAACCCTTTGGGTAGGTACCAGCAAACAAGGTGCCGTTTTCACGGGGTCGCGCCTCACGTCGGTAAGCCTCAGCACTCTGTCCGGAGCCGAGGATGTCAGCTGCCTTGATACCGATCCCGACGGGAGCCTCTGGGTGGGCTTCGACAGCCAAGGAATCGGACATTATAAGATTGAAGATTCAGGATTGAAATCTGAAGATGGTCTTGCCGTCCTCACCACTCGCAACAGTGCGCTCAGCAGCAATCAGGTCATCTGCACCCTTCGCGACAGCCGTGGGAGGCGCTGGTGGGGAACCTATGGCGGCAATCTTAACTATGCCGACACCGATGGTACCATCAAGACCATCGATGACAGCCGCATGAGCCACGTCATCAGTATACAAGAGGATGACGAGGGACGTATCTGGGTGGGCACATTCTACAACGGGGTATTCTGCATCGACGGCACCATGGGACGTATCCTGAGGACAGTGACCATGCGCCGCCACAGCATCCTCCGCTCCGACTGCATCACGCAGCTCCTCTTCGACAACTACACTCATCGCCTCTACATCGCCACCAATGCAGGACTTTATGTGCTTAACACCCTTGACCATACACTCCAGTGCCTCATGGAAGGTGATATTCGCACCATCCTTCTCACCAACGAGGGACAGACGCTGTGGGTAGGCCTCAACACAGGATTGACGATAATGAACGACGAAGAGCAGACTCACCTCACCACGCGCCACGGGCTGTCGCACAACACCATCTTCGCCCTTGTGGAGGACGGGTACGGCTCGGTCTGGGCATCGACGAAAAGCGGCATCACCCGCATCACCCCGCTCACGTCCGCCGACGGCACTCGGCGCTACCGCTGTACGGCAACGAATGAGGCCGATGGGTTGGCGGGCATCTGCTTCAACCTCCACGCCGCCACACGACTCAGCGACTCTACGCTCCTCTTCGGTGCCCTAGGCAACATCGTCAGCGTCACCTCTCACCCCGACCCTGCCGCACCGCGCCATCACTTTCCCATCCGCTTCACCAGCCTCGCATTGGGCGGCGAACGAGTGCGGACAGGCGAACCCACAAGCGACGGCCGCATATTGCTCAGCGAAAACTTGATGACTACCGACCACCTCACCCTGCGCCATAACGACAGGAACGTCACCATTGAGGTGTCGGACATGGACTGCTACGCCCAGCAGAGCCAGCATTATCTCTACCGCCTCCGCAGCGCTGATGCCTGGCAGGAGTTGGAGGGGCACGCCGTGATTCTGGGCAACCTCAGCCCGGGCAACTATCGTCTGCAAGTCCGGCTGGACAACCCCGACGGCGAGGGAGCAGAGGACGATGGCGGCACGGCCTCGCTGCGCATCAGGGTGACGCCCCCATGGTACCTGACGTGGATGGCGCTGGCGGCGTATGTCCTGCTGGCAGCCACAGCGCTATGGCTGTTCCTGCATCATCGCCGTCGCCTGACCCAGCAGCGTGCCGAGAAACGACAGCGCGAAATGGTTCTGGAACAGCGCATGAAGATGGACGAGGCGAAAATGCGCTTCTTCACCAATGTCAGCCACGATATGCGGACACCGCTCTCGCTCATCGTCACCCCTTTGCACCGCCTACTGGGCGGCAAGCTCGACCCCGACGTGCGCCGTCAGCTGGAGCTAGTCTGCCACAGTGCCGACACGTTGCAGGAGGAGGTTACCCAGCTGCTTGACTTCCGCCGACTTGATCAAGCGCTTGACCCCCTCTACCCCACCGAAGGGTCGTTGAGCCAATTCGTACAGAACGTCTGCCAGCCATTCGTCGGCACCGAGCTACAAGGGGGTGTCACCCTCAGCGTCAATCTCCCCGAGGACGATGCCGTTGTCACCCGCTTCGACCACACAAAGATGAAGAGCATCCTACGCAACCTCATCAGCAATGCCATCAAATACAACAAGGCAGGTGGGCAAGTCACCGTAGCTCTCGCCCATGAGGGTGACAATGCCCTCATCAGCGTCAGCGATCAGGGCATCGGCATACGCCCCGAGAACCGCGAACGCATCTTCGAACGTTTCTTCCAAGAGCAACACGACGGCACCACCTACATGGGCAGCGGAATTGGCCTTCATCTTGTAGGACAATATGTCGCCATGATGGGTGGCACCATCGCCGTCACCGATGCTCACCCTCATGGCTCCGTCTTCACCGTCCGCCTACCGCTGGAAAAAATTGAAGATGAAAGGGCTACACCCATCCCCACCCATGAAGGACAGCCTCCCCCGTCCCCTCCTGAAGGAGGGGTGATTGGTCTGCCCACCCTTCTCATCGTCGAGGATAACGACGACTTCCGCTCGTTCCTCCAGAGTTGTCTAACAGAACGGTATCGACTGCTCACCGCCGCCAACGGAAAGGAAGCCCTCGACTTACTTAGCCAAGGAAACGAGGAAGTAGCTGTGCAGCTCATCATCAGCGATGTCATGATGCCTATCATGGACGGTATGGAATTCTGCCGACGCGTGAAGGGCGACATCCGCTTTTCGCACATCCCCTTCATCATGCTCACCGCCAGGACTACTGATCAGCAGCAAGCCGACGGCCTCCACGAAGGTGCCGACGACTATATTACCAAACCCTTTAACCTCGACATCCTCATCCTGCGCATTGAGCGACTATTGCGCTGGGCAGAAGGTGCTCAGGAGCGATTCCAGAAGATGGATGTCAAGCCCGCCGAGCTCACTGTAAGCCACATCGACGAACAGCTTATCGCCAAAGCCATCGCTCATGTGGAAGAGCATATCAGCGACCCCGACTACTCCGTCGAACAACTCACCACTGCGATGGCTATGAGTCGGAGCGGACTTTACAAGAAGCTTACTGCCATCACCGGACTCTCGCCCCAGCTGTTCATCCGTACGCTGCGCATTAAGCGTGGCCGTCAGCTGTTAGAACAAAGCGGCGAATCCGTGTCGCAGGTCGCCTATCGCGTCGGTCTCTCTCCAAAGCAGTTCGCTAAGTATTTCCGCGAAACCTACGGCATCCTTCCCTCCGAGTTTGTCGTAAATCAAAACAAAGCCTAGGACAAAAAAGAAGGAGCGAAGACAAATACCTTCGCTCCTTTTTTTTACCCTTCTGTTTGGGGAAGCTACATCAGAACTTGTAGCGGAGGCCAGCGAGGAGAATGCCCTGTTCGCCGATGCCACCCTCACAGAATACACGGAAGCGAGGGCTGCCGGCTTCGATACCGAGGAGCGATACCTGGAAGTTGGGGTGGAAGATGTTATCGTTCTCCTGCGAGCGGCCATCGGTATAGATGTAATGCTGGAGACGCATCGTGTAGCCGGCGGCAAGCTTCGAATACATACCGAAGTGGCGGAGGCGCACCCAGTCGAACTTAATAGCAGGCATGAGCGAGAAGTATTGAATCTTGGAGGTTCCAACCTTGGGACCGTCCTTCTGGTTGGCAACATCCATGCTGCTCTGTCCGAAGGTAACGATTCCGCCGAAGCTGAGCCAAGGACGATAATGATAGAAGTACTCCACAGCGAGGGGGCCGAGGAATTGCTCGTTGCTCAGCGCTGCGCCTGCCTCTTCAGTCACAACCGCAGAAAAGGCATCAAGCCACTGCGAGTTGCCCAGCACGCCATAGGTGAAGGCAATCTCGCCCTTGGTATCGTCGTAACCATTCTGCGCATTCACGCACACTGTAGCCATCATGGCGGCTACGGCCAAAAGAAATACTTTTTTCATAACTTTTTTATTAAAATAGAAATTAATTGCCAAAGATTGAACTGATGTTGACGCTTATACCGCCATAGATAGCGTGTAGCGTGCCGATGGCATAGATGTCAACCCAGCGGATGGGTTGGACGAAGAGGCCGACTCCGGCATTAAAGTAATGACGGCGTGTGCCGGGAGTGACGTCGTAGTCGTGATAGAAGTCGAAGCCGTTATCGCGGTCTGTGTTGATATTGATGGTGGAGGCGTCGGTGATGCCGGCATTCGTCTGGCAGTAGCCCACCATGGGAGCGATACGCAGCCAAGGCAGCACGGGAATCTGATAGCCCAGATTGATGTGGAAGGCCGTGGAGTCATTGTACTGCTTGTCCTCAATGTGATTGTCGTACTTGTGGTTGGGGCCTGCTTTCAGAACGTCAAGGTAGACGCCGTTGACGTTGAGACTGATGCCGGTGCCCAGATCCATGTATTCGGTTTTCACTCCAGCCATACCAAGGTTGAAGCCTGCGCCGTAGCGCCCGGCATTGCTGGAGAAGTCGAACCATTGTGCGTTGGCGCTCATCGCCACAGCCATCAGCACCGCAAGAAATAAATGCTTTTTCATTTGCTTGTTTGGATTGGATGTTTAATTGTCAAACGTTAATCGTTAACCACTATTCACTAATCACTATTCACTAATAAATCAATACCCCTCCTTGAGTGCCTTGCGGGCGTTGAACTTGAAGGTGCTTCGGAGGTTCTTGGCTCCAGACTTAGTGAGGTAGCTGTCGGTGGTGTACTTCTCGTGAGTGAGACGGAAGCAGAGGCGGCGTCCGAAGAGCACCTTCTGTACGAAGCAGGCGGCGGTGCCGTTTATGGCCAGCGGGCGGCCGACGGCAAGCATGGCGGGAAAGTCGCGCTTCTCGGTGAGCGGCATCTTGAAACTGGCCACGATGTCGTCCAGCGTAGCGAGGGCATCGGCAGCGGTGGCGCCGAGGTAGATGCAGGTTTCCGTCACCTGATCGATACAATGGGCGAACCGGGGATGTTATCCACTCCGCCCAAGCCCAGCCAATAGCCGCAGGTGCCATCCTTCTGCTTGTAGAAGAATATGGTATACTCGTTGCCGTTGCTCTCGGCCTCGACGATGTCGTCGCGGATTTCAGCACCAATCTTGGGGTTCTGCGCCGTAGCGCACAGAGAAGCAAGCACAAAGGCCATGCAGATGAATAAGGTTTTTCGTGTGTTCATTTTTACTATTATAGAATAAGTGAATATTTGGGCTGCAAAAATACAACGTTTCTCAGAATACTCAAAAGTTTTGGCAACAATATAGCAGTTGACCCGAATTATCAGATAATAACCTGAAAAATAAACCAATAGGAATAGTAAATGGTGATTCTTCCATGAATGCTTGTATGTTCCTTCTAATCAATAAGATAAGCGGTGCTTATATATGAAATAGGTCATCTTCTATATCATTGCCAAAGTTTTTGTCCAAAAACAACGGTTACTCTGCCGAGGGGGGAGCGGCCTCGGGGGCAGCGCCCCAAGTCTTGTTGGGACGAGGACCCATCTCAAGGACGAGGGTGGCTCCGTCGCGGATGTCATCGTGCGAGAACCAGGGTTTATCCCACGGCTGACCGTTGAGGGTGGCACGCTGGATATACTTGTTCTCGTCACTACAGCCCTTGGCGACAATATGGAACGTGCCGCCGGAGGGCAAGCTGATGCGGATGTCGGAGAAGACGGGGCTACCGATGTTATAGGCAGGGAAGCCCGGGGTGACGGGATAGAAACCCAAAGAAGAGAACACCACGAACGAAGTCAATCCTCCACCATCTTCATCGCCCGGTACGCCCATCACATCGTTGCGGAACCATGTGTCGAGACATTGGCGGATGCGTTTCTGCGTCTTCCATGGAGCGCCGGCATAATTATATATATAAGGAATGTGCAACGAGGGCTCGTTAGCCATCGTAAACTGCCCTATATTGCCCGTCTGGTCAGGGAGCTGCTCATAGAACTCACGTTTGCCACGCCCCATTGGCTCGGCAAAGGTACGGTCGAGATTACGCGCCATAGCCTCGCGTCCTCCCATCAGATTGGCAAGGTCACGGAAGTTATGCTGCACGTCCCAGCGATAGGTCCAGCCGTTGTTTTCATCATAGGCATCGCGTGCGCCTATTCCACCGCTGAAACGGTAGTCAAAGTTGGGCAGGAACTCACCCGTACTATCCTTCGGATGGAAGAATTGGGTTTCGGGATTCCAAACGTTACGGTAGTTGTAGCTCAGACGCAGATACTTTTCCGTCTCTGCCTTGTTTCCAAGGAAGTTGGCTATACGCGAAAGACACCATTGGTCATAGGCCGTGCCGAGAGTAACGGCTATGGGTTGACGCCGCTCGAAACCATGCACGTTAGGGTCTGTTTCTTCCTCGCCCTCACGCAAAGCGGGGATATAGCCGCGCCGACGGTAGAAATTGTCAATCCATCCCGCAGGGGCTCCGTTCCAAGGTGCTAGCGTCTTCTCCTCTATGCCACGACGGCAATAGTCAAACGCCCGTGCGGCATCCACTTGAAGCCCTTTATAAAGCGCATCGGCTACCATTGCCACACCATGATTAGAGTTCATACGGCGTGTGTCACCCGTCATTTCGGGGAAGGTAGGCATCCACTTCGTACCCATCTGCTCTGCCATGCGGAGATACGACTCAATGATATCCTCTTCCTCGCTGGGACGCAACAAAGCGCGCAGCGGATGAGCGGCACGATAGGTGTCCCAGATCCAGTCGTCGGTGTAGAATGGATGTCCGTCATCGTTGTGCACCTGCCCCTCGAAGGCGCTGAAGTAACGCCCGTCCTCGCTCAGACAGACGGGGCGTTCCATCGTGCGGTAGAACGAGGTGTAGAGGACAGTCTTCTCATCGTCCGTTCCGCCTTTCACACGAATGGCAGAGAGTTTGTCGTTCCATGCCTTTCGTCCTGCCTTGGCAACAGCCTCAACACTAAATCCCTGCTGCTCACGATGAAGATTAGCTGCTGCCTGCTCGGCGCTGATGAGCGAGATACCATATCGCAAAGAAACCTTCTTCGTTCCTGCAGGGAAGCGCACAGCCATGCTGGCGCCCCGTCCCTCGGCATGTTTATCAGCCGAAATCCCACCTTCGCGAAGTGCGCCGCACGACTCAGGTGCCGTATCGAATTCGCCCGCAAAGTAGATATTCATGTTGCGGCTTAAGCGCTGACTGCCTGTGAGGACGTTCTCTGAGGCATCCACCTCACCCCGCTCGGAGTAGAACACCAGCGTCGCAGGCTTCGAGGGGTCGAAGAACTCCAGCTCATACACAGCACTCTGCGGAGCCACAGCAAGGGAAACACCTATCGTGTTGTCGGCCACCTCCACGTGATAGTCGTAGGGGGTGATGCGCTCCTGGTCCCACGTCACGGGGATGATGGAGCGCAGTTCGGTGCCCTGCGTCACACTCAGACGGAATGCCGAACGCTCCCGGTGATTCGTCACCACCACGGGTAGTCCGTCAAGCATCTCGGTCGTATAGTCGCCACGCGTAGGATAGATTCGCATCAGACAATTAGGCAACTGCACCGTTGCAAACGTCGGCACCAGCAGATGGCTGATGTTACCAATGTAAGGATTCACATAATCGACGGGCTCCTTTTCAGCCGTACACGTGATTTCCATCATACACACCCCACAAAGGGCAAGGGCAAGAAAGGCTTTTTTCATGATTCTATTATTAATTGATCGTTTTCAACTTATGCTTCTATCTAAATCCTAAGAAAACGCATTTTCATTCATTCCCGTTTTCAGTTCACAAAATTAAACTGAAAAAACAGGACCTCCAAACATTTTCCCTCATTTTTCATACGAAGTAGAATTATTCGGAAAAAACCCCTTTGAAAAACCTCGAAGTCATATACGACAAGAACTGCAATTTTAATCCACTGCGCTACAGAATTATTCCAGTGCGCTATGAATTTATTCCAAGGGACTGTGATTTTATTCGCTTGGGCTATTCTGACTGCTTCTTTAGGATGCTTTTGCAGACAATCAAGATAAATCTTTTTTTCAAAAAACTGGCTAAAAGTTTGCCCATGTCAGAAAAAAGCCGTTACTTTGCACCCGGGTAAGTCCTATACGGCCAGCTCCCTTCGAATCCTCCAGGGCTTGACGGCAGCAAAGGTAGTTAGGTCGTAGCGGCGCGATATAGACCGCTTACCCACCCGCCTCTTTAGCTCAGTTGGCCAGAGCACGTGATTTGTAATCTCGGGGTCGTTGGTTCGAATCCGACAAGAGGCTCAAGGAAACAAAAGTAGTTTATCTGCTTAAAGAGAGAAACATAAGCAAGTCGTGAGACTCCTTCCCCTGCTCTGGGGCTCCCCTCTCCAGAGCATGTTTTAGGTTATTTCATAGTATTAAAAAGTTTGTGTTTTCATTGTGGCGCAGCCTGAGAGAGGTAGCGCCACAAGTTTTATGGGAAATGCCGAATCGGGGCTTTATTGCTCTGCAGGGATGTCGAGGACGGGGGTTTCGTCGATGTCTGTAAGGGGCGGAAGGGGATTTTTGGTGCTCTGCTTCGCGCCAAGTTTCTGCAGTTTATAACAGGTCTGAAGGATGCTCTGCCCGTTAGGCTGCAATTTGAGGCTGGCAGAATCGTAGGCCTTGCGGGCTTTCTCAAGGTCGGTGCCAAGGCTCTGGAAGTTCTTCGTAAACTGCCCCACGCGGTCCATCATCTCTGTTGCGAGGGCAAAAACGCGCTCGTGATTCTGCGCCTGCGCAATCTGGGTCCACGTGAGACGGATGATGCGAAGCGCGGCAAAGAGAGTCTGCTCGTCAGCGATATAGACGCCTCGCTCCATTGCGCGACGCCAGAGGTCTGGCTGTGCTCCCAGCGCCGTCCAAAGCGCACCCGTGTTGGGCACAAACATGATGACGTAGTCCATCTTCACCTTCGGGGGCTGGATGTACGAACTGTAATCTTTCTTCGCCAGGCGATTCACCTGCTCCTGCAGGCTGGCCACATGGGCTTTGAGGCAACGCTGACGCTCTGCTTCGTCCGTAGCGTTGACATAGTCCATGAAGGCTGCGAGGGAGACCTTAGAGTCGATGATGACTTCACGGCGCTGGTCGAGATGGAGGATGACGTCGGGGCGCATGCGGGAATCCTCCTCGTTGGTAACGGTAACACCGGAGGCATCGCGGAGCGAGGACTGCACATCGTAATGCACGCCACGCGTCAGCCCCTGCGACTCCAGCAGCTCGTCCAACACGGCCTCGCCCCAGTTTCCCTGCACGGTGTTGCTGTGACGGAATGCATTCGTCAGTTTTTCTGTGCTCTCCCTAACCATATTACTCTGCTGCATCATCTGCTCGATAATGGCTTTCAAGGCACCATTATCGTTGCTCTGCTGCGTACTTGCCTGAGTCATTGTCTGCTGCATCTTATCAATCGTCTCGCGCAAAGGGTTGACAATCTGCCCGAGGCTGGTGCCCGACGACTCGGCAAACTCTTTCTGACGCTCGCGCAGCATGTCGTTGGTGACGGCCTGCATCTGAGCCGACACCTTTGCTATCGTTTCGTCGAAACGTTTCTCTAGCGCCTCCTGAGCCTGTGCAGCCTGCTGCTTCTGTTCCTCAAGCTGTGCTGTCAGCACCTCCACGCTGGTTTTCAGCCGCTGACGTTCGTCAGATAGTTCTGCAAGCGCCTCATCGCGTTTGCGGATAGTTTCCTGAAACTGTATGCCCTCTGAGGTGCGTTCCTCCAGAATCGTCTTCGTCACGCTGAGCCTGCTACGCATAGCTAACCACGTGATGACGGAGGCAACGACAGCGGCTCCGAAGGCAGCAACTACGATAATTAGAAAGTTATTCATTTTTATTCCGAAGTTTTGATGTTGATGTCTGAAAATTTTGAAGTTTGGATAGAAGGAGCCTTTTGGATTGCGAAATAGGAATTGAAAGTGCAAAGATAATCATTTTTCTTGGCAGAAAACAGAAAAAGCAGTACTTTTGCACCCTCAAACAAAATAAAGCAAAAAAACACCCCCTATGGAATTGTTTTCAGACCTCCCTTATCGTGTGGCAGACCTCGGTCTGGCCGAGTTTGGGCGCAAGGAGATTGACATGGCCGAAAAGGAGATGCCCGGCCTGATGGCGCTGCAGGAGAAGTATGGCCCTCGCCAGCCGTTGAAGGGCGCACGCATCATGGGCTCGCTCCACATGACTATCCAGACAGCCGTGCTCATCAAGACGCTCCGCTGCCTTGGCGCCGAAGTGCGGTGGTGCTCATGCAACATCTACTCTACACAAGACCACGCTGCTGCCGCTATGGCTGAAATGGGCGTGCCCGTGTTTGCCTGGAAGGGCGAATCGTTGGCCGAATATTGGTGGTGTACCCTTCAAGCCATGAACTTCCCTGGAGGAATGGGCCCCAACATGATTGTTGACGACGGAGGCGATGCCACGCTGATGATTCATCTGGGTGTGGAGGCCGAAAACGAGGCATCCGTGCTCGATACGCCCTCGGGAGGCGAGGATGAAACCGAGCTTAAGGCTCTGCTGAAGCGTGTGCTGGAGGAGAAACCTGGATTCTGGCACACCGTGGCGAAAGAGGT
>JAEEGF011046388.1_pt1 | contig 50521 bp, 44 predicted proteins | sample 9134171 | NCBI WGS metagenome assembly JAEEGF01 (sample SAMN16246542, study PRJNA631951) | gut metagenome | biome: gut microbiome; feature: rumen; material: AP-attached | host: Bos | place: Iran: Karaj | collected 2018-10
CAACAAACCACTTAACCCCGGCTCAGGCCGCAGCTCTTGATTGGGACAGTAACCGTGGATACGGATACGGTGGTCTTATGAGGGTTTTGATAAATCAGGGAAAAGCCGGAAGCCAGGCTAGCCTTGGAGAATTCGGCTGGGACGGCTGGACGGGAAACTATTTCTTCATAGATCCCGAAAAGAAACTTGTAATGCTTTACTTTATTCAGAAAAGAGGCGCAAATAATATCGCTACCGTCAGAAAACTGAGGGCAGCGACATACGGGGCGCTGGATGAACTTGTTTAAAAAACTAATCTTCTTTATCTTCAGCTTCACCGGCTACAGCGGATGTAACTGCTGAGATAACTGCTACAATTACAACGGCGATTATGATGATAAGTCCTCCACCGAGGAGCATAAAGAGTAATGCCTGTTCGTTTGTTACAGATCCTGAAAGAAGTGATAAAAGATTCATTTTATTATCTCCTGCCTTTCTTACCGTAAGTTATTTTTGACTATAGATTGATTTTAGCACAAACAAATTGTCAATACAATAAATTCTTTTCTTTTGAATTGACTATACATGGGGTAAAAATTATAATTAAGTCATGAGTAACATAATTGGAGTTTGCGTTACAAGAGTACATGGAGAAATGTGTAGAACATTTATCGGAAGCCTGCTTAAAAGCGCGAAAAAAGCAGGCCTTAGAGTCTGTGTGTTCCAAAGCGTGTACGACTTTGACGAAGAGGATGAATCCGGCGCCGGTTATGTTTTCGAAACCATTCCCTATGATAATCTTTGTGGAATCATTATTCTCCACGATACCATCTATGACCTTGAGATCAAAAATAAGATAATAGAGCGTGGCAAAGCCCGGGGGATTCCGGTTGTGATGGCCAGAAGTTCGGCACCGGGGTGTTTTTCTCTTGTGGGCGATTTTGAGGATGAGTATCATAAACTTCTCAAAGATGTCATCGAGAAGAACGATATTAAAGATGTATTCTACATCGGAGGCCGAAGGAATTCCGGCAGTGATTCACAAAAGAGGCTGGCAATCTTTAAAAAGGTTTGCGAAGAAAAGGGAATTCTGTTCGATGATTCAAAATTGGATTTCGGAGAATATTACGAAGTCCCCACTTATCGCATAATGGAGAGACTCTTAGAAGGAGGCAAAAAACCTCCGAGGGCAATCTTTTGTGCCAATGATATAATGGCCCTTGCGGTAATTGAGAAGCTGGAAGAGGCCGGATACAGGGTCCCGGAAGATGTTATTGTTACGGGCTTTGACGGACTTGAAAGTGCAAAATATTCAAAACCAAGGCTTACAACCTGCGCTGAGAGCATGGATAACCTTGCGCAGCTTAGCGTTGATGTTATAAAGAAGGGTATCGCAGGAGAAATAAAGCCGGGAGAATATAGATATAAGTACGAAGGAATCTATGCCGAATCCGCCGGATTTAACAGTAGCGGTATAGGAGAAGAGGCATCTTCTATTGATATTTTCAGACGTTTCAGAGCAGATGAAGGCGATGAAGAAGCATGCAACGCTTGGATTGATCAAATGATGGTACAGCCGGATTTTGATGGGCTCAGGTATGTCCTGCCGAAGCTTGTCGGAAGAGAAAGAAGGCTTTATTCAAGAACCGAAGCTTATTGGAAGATCGCTGATAGCGATTTAAGCAGAATACTTCCCGGGGATCTTATGTCCGTTATGATCGATGATGGAGGTAAGCCTGTCTGCAAAGATATTTCTCTTAAGGATGCCATAAAAGAATCCATGGAAGAAGCCACTGATTCTGTAGCTGCTTTTATCTCAGTAATTTCCCTTCATAAGACTGTCTACGGAATCGCGGTGGATTATAGCAGTGATCCTTTAAATGAAGGCGGACGTATCAATAGGTATACAGTAACCCTTGACAGAGGTCTTGCTATTGCAGACAGCGGAGAGAGGCTGCTTTATCTTGCTGAGCAGATAAACAAAAACAGATATATCGATTCATTGACGGGACTTAACAATATTGATGGTGCCGGAAGATGGTACAAGCAATATATCAGTGATGATCCTGAGGACAAGACTTATATGCTGATAGGTGTGTATTCCATCATCACTTACCAGGATATCGTCAACAATTATGGTCTTGATTTCCTTGAAAACTGTCTTAAATATGTTTCTGGAACTCTCAAGGAAATGAACCCCGACTGTAAGATGATCGCCCGAATATCATCCGACAGTTTTGTGGTTGCATATACCTTTGAACAGGAGCATAATTCATCAGGTGAGATTGAAACCACCATTAGTAACTTCTTTACCACTATAGAGGCAAAGAGAAAAGAAAATAACCGGTGGAATTTAATGGAAGTCGGATGCGGATATATATCCGATGAACATATGGAATGCGACAGCCTTTATGGATACCTGAATGCTGCGGTTGCTACCCTGTACAGGAACAGGGCTGCCATAAACAAAAAGAAGGTGGATGCGCCGACGCTGAAGGACGGAACTAAACTCATGGACTTCAGGAGAAAGGTTATTGAACTGATCCAAAAGGATCTGTTTGTATACCATTTTCAGCCAATAGTCAGTGCAATAACGGGCGATATCGTTGCTTATGAAGCCTTGATGAGAACCGATGCTTCTGTGGGAATGACACCTTTGGAAGTCCTTGATTCTGCAGAAATGTTTGACAAGTATGCGGATCTTGAGAGAACTACCTTTGGACATATCTTTAACAGAGCCAGAAGCCAGCTCAAGGATTTTGAAGGAAAGAAGATATTTATCAACACTATTCCCGGTCACTTCCTGACGGATGTGGAGGTAAGAAATTTCAGGGAACAGTATGGTGAATTGCTTGATATGTTTACCATAGAGATCACTGAAGCACAGACCATCAGTCCTGAGGAGATCGAAGCTATTTCCCATCTGACCGGAACGGGTAAAATGAATGATATAGCTGTAGATGACTACGGCATGGGCCATTCCAACATAGTTAATCTCCTTGAATACAAGCCTCAGGTGGTCAAGGTCGACAGGTACCTTATCAGCAATATCCAAAATGATAAGAACAAGCAACTTTTTGTAAGAAACCTTATCGAATTCGCTTCCGGTGCCAATATCAAAGTTCTCGCAGAAGGCGTTGAGACAGCGGAGGAACTTAAGACCGTTATAGAATTCGGTGTTGACCTTATCCAGGGATATTATTTGGCGAAACCTGCATTTGAAGTATTGCAGGAGTTGCCTCATAAGCTTAAGGATGAGATAATAAAGTACGGAAAAAACAGAGTATATAAACAATAATTAATTTCGGAGGGTGAAAAATGCTCAGACAAGGATCACTCGAAGAAATATCTGACGGGCGCAGATATGGTTTAAACGATATGGTCAAAGCAGATTCATGCGGCTGCAAGGGCTGTTCTAAATGCTGTGAGACCATGACGGATACCATTATTCTGGGCCCATTTGATATTTTTAGGATGAGTAATAAAACCGGGAAAAATTTTGGAGAGCTTTTGACCGGAAAATATGTAGAACTGAATATGCATGATGGGATCATTCTTCCCAATATAGGAAATAACGGGAAGGGATGTGTCTTTTTATCCGATGATAAAAGGTGCACAATACATGAATCAAGACCTGATTTCTGTAGGCTTTTCCCTTTGGGAAGGTTGTATGAGGACGGTGGCTTCAGCTATATCCTTCAGACAGGTCAGTGCGATAAAAACTGCTCCAAGATCAAGGTTAAAAAGTGGATCAATACCCCGGACTATGAGGTCAATTCAAAATATATCCTTGCCTGGCATGATATCGTAAAGAACACTAGGGAGATGACGACGGGGCTGATGATGGCAGAGAATAAGGCCGTAGGAGATAAGGCGACCGAAGAAAGACTCAGTGCTGTGACTCAGAATCTGCTCACAACCCTTCTTAAGCTGTTCTACTATCTACCTTATGAGGACTTTTATAAGGAGTTCTTTGAGAGGGCGGAAGAATACAGCAAAATATTTGAGAAAACGGAAAGAGAAATAAATGGCATTTGATGGCGTAACAATGGCGGCTCTTATAAGAGAGCTGAAAGACAAAATTACAGATGGCAGAATAAGCAAGATAGCTCAGCCCGAAGAGGATGAGCTGATCCTTACGATCCACGGCAAAGAGGGAAATGTAAAACTCCTTATAAGCGCGGACGCATCACTGCCTTTGATCTATCTGACTGATAACAACAAGCAGGGACCTCTCACGGCCCCCAATTTCTGTATGCTCCTTAGAAAACACATTCAGGGAGGCAGAATAACATCTGTTTCTCAAATGGGGCTTGAGAGAATAGTCACCATAGAGATAGAGCATCTGGATGAGATGGGAGACCTGTGCAGGAAGAAGCTGATCTTTGAGCTGATGGGAAAGCACAGTAATATAATCTTTACTGATTCCGAGAATAGGATAATCGACAGTATCAAAAGGGTATCTTTTGCTGTCAGCAGCGTAAGAGAAGTGCTTCCGGGAAAGGATTATGTTTATCCGCCTACCCAAGATAAAGCAGAGCTTCTTGAATGCTCATCAGAGGGGAAAGTGCTTGATGCTCTTAATCCTCATTCCCCTTCTTTTAAGGCGATATACGGCGGCTTTAGGGGAATCTCGCCTGCTCTTGCGAATGAGCTTTGCTACAGAGCCAAGGTGGATGCAGATAAACCTCTTGGGGATATGTCGGATGAAGAGAAAAATGCCCTTGAGAAAGAACTTTTAAAGTTGGCTGAGGACATTAATAACGGATGTTATAAACCTTGCATAGCATATAAAAACGGTGTTCCTGTAGAGTATTCTTCCGTTGATCTTACGATGTATGATCATGAGGGAGTTACAAAGAATCATATAGATTCAATCTCACAGCTTCTTGAACAGTTTTACAAGGAAAAGAACCTTTCCGTAAGGATCAGACAGCGCTCGGCTGACCTACGGCATATAGTCCAGGTGGCTCTTGAAAGGAATGTAAAGAAGTACGACCTTCAGTTAAGGCAGCTTAAAGATACCGAAGACAGGGATAAATACAGGCTTTACGGTGAACTCCTGACGGCTTATGCTTACCAGATCAAAGCGGGAAGCAAATCTGCCACGGTAGATAATTATTATACCGGGGAGAAAATAAACATACCCCTTGATGAGTCCAAGACGGCCTCTGAAAACGCTCAAAGGTATTTCGATAAGTATGGAAAGCTGAAACGCACCTATGAGGCTCTTACGGGGCTTATAGAGGAAGTGGCCGCTGAGACCGAACATTTAAGGTCTGTTCAGACTGCTTTAGACATTGCATTGGCTGAAGAAGATCTTACAGAGATAAGACAGGAGCTTGCTGAGAGCGGATATATCAAGAAAAAGAACACCGGAAAAAAAGAAAAAGTTACCAGTAAGCCTTTCCACTACATTTCCTCGGATGGGATCGATCTCTATGTTGGAAAGAACAACTTCCAGAATGATGAACTCACCTTTAAATTTGCCAACTCCGGCGACTGGTGGTTCCATGCTAAAAAGATACCCGGTTCTCATGTGGTCATGAAACTTAAACAGGGTCAGGAGGTTCCCGACAGGGCCTTCGAAGAAGCTGCAAAATTGGCTGCCTACTACTCCCAGGGAAGAGGCCAGGATAAAGTGGAGGTTGACTATGTACGTCGCAAGGAGGTTAAAAAGCCAAATGGGGCAAAACCCGGTTTCGTAGTTTACTACACGAATTACTCCATGACAACAGACTGTGATATAAGTTCATTGCAACTTGTCTCGAAATGACACAAATGATTTTTTATAGGCGAAAAGAAATACCCGCAAGATTAAATTTAGTTAAAATTTGATTTTGCGGGTCATTTTTTTGAGAAAAATAAAAACACCGACGTCGTTATACGAGTTTACATAATGCGGTGCATCACTGAAACACAGGGTTACATAATTTTTCAAAGCCTATTTTATGTAAAATATATGGTACTATTTTGATAAAATACTGATACAAACTACAATATCTTGATAAATTAAATATCGAACGATATGAATGACCGGCGGGAATGTAAACAGACTTTTTATGAAAAATTCAAGACACGAATGTCATTTACTTAAATAAATTAAAATCCCTCTTTTCTAAGACAGCTATGTCAGAAAAGAGGGATTTTTGACTGAATTTATATTTTTTTCCTGTGATGTTTAAAACTCTATGCACTGACTTGTTTATTTCATCAGCCTAAGCTTTTTAGCTATCCTTACAAGGCTTGTGCCCTTGGGAAAAGCCTTTAATTCTTCTTCGGTAACGGCCCTTACAAGGAGAAGAGCGATGAAGTAAACAGGAATTGAAACTATTATTGCGGGTATAACGGATAATCTCATGGAACCCGTAAAGTGGAGCACAAGTCTGTATACTCCGTAGGCTGCACCACCCATTATCAGGGAGGCTGCAAAAGGAAGGACAAAGGTTCTAAGCATTTCCTGCTTATATCCGATATTTCGCCTTACGGCCAATTGATTGAGCACTGCGATGATGGCTGAGTATAACGTGCTTGTAATGGCTATACTGAACACATCAAGGTTTGTAAACAGAAGGAGCACAACACCGACTGCGGTTTGGATCGCCAGGGCGATTCCTGCGTTTATGATCGGTGTATTTACTTTGCCGAGACCCTGAAGTATGGAACTGTTAAGGGTACTCAGTGCAAAAAATATAACGCTTGACGAGAGGGCCATGAGCGAGTGCTGTGCCAACGTGATGTTCGGCAAAGTGTTGGGATACAGTAAAAGTGTTACCGGGCTTGCCAGTACGAATAATCCTACGGCACAGGGGATCGAGATAAGCATCGTTGCTTTGACTGCCAATCCGATCTTGTCCCTGGCCTCCGCCTTTTTATCTGCCGCTATAAGCTGGGCGACGGAGGGGATCATGGCTGCCGCCATTGCCGAAGCAAAGGCGATGGGAATATTTGAAATCTTCATGGATTTTCCTGCGAATATTCCCCAGTGACTTGTTACTTCCGTGTTCTCCAAATGTCTTATGTAAGGATAGAAGGAAGTGAAGAGCTTGTTGTTTACTGTTGAAGCAAGATTACTCATTGCTGTGGATAAAATAAAGGGTGTTACGATAAGCGTTATCATCTTTATTATGGATCTTGCGCTATCAATATTTTCATGTTTATCCGCCGCAATATCTTTTTTGAATCCGGGCCTTATCTTCATATAAACAATGAACATGAAGATGAGGGCTATCACAACTCCGGTTCCTGTTCCGAGAGCGCTTCCGATGGCTCCTCTGGCTGCTCTGCTGATCTCATATTCCTTGGGATCTGTGATGGCACTTAAAGGAGCGGCTCCGAAAAGCGAATGGCCGGTGGTAAATGTGATTAGGAAGTATGCGGCGCCCACGCTCACCAGAGCATTGGCAATCTGTTCGAATATCTGGGACGCGGAAGTGGGCACCATGTTCTTGTGAGCCTGAAAATAACCTCTGAGGACTCCCAGTATTCCGTATATGAATATGGTTGGTGCAAATACCCTGAGTACCGGTATGGCGTCTTCTTCAACAAAAAGCCCGGCTCCGAAGTATAGGAAGGCTGAAGCTATTGCTCCGATCACAAGTACATAGATAAGAGCTCCAACGAACAGTCTGTGGGCGTTTTTATATTCACCCACCGCCAGCTTCCCTGCCATGACTTTCGATATGGCCGAAGGTATGCTGTAGGATGACACCAGGAGGATGATGGTGTAGTAGTTGTAAGCCGAGGTGTAATACCCCAGGCCCAGATCACCGATGATCCCCGATAACGGACTGGTGTACAACAGTCCGATGATCCTGCTTATGAACCCTGCCGCCGCCAGTATTCCGGCCTGGGTGATAATGCTGTTCATCGCACTGTTTTTCTTAGTGCTTATGCTATTGTTCATTAATGTTTGGTCACGCTTTCTTATATAATAGTGAGAAAAGTTGTTTTCTACTGCTTTAGGATAACACTTACTTTGATTTTTTTCTACCAATTGAAACCGATTTATGCTATTATAACTATGTACGCACAGACGTATAACAGGGGATAGCAAAACCATCGGGAGGGTTTCTTAAATGAAAAAAATTCTTTTTGTCGCATCTGAGGGCGTGCCTTTTATCAAGACCGGCGGACTTGCTGATGTTGTGGGCTCGTTACCGAAGTATATTGACAAAAAATATTTCGATGTAAGAGTTTTTCTTCCTAAATATGCCTGCATGAAGCAGGAAATGAAGGATAAGCTCAGGTATGTGACCAATTTCTATATGGATTTTAATTGGCAGAACATTTACGTAGGCATATTTGAAGCGGAAGTTGACGGCGTACATTATTACTTTATTGACAATGAGTTCTACTGGAGCGGATCAAAGGTTTACAACGACGATCCCAGATATGAGATAGAGAGATATACCTATTTTTGTAAAGCAGTGCTTTCAGCACTTCCGGTTATTGATTTCAGACCTGACCTTATCCATTGTCACGATTGGCAGACCGGAATCATCCCCGTATATCTCAAGGAGCGCTTTGCGGGAAGCGATTTCTACAGAAATATTAAGAGCGTTATTACCATCCACAACTTGAAATTCCAGGGCAAGTGGGATGTTAAGACCGTTCAGAGTATCACGGGTCTTCCCGATTACTATTTCACCCCCGATAAGCTGGAGTCCTATAAGGATGCCAACCTTTTAAAGGGAGGTATCGTATTTGCGGATGCGATCACAACCGTATCCGATACTTATGCTGAGGAGATCAAGACTCCTTTCTTCGGAGAGGGATTGGATCCGCTCCTTCGCGCAAGGGCAAATTCACTGAGAGGTATCGTTAACGGAATCGACTATACCGATTTCGACCCCGCTACCGACCCTCACATCGTTAAGAAATATAATGCCATCAACTTCCGTAAGGAGAAGGTTAAGAACAAGCGAGCTCTTCAAGAGGAACTGGGACTTACCGTTGATGACAAGAAGATGATGATCGGTATCGTTTCAAGACTTACCGACCAGAAGGGACTTGACTTGATAGCGTACATCATGGACGAGCTCTGCCAGGATGATATTCAGCTGGTGGTTCTCGGTACCGGTGAAGAGCGTTATGAGAACATGTTCCGTCACTTCGATTGGAAATATAATAATAAAGTATCAGCGAATATTTATTATTCCGATGCTTTATCACATAAGATCTATGCAGCTTGCGATGCTTTCCTTATGCCTTCGCTCTTTGAGCCCTGCGGACTCAGCCAGCTCATGGCTCTTCACTACGGAACCATTCCCATCGTTCGTCAGACCGGCGGACTTAAGGATACCGTTGAGCCCTACAATGAGTATGAGAGCACAGGTACAGGATTTGGCTTCATAAACTACAATGCACACGAAATGCTTGCAACCATCCGTTATGCGGAAAAGATCTACTACGATCGCAAGCGTGAGTGGAATAAGATGATAGACCGAGCAATGGCTGTGGACTTCTCCTGGGAGGTTTCTGCTAAGAAGTATCAGGAGATGTACATGTGGCTCTGCCCGGATTATGATGCGGACAAGGAATGATTCCGGATCCGTAATAAATAACAGTAGTAAGGAAACAGAAAATGATTAAGAGTATGACCGGCTTCGGAAGAAGCGAGATCACGGTTCACGACAGAAAGTTCAGCGTTGAACTCAAGAGCGTAAACCACCGTTACCTGGATGTTAACATCCGTATGCCCAAGGCACTTAATTTCTTTGACTCCGCAATAAGACAGGAGCTTAAGAAATATATCTCCAGAGGAAAGGTTGATGTTTTCATCACCTATGAAAACCTTGGAGAGACTACCTCAACCGTCAGATACAATCACGATCTTGCAGAAGAGTATCTCAAGTATTTAAAACAGATGGGTGAGGAATTCGGACTTGAATATGATATCAGGGTTTCAAACCTTTCAAAGTATCCCGAAGTTTTCGTTATGGAAGAGGGAGATGTTGATGAGGAGGAACTCTGGAAGGATCTTCAGAGCGCCATCGATCAGGCTTGCGATATCTTCGTAAAGACCCGTATCACCGAAGGTGAGCATCTGAAAGATGATCTTATCGAGAAGCTTGACCATATGGCAGGTCTTGTTGATTTCATCGACGAGCGTTCACCTAAGATCATCGAGGAATACAGAGGAAAGATCGACGCAAGAGTCAGAGAGATCCTTGGAGATGTTAAGGTAGATGAGGGAAGACTTCTTACCGAAGTAACCGTATTTGCCGATAAGATCTGTGTTGACGAAGAGATCGTCAGACTTCGCAGCCATATCGATACTGTAAAGAAAGAACTTAATGAGGGAGAGAATATAGGAAGAAAGCTGGATTTCCTTGCACAGGAGCTTAACCGCGAGGCAAATACCATCCTTTCTAAATCCACAGACCTTGAGATCGCCAACTGCGGTATTGAGCTTAAGACCGAGATTGAAAAGGTACGTGAGCAGATTCAGAACATTGAGTAATTCGTGAGGTTAGTTTATGGATAAAAAAGGAATTTTACTTGTTATTTCCGGATTTTCCGGTGCGGGTAAAGGTACTGTCGTAAACCGCCTGATGGAAAAATATGATGAGTATGCGCTGTCAATTTCCATGACATCCCGCAGCCCTCGTCCCGGAGAGCAGGACGGGGTCAATTATTTCTTTGTTTCAAGAGAGAAATTTGAAAAAACTATTGCAGAAAACGGATTTCTTGAGTATGCTGAATATTGCGGCAATTATTACGGCACTCCAAAAGAGTTTGTAAACAAGCAGCTGGAGGCCGGTAAAAACGTTATTTTGGAGATTGAGATCCAGGGAGCGACCAATATCAAAAAGGTATTTCCCGAGAGCCTCCTTATATTTATAACACCGCCCAGTGCAGAAGAACTTGAAAAGCGTCTTAAGGGACGCGGAACAGAGACTGACGAGGTTATCGCCAAGAGACTCCGCAGAGCCTATGAGGAATCTGACGGAATGGATACCTACGATTATATCATCGTAAATGATGACCTGGAGACCTGTGTGGAGGATGTTCATTCAACCACCATGGTTGCCCGCAATCAGCCCCTTCGTCTGCACGGATTTATTGAAAACATGAAAACCCAGCTTGAAATGTTCAAGTAGCCCTTGAAAGGAGATTTAAAATGTTACACCCCTCATATGTAGACCTTATGAACGTTGTAAACAAAGATATCGAAGAGGATGAAGAGCCCATCGTTAGCAGCCGTTATTCAATCGTTATGGCTTCAGCTAAGAGAGCAAGACAGCTTGTAAGCGGAGATCCTCAGCTTGCAGGTCAGGAAGACGAAAAGCCCCTTTCCATCGCAGTTAAAGAGATTTACGACGGAAAAGTTAAGATCCTCCCCAACATCGAGGAATAAATGATAACAGACCCGGCTGAAGTGTGGGAAGACGGTCTTCCCTGTTTTCGGCTGGGTTTTTTTACGTTAAAGCGTTACTATGAAAATACTTATTATATCCCTTGGGTGTGACAAAAACCTTGTCGACACCGAAAAAATGATAGGACTCCTCTCACAGAGAGGATACGAATTTACCGATGCGGAAGAGGAAGCCGAGGCAGTTATAGTCAATACCTGCTGCTTTATCGGTGATGCCAAAGAAGAGAGTATAAACACTCTTCTTGACATGGCAGAACTTAAAAAGTCCGGACAGCTTAAGGCTCTTATTGCTTCCGGATGCCTTGCGCAGCGCTATAAAGAAGAAATACAAAAGGAGATTCCCGAGGTTGATGCTCTTATCGGCACCATGTCGGTTTCTTCCATAGCAGATACACTGGATGCGGTTTTGGCAGGCAAAAAAGAGAATACCTTTATGCCCCTTGACTGCGACCCTACGGTAAGGGGAAAACGAGTACTTACCACCGGCGGACATTTTGCGTATTTAAAGATAGCCGAAGGATGCGATAAGAATTGTACCTATTGCATCATCCCGAAAGTCAGAGGCGGATACAGATCCATCCCCATGGAGGAGCTTGTTAAAGAGGCCGAGGAATTGGCTGAGGCAGGAGTTAAGGAACTTATCCTTGTTGCCCAGGAGACAACTCTTTACGGCAAGGATCTTTACGGAAAGAAATCTCTTCCGGAGCTTCTTAAAAAGCTCTGCAAGATTTCCGGAATATACTGGATAAGAATCCTATATTGCTATCCCGAAGAGATCACGGATGAGCTTATCGAGACCATCGCTACAGAGAAGAAGATCTGTCACTACCTTGATATTCCGATACAGCATGCTTCCGATGATATATTAAGAAGGATGGGACGCTGGACCGATCAGGCAAAGCTTCGAGAGACTGTTACCAAATTAAGGGAGAGGATTCCTGATATTGCGCTTAGGACCACACTTATTTCCGGATTCCCCGGCGAGACTCAGGAAGATTTTGAAGAATTATATCGCTTTGTAAACGATATGGAGTTTGACAGACTGGGTGTATTTACTTATTCTCAGGAAGAAGATACCGTTGCAGGCGAGATGCCCGACCAGATTGAAGAAGAGATCAAGGCAGCAAGACGCGATGAACTGATGGAACTTCAGCAGGCCATTGTTTTCGAGAAAAACGAGGACCTTCCCGGAACTATTATGACCGTAATGGTAGAGGGAAAAGTTGCGGATGAGGATACTTATGTGACCAGAACATACCGCGACGCACCCGGAGTTGACGGCTATCTTTTCTTAAATACGACAGCGAATCTTATGACCGGAGATTTTGTAAAGGTCATGGTCACGGATTCAAATGAATATGATTTGATTGGAGAAATTTACAATGGGTAATTCAGAGAATACCGATGCTAAGAAGTCAAAGATCTGGAATGTGCCTAACATAATGACGACGGGAAGAGTTATCCTTATCATCCCCTTTGTTATAGTGCTTTTGGGCGCAAATGCGGGATGGTTCGGAGAAGATATCCTTATCCCTTGCATCGTAGCCGACGGAATCTTTCTTTTGGCCAGCTTGACAGACCTTTTCGACGGTAAGATCGCAAGAAAATATAATCTTGTTACCAATTTCGGAAAATTCATGGATCCCCTTGCGGATAAAGTTCTTGTTTGCTCGGGTCTTATCTGCCTCGTAGAGATGGGAAGGGTTCCTGCATGGGTTGTTATCGTGATCCTTGCCAGGGAGTTCATCATCAGCGGATTCAGACTTGTGGCTTCAGATGCGGGAATCGTTATTGCCGCAAGTTACTGGGGAAAGTGGAAGACCACACTTCAAATGACACTTGTTATTATGGCGATAGTGGACCTTTCTCCCTATATTCCTTTTTATGCTATCGTTGAAACCGTTGTAATGTATGTAGCACTTGCACTTACTGTAATATCTCTTGTTGATTATATTTACAAGAATCACAAGGTGCTCATGCAGTAGTTTGGTAGCCAAACCGGCCCGGAGTAATTTATGAAATTAGATAAGATCAAGAGAACAGAAGAAGGCGTTGACAATATTTATTCACGTACCGTGAAGATCTGCGGTATAAGCGAGAGTAAAGTAACCGCAATGATCTCGGACATTTTGGAGTCTGAGAAGGAGGCGACTGTTGATATCACTTCCATCGTTGGAGAAGTTCACATCAAGGTTTCCGCGGCTGCAGAGGATAAAAAAGCGGCAAGAAAAGTGATAAAGCCTGTAGTATCCCTTCTCAAGGAGAAGTTCGGAAATTACATTTATACAACAGATGAAGAAGTTACTTTGGAACAGGCTGTTGTGGATCTCCTTGTGGCAAACGGACTTACCGTATCCTGCGCCGAGTCATGTACCGGAGGTATGCTTTCCGCGAGACTTATCAATGTACCGGGAGTATCAGAGGTCTACAAATCCGGATACATAACTTATTCAAATAAATCAAAGAGAAAGATCCTGGGTGTAAGAAGATCTGTAATAGACAAATACGGCGTTATCAGCGCCGAGACCGCAAAGGATATGGCCAAGGGACTTGCTGCCATCACCAAGGCGGATATATGCGTCAGCGTTACCGGAAATGCGGGCCCGGATGCTGCCGAGAATAAAGAGGTGGGACTCGTTTATATCGGATGCTGCATTAAAGGCAAAACAGCAGTTACCGAAGCTCATTTTACCGGTGAGAGAAACGAGATCAGACAGGCTGCTACAGCGGCGGCTCTTTCCTTCCTAAGGAACAACATGCTTGAATACTACAGCAGGGTTACCTTTGGAAACGGTGAGGAAGAATAAAGAAAGATTTAAAAGAGGACTTGCATTTGCAGGTCCTTTTATGCTATTCTGATGAGCATCGACGGAAGACAATGCAATCTGATTCATTTTTTGAATTCAGATAATTCAATTTTCTTGAATTTTTAGGTGTTTCTCACACCAAGTGACATTTATTACCCTCAAAAAATGATAAAGTAGAAAATGTAAAAAAGAGAACGGATTTTCGAAAAATCCGGTTGACAAAATCGAACGAATGTTTTATTCTCTTATAGGATAACGAACATTCGTTCTTAAAAGGAGAACACATAATGGAAAACGAAGACAAGAAAAAAGCACTTGAAGCGGCTTTGAGCCAGATAGAAAAGCAGTACGGCAAAGGAACAGTCATGAGACTCGGCGATCCCAATGCCCAGATGAACGTTGAGACCATTCCCACCGGCTCCATCAGCCTTGATATTGCGCTGGGACTCGGCGGAATCCCCAAAGGACGAATTGTTGAGATATACGGACCTGAATCCAGTGGTAAGACCACCGTTACTCTTCATATGATCGCAGAAGTTCAGAAGAGAGGCGGAATCGCAGGATTCATCGATGCAGAGCATGCACTTGATCCCGTTTACGCAAAGAATATCGGTGTAGACATTGATAATCTCTACATTTCACAGCCCGATAACGGAGAGCAGGCTCTCGAGATCGCAGAGACCATGGTTCGCTCCGGAGCTATCGATATCGTAGTAGTTGACTCTGTTGCCGCCCTTGTTCCCAAGGCTGAGATCGACGGTGACATGGGAGATTCACATGTGGGACTTCAGGCAAGACTTATGAGCCAGGCTCTTCGTAAGCTTACAGCAGTTATCAGTAAGTCAAACTGTGTAGTAGTATTCATCAACCAGCTTCGTGAGAAGGTTGGCGTTATGTTCGGTAACCCCGAGACTACCACGGGTGGTAGAGCTCTTAAGTTCTATTCATCAGTAAGACTTGATGTAAGACGTATCGAGTCGATCAAGCAGGGCGGAGAAGTTATCGGTAACAGGACCAGAGTAAAGATTGTTAAGAACAAGGTGGCACCTCCTTTCAAGGAAGCAGAATTTGATATCATGTTCGGCGAAGGAATCTCTGTAGCCGGAGATATCCTGGATAAGGCTGCAGATGCAGACATCGTTGTTAAGTCCGGTGCATGGTATGCATATAACGGAGATAAGATCGGTCAGGGACGTGAGAATGCAAAGCAGTATCTTAAGGACAATCCTGCCGTTTGCGCCGAGATCGAGGCAAAGGTTCGTGCTCATTACGGACTTGAAGGAGCAGTAGCGGAAGAGGCTCCCGAAGAGAAGCCCGCAAGAAGTTCAAGAGCATCAAAGGGCTCAGAGGACTAATTAAAAAATATAGAGGTACATTATGCAGGTTACGCAGATACTTCCTCTTGATAAGAAAAGAAGCCGGGTATGGCTGGATGAGGAGTTCGCCTTTGTTCTATACAAAGGCGAACTTCGCCGCTTTAGGATAGAAGAGGACGGGGAGATAAGTGAATCCGTATACAGAGAGATTGTGGAGGAAGTCCTTCCCAAGAGGGCTAAACTAAGAGCCATGAATCTCTTAAAAAGCCATACATATTCCGAAGGACAACTGATGGAGAAACTCCTTCAGGGATATTATCCCAAGGATATTGCAAGGCTGGCGGTTGACTATGTGGCTTCCTTCGGATATATAGACGATCTTAGGATGTCTGAAGAATATATCAGGATACATTTAAAGGATAAAAGCCGCATGAGGATCAAGCAGGATCTTATGCGAAAACAGGTGGATACCGAGACCATAGAACAGGCATTTTTAAACTGTAGTGACGAAGGTTTTGTTCAGGATGAACTTGCTCAGATAAAAAAACTTTTGGAAAAAAGAGGATATGACCCGAAGGAAACCAACAACATTAATACAGTTTCCAAACATTTTTCTTTTTTGATGAGAAAAGGCTACAACCCTGATTCTATAAGGAAAGTAATGGGTGATTTTGAAATGTAGCACTTGTTATTTGGGGTTGACATTAAGACTTTTTAACATTAATATATGAGTGTTGTACTATGAAAATTTCATAAGGAGGTGCTCCTGTAATGCCTATGCCACCATTGACAATTTCTTTGGTCGCATTCATCGGGATCCTCGCTGGTGTAATAATAGTTACCGCTATAATCGCAGTACTTATCACGTCCACCCACCTCAAAAAGTCAGCTTCAAGAACCATTGGTTCAGCTGAGGACAAAGCCAGAGAGATAATTGATGAAGCATTGAAAACTGCTGAAAACGAGAAGAGAGAAGCTTCTCTCAAGGCAAAAGAAGAAGCCATTCGTATCAAGAACGAGACTGACCGCGAAGTTAAAGAACGTCGCGCAGAGGTTTCCAAGAGCGAACACAGAATTCAGCAGAAGGAAGAAGCGATCGATAAGAAGACTGATGCTATCGAGCGTCGTGAGCAAAGTCTCGCCGCAAGAGAGGAAAATCTCAACAAGATGAAAGAAGAGATTTCCAAACTTAACGAGCAAAGATTACAGGAACTGGAAAGAATTTCCGGATTAACCTCTGAACAAGCAAAAGAGTACTTACTGAAAATTGTTGAAGATGAAGTCAGACATGACGAAGCCCTGATGATCAAGGAAATGGAGAACAGGGCAAAGGAAGAAGCGGATAAGAAAGCTAAAGAATACGTTGTTACCGCTATTCAGAGATGTGCTGCAGATCACGTTTCTGAGACAACGATCTCCGTTGTTCAGCTTCCTAACGACGAAATGAAGGGAAGAATCATCGGTCGAGAGGGACGTAACATCAGAACCCTCGAAACGTTGACAGGTGTAGAACTTATCATCGATGATACTCCTGAGGCAGTTGTTCTTTCAGCCTTTGATCCTGTGCGCCGCGAGGTTGCAAGGATTGCTCTTGAGAAACTTATCGTGGACGGTCGTATCCATCCCGCGAGAATCGAAGAGATGGTTGAAAAGGCACAGAAGGAAGTTGACCAGACCATCAAAGAGGAAGGCGAAGCCGCCGTACTCGAGGTTGGTGTTCATGGTTTACATCCCGAGCTTGTTAAGCTCCTTGGCCGCATGAAGTATCGTACCAGTTATGGTCAGAATGCCCTCAAGCATTCAATCGAAGTTGCACACCTTTCAGGACTGCTTGCATCCGAGCTTGGTCTCGATGTAAGGATTGCCAAGCGTGCAGGTCTATTGCATGACATTGGTAAGGCAGTCGATCATGAGATGGAAGGATCACACGTTCAGCTTGGTGCAGAACTTTGTCGCAAGTACAAAGAGAATGCAATTGTTATTAACGCAGTTGAGTCACACCATGGCGATGTTGAAGCTACTTCACTTATCGCATGTATCGTTCAGGCAGCAGATACCATTTCAGCAGCCAGACCGGGAGCTCGTAGAGAGACTCTCGAGATCTACACCAGCCGCTTAAAGCAGCTGGAAGATATTTCCAACAATTTCAAAGGGGTTGAAAAGTCTTTTGCTATTCAGGCAGGACGAGAAGTTCGAGTTATGGTTGTACCTGAGCAGATTTCAGATACCGATATGGTACTGCTCGCACGCGATATTTCAAAACAGATTGAGGCTGAGATGAAGTATCCCGGACAGATCAAGGTAAATGTTATCCGCGAGAGTCGCGTAACAGATTACGCTAAATAATCATAAACCGGTTCTTAATCAAACATTACTAAAGCAAAATTAATGCCATTACCGTTAGGTAATGGCATTTTTTTGTATAAATTTACCTATTGAACAACTCGCGGGACAGATGATAAAATTATCAAGGTGTATATTTGTATGATTGTATACAATGTACGAATTCAAAGATCGGAGATTTGCAATGAAATCATTCAAAGAAATGACTCGTGAGGAACTCTTATCCCTCAAATCCCAGCTTGAAAAAGAATATGAAGATGCCAAGGGAAAAGGCCTTAAACTGGATATGTCCAGAGGAAAGCCAAGCCCCGCACAGCTTGATCTTTCAAAGGGCTTTTTGGATGCACTCTCTTCTGAGGATACTCTTAAGACTGAAGACGGAGTGGATACAAGAAACTACGGTCTGCTTGACGGTATCGCTGAAGCTAAAAAGCTTATGGCTGATATCATGGGAGTAAAGCCCGAGTCAGTTATCGTTTGTGGTAATGCAAGTCTTAATATAATGTTTGATACCGTGGCAAGATCCTTTAGCCATGGCGTAAACGGAGAAACACCCTGGTGCAAGCTTGATAAGGTTAAATTCCTTTGCCCTGCTCCCGGATATGACAGACACTTCCGTATCACCGAGTATTTCGGAATTGAGATGATAACCATTCCCATGAGTCCCGAAGGACCCGACATGGATTTGGTTGAGAAATATGTAAATAACGATGAGACAGTTAAGGGTATTTGGTGCGTTCCCAAGTATTCAAATCCTCAGGGCTACAGCTATAGTGACGAGACCGTTAAGCGCTTCGCAGCTTTAAAGCCTGCAGCTAAGGATTTCAGAATTTTCTGGGACAATGCTTATGCTATCCACCATCTTTATGCCGAGGCTGACAGACAGGATGAGATCCTTGATATCCTTTCTGAGTGCGCTAAGGCAGGAAATCCCGACATGGTATATGAATTCTCGTCTACCTCAAAGGTTACTTATGCCGGTGGCGGTATTTCTGCAGTAGCTACTTCCGATGCAAACCTTGCATGGATCAAGAAGTCCATGACAGTTCAGACTATCGGATATGATAAGGTTAATCAGCTCCGCCACGTAAGATTCTTTAAAGACTTTGACGGCGTTAAGGCTCATATGATGAAACATGCGGATTCCATGAGACCTAAGTTCCTTGCAGTTCTCGATGTACTTGAAAAAGAACTTGGCGGACTTGAGATCGGTTCATGGACAAATCCCAACGGAGGATATTTCATTTCCTTCGACGCCCTTCCCGGATGTGCTAAAGCGATTGTTGCTAAGTGCAAGGAAGCAGGAGTTGTTCTTACCGGCGCAGGAGCTACATATCCCTACGGCAAGGACCCCGAGGACAAGAACATTCGTATCGCACCTTCCTTCCCCTCACCCGAGGAGATGGCTCAGGCAACCGACCTCTTTGTTCTCTGTGTCAAGCTCGTTAGCATTGATAAAATCCTTGAAACAAGATAGAATAAAAAGCGGTTCCGATGGATTCGGAACCGCTTTTTTAAATTATATTAGTAAAGGCGAGAGCGTCGATGGATTCGTGAGCGAACCATGTAGCGTCGCCGGCACTTAGCGAATTCGAAGAATGAGCTTAGTACCGCTGCGTAACGCGTTATGAGCCGCGAGGCGTGTGAGTGAACGAACCATCGATGCTATGCGCCGTAGTCTTATAGGAGATAATTATGGAAGAGATTAAAAGAATAAGCCGTGACTTAGTCGCTAACGGCGCTATCATTGATTATTACAAGGATACTATGCTTCTGCCCGACGGAAAGACCGTTAAGTGGGATCTTATCGATCATAAGGGTGCAGCCGCAGTGGTTGCGGTAAGAGAAGACGGAAAGCTTATTATGGTAAGACAGTACCGTAATGCTCTTGAGAGGGAAACTATCGAGATCCCTGCCGGCGGACTTAACGGACGTCAGGAGCCTACTGAGGATGCTGCAAGAAGAGAACTTATGGAGGAGACCGGATATATTGCAGATAAGATGGAACTCCTTAATTCTATCTATACCACCGTTGCTTTCTGCAATGAAAAAATAGACATATACCTTGCAAGAGGATTAAAGAAACAGGGCTCGCAGCATCTTGACGAAGATGAGTATGTAAATGTTGAAGCATACGATCTTGATGATCTTGTACAGATGATCTACGAAGGAAAGATCCAGGACTCCAAAACCATCTGCGGAATCATGACATATGCCCATAAATACGCAAGATAAGCGGTAATCGGATATAGGTAAAATATTACGAATTTTTTACAGAATTATGTTTTTTTGAGAGGAATTTTTTGCCCGCAAACATTTGTTTTGACAATATATTGGGTTACATAATAAATCCAAAAACAGTATCTTGTGGACATAGATAAATCGTAGAAATTTCATACATTTTATAGTAAAAATTGCCACCTTGCTTTTACATTTTTCCATATATATAATAGGCATTGCCGCGTAGAAAAGTACCCATATACAGGCGGGGACTTTTTACCGGGGGATCAGAATTACAAGCGGCAAGGGAGTGGAATTATGAACGAAGCGTTGGACTCATTTTTAACTTACCTCGAAGATGAGAAGAAGATGTCCGAGAATACCCGCTTATCATATAAGCGTGATCTCGTAAAACTTCAGCAGTACTGTAACGGTCTTGCTATTCATGACGCAAGACAGGTGTCAGCGGCAAACCTTAAGTCTTATATCGTTTATTTGGAAGCAGGAAGTTTCAAGGCTGCTACTATTTCAAGAAATGTTGCATCCATCCATGCATTCTTCCATTATCTTTATAACGAGCACATGGTAGATACAGACGTATCCGAGTGCTTACAGGCTCCTAAGATTGAAAAGCATGTACCTGAGATCATGACAGAAGAAGAAGTTAAGAGACTTCTTGCTCAGCCCGTATCAGACGACCCCAAGGGTGTAAGAGACAAGGCTATGTTAGAGCTTTTGTATGCTACAGGTATCCGCGTATCTGAACTTATCGGACTTAAAGTAAGTGATATTGATCTTGCAAAGGGAATGCTTTCCTGCAAGGGAAGAACTATTCCTTTCGGAACCAATGCAAGAGAAGCGTTGGTTAATTACCTCAAGGGAAGCAGAGATGCTCTTTTAAAGGGAAATAACAGCGATATACTTTTCCCCAGCTGCCTGGGCGATCCCATGAGCCGTCAGGGCTTCTGGAAGCTTATCAAGGCGTATGGCAAGAAGGCCGGTATTGAGATGGAGATTACTCCTCATACCCTTCGCCATTCCTTCGCAGCACACATGATGGCAGGCGGAGCTGATGTTCACAGCGTTTCAGAAATGCTTGGACACTCAGACGTTTATACCACACAGGTATATGCGCGCCTTGGCCAGAATGACCTTAGAAAGGTATACAGCGAGGCTCATCCCAGAGGATAATATACGCATAGCTAAAACAGTAAACCCGACCTCATTACGAGGCCGGGTATTTTGTTGCAGTAAATATTTACTCAAAATAAAAGTGGCAGGAGGTAAACTCTTGCCACTTAAACTATTAAACGGATTCTGCGATATCGTAGATAAGTCTTTCGGAAGCTTCCCATCCGAGGCAGGGATCTGTGATGGATTTGCCGTAGATGTGCTCGCCGATCTTCTGGCTGCCTTCTTCGATGTAGCTCTCGATCATGAGACCTTTAACAAGCTTGCGAAGATCGGGATTGATTTTTCTGTTGTGCATGATCTCTTTTGCGATACGAACCTGCTGCTCAAACTGCTTGTTGGAGTTTGAATGGTTGGTATCAACAACGCATGCCGGATTCTTAAGCTCCATCTTATCGTACATCTCAAGGAGCCTTACAAGGTCCTCATAGTGATAGTTGGGAGTGTTGTTACCATGCTTGTTGGTAGCACCTCTTAAGATGGTATGAGCAAATTCATTACCGCTGGTGTTTACTTCCCATCCGCGATAAATGAATGAGTGAGCATGCTGAGCTGCGTAAACGGAGTTGAGCATAACGGAGAAGTCACCGCTGGTGGGATTCTTCATTCCTGCGGGAACATCAAATCCACTGACTGTAAGTCTGTGCTGCTGGTCCTCAACGCTTCTTGCACCTACGGCTACGTAAGAAACAAGGTCTGAAAGGTATCTCCAGTTTTCGGGGTAGAGCATTTCGTCAGCTGAGCTTAAGCCGGTTTCCTTAACAGCACGAAGGTGCATGTGACGGATGGCGATAAGACCCTGAAGGAAATCGACACCTTTCTCGGGATCGGGCTGATGGATCATGCCCTTGTATCCGCCACCGTTTGTACGGGGCTTGTTGGTATATATTCTGGGAATAAGAATGAGCTTGTCGCTAACTTTCTCACTGACTTTAGCCAAACGGTTTACGTAGTCACAAACTGATTCTTCGTTGTCTGCTGAACAGGGACCGATAATTACAAGAAACTTATCGCTTTTCCCGGTGATCACATCTTTGATTGCTGCGTCCCTTGCTGCCTTAACTTTGAGTACATCTTCGGGAACAGGATACTGTTCACGAATCTCGTCGGGAGTGGGGAGCTTCTTGATGAATTCGAAACTCATTGGTAATTCCTCTCTTACATAAAAATAAAATGACCGTAGCAGGACACTCAAGAGCCATGTCACGTGTGCGGTTAAAACCTATTGAATTATATTATAAAGCCGCTTTGTGTGCAAGTTTTTAAATTCTAAAATTTTTGCGGAGAGCCCGATTTTTTTAGAGAAAATCCTTTTTGCTTTCCGCCTTATATGGTATACTGTTGAATGGTGTGAAATACATATATCAAAGGGATACTTTTTATGGATGAAAACAAATCACCGGACAGATCTTCGAGAATCGGTTTTTTGAAAAAAGTGATAATCATCACTGTGATTCTGCTCCTGGTATTCCCCAATATCACCTGTATTGCCATGATGATCAAACAGACTGAACTTGAGGCGCAGATAAATGCTCTTACAAGGGAAGTTGCCAATATGAAACTGGAAAGATCCGGAGATCTCGGCAGGATTGATTATGATTCCAGAATGTCGGTGGCAGCTGCTTTCCCCGAATACTTTTCGGGAGAAGACAGTCCGTTCTTTGATGTGGCGGTGGCCGAAGCCGAAAAGGCAGTGGAAGACGCTGTAACCGTTGGCAATGAGATCGCACTTGCCTCAGATGAAGTTGTCTGGACTTTCTCAGCTTCGGGAGATGTATCCGAGGCCCCTCATAAGGTTTACCTGACCTTTGACGACGGTCCCAGCGCATACACGGATGATATACTGGATATACTTAACGAGTACGGAGTTAAAGCAACCTTCTTTGTGGTTGGTAAGGATTCCGAAACTGATATTGAGCTGTACAAAAGGATAGTGGACGAAGGTCATACGCTGGGTATGCATTCCTACAGCCACGTTTATTCCGACATCTACGCAAGCGAAGAAAGCTTTACGCAGGATCTTGACAGGATAACAACGCTGCTTACGGAAGCTACCGGAGAAGAGCCGAAGTTCTACCGATTCCCCGGAGGAAGCTCAAATACAGTCAGCAGGCTGGATATGCACAGGTTCATCGACATAGTCGAGGACAAAGGGCTTACATATTTTGACTGGAATGTCTCTTCCGGAGACGCCACGAAAGAGCTCTTGAGCGCTCAGCAGATCCAGGCAAACGCAGTCAGCGGAATTCAGAACCGGGAAACAACCGTGATCCTTATGCACGATTCGCTTTCAAAGCCCACTACAGTTCAGGCTTTGCCCGGAATAATCGAAAAGATTTTGGCCATGGATGGCACAGAAATTTTACCTATTACATCCGATACCGAACCGGTTAGGCATGTAGAATAAAAAGGAGGAAGTACCAAATGGGTTTTTTTGGAGACCTTAAACAGGATTTATCTCAGGCTGTAAACGAGCTTCTCCCCGAGGAGAAGGCCGCTGCGGAACGAGAGAACACCACAGAAGAAAGCACTACCTTGTCAGACCTTGGAGAGGGTGAGGCTGCAGCAGAGAATGCTGAGAGCTTGGGCGACCTTCCCGACGTATCTGCTATGCTTGATGCCATGGATGAAAAGAGTGGCATGAGCGAGGCTGATTACGAAAATCTTTTAAATGAGGCATTAAACGGGGACATTACTCTTGATGAGACTCCCGCTGAAGGTGAGACTTCGGAAAATACCGACATGTCAGATGCAGAGTCTGCTCTTGACAGCGTGTTTGCCGATATGGAAGCTGAGGGGATCGCAGCAGTTGAGACAGAGGCTGAACCCGAGCCTGTTTTTGAAGAGACAAGTATTGAAGATAATAATTTTAAAGGAGCGGATTTTAAAATGGACAGCAATGCAAACTATTCTGATGAAACATCTGTAATCACTTTGGGTATGACTGTAAACGGAGATATTACCACCGAAGGTTCTCTTGAGATCCTTGGTAACGTTAAAGGTAACATCGATGTATCCGGAAAGCTTAATGTAACCGGTCATATCACCGGAAACTCAAAGGCTCACGAAATCTATGCAGAGAACGCAAAGATCACCGGAGACGTTTCAAGTGATTCTTCCGTCAAGATTGGTGCAGGAACTGTTATCGTAGGAAACATCACCGGATTCTCAGCAGCCGTTGCAGGCGCTGTTAAGGGTGATATCGACATCCACGGACCCGTTATCCTTGATTCTTCCGCTATTGTAATGGGTAACATCCGCTCAAAGAGTGTTCAGATCAACAACGGTGCTGCTATCGAAGGTATGTGCTCACAGTGCTACGCTGATGTCAGCCCCACATCCTTCTTTGATGATTACAAGCCCGAGCAGATCGGCGGCAAAAAGAAGACCGAGAAGACCGATAAATAATTTTGGAGAAAAAGAATGCGTATTTTATTAAAACTCAGTGGTGAGGCCCTTGCAGGCCCCAACAAGACAGGCTTTGACGAGGAGACCGTCAGAAAGGTGGCCCTTCAGGTTAAGCAGCTTGTGGATGACGGCATTGAAGTCGGCATCGTTACCGGGGGAGGAAATTTTTGGCGCGGACGTTCCAGCGAGAACATCGATCGTACCAAGGCAGACCAGATCGGAATGCTTGCGACCGTTATGAACTGCATCTATGTTTCTGAGATCTTCAGAAGCGTGGGAATGATGACAAATATCCTTACTCCCTTCGAGTGCGGATCATTCACAAAGCTTTTCTCAAAGGACAGAGCAAACAAGTATTTCGCTCACGGCCAGGTGGTATTCTTTGCAGGCGGTACCGGACATCCCTATTTCTCAACTGATACCGGTGTTGTTCTTAGAGCCATTGAGGTTGATGCTGACGTTATCCTTCTTGCAAAATCCATCGACGGCGTATATGATGCGGATCCTTCAAAGAATCCTAACGCCAAGAAGTACGATGAGGTTACCATCGACGAAGTTATCGAGAAGAATCTTCAGGTAGTGGACATGACCGCTTCCATCCTTGCAAGAGACAACCACATGCCCATGTGGGTGTTCGGCATGAACGAAGAGAACAGCATCGTAAATACACTTAAAGGAGAATTCCACGGAACGAAAGTTACCGTGTAATGACAGGAGACTTAAAATGGACGAAAGAATAAAGATCTATGATGAAAAAATGACGAAAGCCGTTGAACATCTTGAGGCTGATTTCGCTGCTATCCGTGCAGGAAGAGCAAATCCTCATGTTCTTGATAAGCTTCGCGTTGACTATTACGGAACCCCTACCCCCATTCAGCAGGTAGGTAACGTTACTGTTCCCGAGGCAAGAATTATTCAGATCGCACCTTGGGAGAAATCACTTTTAAAGGATATCGAGAAAGCAATCCTTACCTCTGATATCGGAATCAATCCTACCAACGACGGTAATGTTATCAGGCTTGTATTCCCTGAGCTTACCGAGGATCGTCGTAAGGAACTTGTTAAGGACGTCAAGAAGAAGTCTGAGGATGCAAAGGTTGCTGTAAGAAACGTTCGTCGTGACGGCAACGATGCTTTCAAGAAGCTTGGAAAGGGTGAGGTTTCTGAGGACGAGATCAAGTCACTTGAGGACGAGCTTCAGAAGATCACCGATAAGTACGTCAAGGACATCGATGTACTTGTTGAAGCAAAGACTAAGGAACTCATGACCGTATAGTCAGAGTAAACGAGAAACAATATGTCTGAAGAAAGAAAAATTCCCTGTCATGTTGCCGTCATCTTAGACGGCAACGGACGTTGGGCTAAAGCAAAAGGATTGCCGAGAAACGCCGGACATGTCCGCGGGGCCCAGGTAGTCGAAGATATGCTTTCAATAGTCGACGAAGTCGGCATCAAGTATTTTACAGTATATGCTTTTTCAACGGAGAACTGGAACAGACCCGGTGACGAAGTCAGCGCACTTATGGGCCTCCTTCGCAAGTACATGGTAGGAAGCCTTAGAAAAGCTGCTAAGAACAACGTCAGGATCCGTGTTATCGGAGACAGGACACGTCTTGATCCCGATATCGTAAAAAGCATAGAAGACCTTGAAAGAGACACGGCAGGCAATACCGGCCTTCAGTTCCAGATCGCAATCAACTATGGCGGAAGGGACGAGATAAGACGCGGAGTTACCGCTCTTGCATCAAAGGTAAAGGCAGGGGAATTGCTTCCCGAAGATATAACGGAAGAAACTATAGCTTCTAACCTTGATACGGCAGGAATGCCGGATCCCGACCTGCTGATCCGTACCTGCGGAGAGCAGCGTATATCAAACTTTCTCTTATGGCAGCTTGCATATACCGAGTTTTATTTTACGGATGTTGCATGGCCTGATTTTAACCGCGAGGAGCTTGAAAAAGCCATCGATGCGTATAATCACAGAGAGCGCCGTTTCGGCGGATTAAAATAAAACCCTTTTCGGAGGCTTTAATGCGTAAATTTATTACAAGATCCATCAGTGCCATCACCATGCTTGCTGCTATCGTTGCACTGTTCATATTCGGGGGATATGCCCTTGCGGGAGTTCTTTTGGTAATTTCCTGCATCGGTTTCTGGGAGCTTTCAAAAGCTTTTGCCTGCAAGAGTGTGGTTCCCGGTGGTGAAAGAGTTCCTCTTCCCGCCAAGAAAAAGATCGATTACCTTGACATCATCGGACTTATCACAATAGTGATCTATTACGGTGTTATGGTGTTCTTCAAAGAGCCCGTTTACCAGTTCATGGTTGTTGTATGTTTTGTCATTGCAATCCTATTTGTTTATGTTTTTAGCTTCCCTAAAGTTGAGATCGGAAGGATCGCAGACATCAGCTTTTCTTTCCTTTACTGCCCCGTAATGCTCTCATTCATCTATATGACAAGAGAGTCCGAGCCCTACGGAAAGTATCTTATCTGGATGATTCTTATTGGATCGTGGGGATGCGACACCTTCGCATATCTTACCGGCAGCGCTTTCGGAAAGAGAAAGATCTTCCCCGTATTATCTCCTAACAAGTCTCTTGCAGGCTGCATCGGAGGAATCCTTGCCAGCGGTATCATCGGAGGAGTTTACGGTTACTTCTATGTTATGCCCGGGCTTGCAAAGATGGGAAATGAGATCCCTCATTTCTACCTTATCCTTGCAGCTATCAGCATGGTAGGCGGAGTCATTGGAATGCTTGGAGACCTTGTGGCTTCAGGTATCAAGAGAAACAAAGGATTTAAAGATTATGCAAAGCTCATTCCCGGACATGGCGGAATCATGGACAGATTCGACTCCATGATCTCTACAGCACCGGCCATCTATGTGCTTTCACTTATACTCATTTTCAATAATTTCTAATAAGAATTCATAACCAATGGATAAAAAAAGAATAGTACTTCTGGGTTCCACAGGATCTATCGGAACCCAGACACTTGAAGTAGTAAATAAATACAGTGACAGACTTGAGGTTACCGCTCTTGCGGCAGGAACCAATGTAAGTCTGATGGAGGAGCAGGTTAGAAAATTCAGACCTGCTTTAGCTGTTATGTGGTCCGAAGAGGCCGCAGCAGATTTAAAGGCAAGGATCGCTGATACAGATACAAAAGTTGCTTCCGGAATGGAGGGCCTTATCGAGGCTGCAACTTTGGAAGAAAGCGACGTTGTCCTTACCGCGGTAGTGGGCATGATCGGTATCAGACCCACCATCGCCGCTATTGAAGCCGGCAAGGATATTGCACTTGCCAACAAAGAAACACTTGTCTGTGCCGGGCATATCATCATGCCTCTTGCTGAGAAGAAGGGTGTCAAGATTCTTCCGGTAGACAGCGAGCATTCGGCAATTTTCCAGTCATTAAACGGAGAAAGACACAATAAAATAGCAAAGATCCTTCTTACTGCCAGCGGTGGTCCCTTCAGAGGAATGACCACTGAGCAGCTTAGAACAAAGACCGTAGAGGATGCCTTAAAACACCCCAACTGGTCCATGGGAAGAAAGATCACCATCGACTCAGCTTCTCTTGTAAACAAGGGACTTGAAGTAATGGAGGCAGGATGGCTCTTTAACGTACCTGTCTCAAAGATCCAGGTTGTGGTTCATCCACAGAGTATCCTTCATTCCGCTGTTGAATTTGAGGATGGTGCAGTCATCGGACAGATGGGAACTCCCGATATGAAGCTCCCTATCCAGTATGCTCTTTTCTATCCCGACAGGCTCCCTATGGATGGTAAAAAGCTTGACCTCTTCAGCATTGCCGACATGACCTTTGAAAAGCCCGATCCTGATGTATTTAAGGGGCTTAAGCTTGCCCTTAAAGCAGCAGAGATTGGCGGAAGCATGCCCACAGTATTTAATGCGGCAAATGAGCTTGCTGTTGCCAGATTCCTTGATAAAAAGATTGGATTCCTTGATATATACGAGACCATTGAGAAGGCGATGGATGCACACAAGACTATTGCTAACCCTTCGGTTGAAGAGATCCTTGACTCTGAGAAGGAGGTATACGAAAGATGCTGAACACTCTTATAAGCATCCTTTGGTTTATACTGATCTTTTCCGTAGTGGTGATATCCCATGAGTTTGGTCATTACATCATCGCAAGAGCCAACGGCATTCATGTGGTGGAGTTCTTTATCGGCTTCGGACCGACTCTTATCCACTGGACAAAGGGCGGAACAAAGTATTCTATAAAGCTTCTTCCCCTTGGCGGCGCCTGCGTGTTTGAAGGCCTTGATGATGTGGAAGATACTATAAAGGGAAAAAATATCGCCGATGTAGCAAGAGGCGAGGTTGGTGATAGTGAGAACACAGAAGAGGCGACAGCTGAAAAGTCAAATGATTTCGGAGGTTCCTTCCTCGATGCATCGGTTTGGAAGAGACTGGCAGTTACCATAGCCGGTCCTGTGTTCAATATCATCCTTGGATTTATCATTGCTTTTATCATGGTAAATCTAATAGCCGTAAGGGATCCCATTGCTACGGAGATCATTCCCGGCGGAGCTGCAGAGGCGGCAGGACTTCAGGCAGGTGACCGTATCATTTCGTTAAACGGTCAGAGGATCTGCCTCTATGAGGATATCGTACTTTTCAATGTGGTTTACCACGGCGGTGATGTTAATGTGGTTTACGAAAGAGACGGAGTCAAAGGAAAGACCACTCTGACACCCCTCTACAATGAGCAAGAGGGCCGATACATGATCGGTATCGCCAACGCATCCTTTGTGGAAATGAAGGGACTTGATGCCTTTAAATATACATGGTATGAGATGCGTTACAACTTTAAGATGACATACAGCAGTCTCTTTATGCTGGTCAGAGGAAGAGTAAAGACTACAGACGTTTCCGGACCTGTGGGAATCGCAGTTAATGTTGTTGGCAAGACCTATGAGGCTACAAAGGATTACGGCTTCGCAACAGTTGTTGTAAACATGCTGAATATCGCTCTGATGCTGACTGTTAACCTTGGAATCCTGAACCTTCTTCCCATCCCCGCTTTGGATGGCGGAAGGCTGATCTTCCTTCTTATCGAGATAATAAGAGGAAAGCCGGTTCCGAGAGACAAGGAAGCCCTTGTCAACTTCATCGGAGTCATCTTCTTTATAATACTTATAATATTTGTATTCTTTAATGACATCAGAAACATTTTCTTTTAGTAATTAAGAGGAATTTGAATGGATTTTAGTGAGGTTTACGAAACTCCTGTCCTTGTGGGAGAGGGGGCTTTCGGTAAAGTATACAGGCTAAAGAACAAGGAGACCGGGGAATTTGCGGCTCTTAAAGTTATTGAAAACAAGTCTGTATGGGAAAAAGAAAAAGCTATACTTGAAACCGCGGATCATCCGCTCTTTCCTCAGTTTATCGAGGCGGGAGAGTCTGACGGAGCATATTACATCATCATGGAATATATTTTTGGGGACAATCTGTGTGATGTTATAAAGCGTCGTAAGGGCTTTGCACAGCCCGAGGCCATGCGTATGGCACTCACAGTGGCGGACGGCCTTGGATGGCTCCAGACAAAGGAGAATCCGGTTATATTCAGGGACCTTAAGGCTGAGAACATTGTTCTTACGCCGAACGGTAATGTAAGATTGGTTGACTTTGGATCTGCATGCGGTCTTTATGATAAACTTTCTGTTTCGGGAACCGTAGGGGTATCGGCGCCCGAACAGTTTGAAGGAAGGGCGGGGCTTTCCTCCGATGTTTATGCATTCGGAAGATTATTCCATTTTCTTCTTACAGGAGTTAATCCTTCCGAGGAGGGTTCGGAGGATAAATTCCTTCCGCTTCAGGACTTTGACGAGGGGTTAAGTTATTGTCTTGAACTTCTTATCGAAGATTGCACCATAGCTGACGAAGCCGAGAGGCTTCCGGATATGTACTGCGTTACAAAGCGAATGGTTGAGATAGCGAGCAGTACGCCAAGGGGATATAAAAAGAAGGAAAAAGAGGCCAGGAAGCTTATAAAGCAGAGGGCTGAGCGCGGAGTCATCTACGAGAAGAATATCCGCAAATAGTTTGTAACAGTAGTTTTGAGAAGGTATTTGAAAGGTATTGTGGGGGAATGAATTACATAGTATCAGAGATCAAAAAAGAGTATGGTGGGGCCGTACTCTTGGAAAAGGCCATCATTAAAAAGGACAGGACGCCGGCCTTGTTGGCGGCGGTCTGCAAGAACTCCGGGGAAAAGGAAACAGAGCTCCTTAGGGAAATGGGGGAGTGGTTTCATAACAGGGTTGTGTCGACTCTTGTAAGCGGCAGTTATCTGCGCCCGGGAAACATGATGGAGTCTTTTGTCGGAAACGAAAAAGTCAGTAAATGGCTTAAGCTTGCCGAAGCCGGAGAGATGTCTTTTGCTTTTTGCATCGCGGAAGAAGCCCTTATGATCGGCGAGAACGTGTATATACTTCAACAGCAGTTTGGAAAGCCTGTGGCCGTACCTGCATCAGTTTACGGGGGAGGAGTCATACTTCTTGCGGATGATGCTGTTGTCCTTTTGGAGGATGGCCACGCCGACGTTCACAAGGATCGGGACAATATTGAGTGCCTAATAGTCGCCGATACAGAAAGCAGGCTTGAAAGAGCGGTCCGTGAAGTAACCGATGGCACATCTCTTACAAGCCTGATCTGTATAAAATCTTATTAAATTCGACTATCTAAAGGTATTAAGCTAAAAAGTGCTTAATACCTTTTTTGCTGCCTTTTCGTCAACGAAAGGTCCGGGGATAGCTTCCAATCCTCTGTGGTTTCCGAAGTAGTCGGAATCAAAGGTAATGGCTGTTCCGTCAGGATTTTCAAATCTCTGCTCGGGCTGGAAAGCTTTTCCTAAGATATCACTGGTAATGATACCGTTCTTGAAATCCTTAAGAAGAGGGAAGAGATTGGTCTTAAGGGTGTAACTTCCGTCCTTTTCAACCAGCTCAACAGTAACCTTGTTCTTCTTATCAACAAGCTTAACTTTCTCGTGCTTGCATACGTTTGCTCCGTTGAAGTAAGCATTTCCCTTGACCCAAACCGGAAGGTGGCCAAAGTGAGCATTTGCAAGGGCTCCCATGTCGGGCATTTTCCCTGTAGCAAAAGGTGCATACCACTCCTCGTATGAAGGGAAGATGTCAAAGCACTTGGTTCCAACAACTTCGTAGTCGTTATCTTCAGGAGTCTTTTTCTTATCAGTGATCTTGTAGTTCTGGACGAACACATTGTTGTAGATACGGTCATCTCCGTGAAGGATGGTCATGAAGCCTGCAACCTCGGTCCTGTGACGGATGTGGTAAGGAGTGTATCTGGGCTCACGCTGGCCGTTAACAACACTGTCTACACCGCTGTTGATAAGGGTGAAGGATCCAAGGATAAGGTTGTTTACAACGCCGATTCCTTCGCTGGGAATTGTAACTGATACCTTTGAAAGAAGGAGGTTGTTGTCAATAAGTGTGGGACCGTGACCTACCTCTATAAAGATATCGGTGTTGAACATGATTCCGTTTCTGATCTTTACGCCTTCGGGACGCTGGTTGTTGTGGAAGAGGTTCTGGGTAATTCTTGCTCCCTGAGCCTCCCAGTCAAGCCATACACCTTCGATGCAGTGATGAATATGGTTTCTTCTGATGGTGACATCAATTGCAGCGTGGAGCTTGATTCCGGCTGTCTCAGCGCCTGCAAGCTGTGAAGAGTTGCAGATATGGTGAATGTGACAATCCTCGATGGTTGAGAAAACTCCGCCCATACGGCCTACGATACCGGTCTGCTCGCAGTGGTGTACATTGCAGCGGCGGATGATGTGGCTTCCGATACGCTCCTTGGTCCAGCCGTGGAACTGACCGCGGCAAACTGCGTCACGCTCCATCTGAGTGGGGCTCTTAACGTACTTCTCTGTGAAGTACATGTTGTTCTCGGGATCGTAGTATTTTCCTAAGGAGATACCACAGCAACGGCTTCCGTAGATCTCGCAGTCTTCGATGATCCATCCCTTTGACCAGTGGGGACCGATCATACCGTCCTGATATGCGGCAGGGGGAGCCCAGGTGGGAGCAGCCTTGTTGATGTTGAATCCGCTGACAGTAATATAGTTAACGTAGTTTTTATCGGGCATGAAGCAGTTCCTTCTGACGGTCACCTCAACGTTTTCCTTGTTGGGGTCAGCGCCTCTGAAGTTGGCGTATAGAACGGTCTCATCGCCATCCTGCTCGGTATACCATTTAAATCTTGATTCTTCTGCGTTCCATGCATATTCATCAGCCTCTGCCTTGATACACTCATCAAGGGAAGCAGTCTCGTACATTGCAAGGTTATTTAAGAAAACGCATCCTGTGTGACGGATCCTGGGAGCGAAGTACCAGTCGCCGTAAACGTACTCGGTGTAGGGGTTGTAGGAGCCGAAGATAGAGTTCTTGATCCTTGCGGTCCATACATCCTTTTTATATTTTTTCCAGGTCTTAATTTCCTCGGCACCTGTGATGACAGCTCCAAGGGGCTTCTCTGAACGGTAAGTGATCCTTGCGTCCTCAAGGCCTGCGTTTACAGGGCAGACATACTCCCTGTACACGCCGGGAGCAACGATGACTTCGTCGCCGGGCTGTGCAACCTTTGCCGCATCATTGATATGCTTGAAAGGCATTTCTTTGCTTCCGTTACCCTCACGGGAAGCATTTATGTTGACATAGATGGTTTTAGCTTTTTGCATTTTTGCCTCCTTTTGACATTTATATCCTTCGTCCCCAAACGAAGTTATTCTCTAATTTGAATATAGTAAAAAAGAGGAAAAAATAATATCAAAAAAATTGCGGAAACTGTGTAAATATTGCTAAAATGTCCACCGGGGACGGGGTTAGTGGGCCACTTTTGTCCACCGTGGACGGAGTCAAGTGGTCACTTTTATGGTATAATGATTCGGTAACTAAGATAACCAAAGGTGAGATTAATGAAAAATACTAAATTTAAAAGAATTCTTGAATATATAGTTGCTGTTTGCCTTGTGGCAGTAGCTGTGCTTGGAGTTATTGTAATAAAAAGACATATCAATGCCGCAAAACAGGAACAAAGTTTGACCATAGAGAAAGAGGCGACTTTTTCAGAGATCAGGATTGGCGATGTTCCGGTGACGGATTATGTGATAATCACCAATGGTTCGATCAAAGCCGGAACCAGGCTTTCTTCATACATCGAGAAAGTAACCGGCGAGAAAGTTAAAACATTTTTGGGAGGCAGTCATCCCAATAAAATAAACATTGTTCGTGACAAGAACCTTGCAGAAAACGATCAAAGAATACTTATAGAAGGCGGAGAAGTGACCATCAAGGGTAGGAATGCTGAAGACCTCGAAAAGCAGGTGGACATATTTGCAAACCGCTATCTTGGATTAGCTTTTGCGGGAGAAGAGAGGGAGCATGTTTTAAAAAATGATTCTCTTAGGATAATTATTCCCGGGGATGTTTATTATACAGATGACAGTTGGATGCCTGAGAGGGAGCCGATCATCTGCTTATGGAAAACTACGGCAACCAGAGGTGTATTTTATAATTCGGGAACATCACTTAAGAGCGAACTCATGTCTTATTCCGATGACATGCTCTATGAATATGTTCGAATGATGTCCGCCTGCGGATATACCGGAATTCAGGTTACAGATATGTGCTCAGCATGGGCATATTACGGAAATTACGAATTTGTTCATGATCGTCTCAGATTTATGGCTGATGCAGCACATTCTCTCGGAATGAATTTTACTCTCTGGGTTTGGGGAGCGGAGTTTAACGGATACGGCTGGAATGATAAGAGTGTTGAATATTACGGCGAATATGATGAGAACTGGGTTCGTCCTTATGAGTATGCCTCTGAAAACCCTAATGCGCAGGCAATGTTTGACAAATACTATTCAATATATGCAGAACTTGCTGATTGCTGCGACAGAGTCATCGCTCATTACAACGATCCCGGAAATCTGGAAAACCTTGAAGATATAGCGTTTTATGCCGGAATGCTTCGTGATAAGTTTAAGAGCGTCAATCCAAATGTAAATTTTGGCGTTAGTTGCTATACTCATGAGATCAATCCAAGAGATCTTTGCAAGATCATGGGTACAGACACCACTGTATATCTTGGGGCTTGTACCGAGGCGGGTACCACTTGGCAATATGAGAGAACTTGCTGCAGTATGGACGGACTTACATTTGGCATCTGGTCATGGAATCTTACCGAAATGGAGATAGACCAGCTTGCTGAGATGAATGTGAACGCGAATATCATCAAGGATGTTTATAATCGTACTGCTGAGGAGGATGTATACGGAAAACCTTCATATTGGAGCGAGATGGATTCTTATCATGTCCTGAATATCTTTTCGCACTATTGCGCCGGAAGGCTTTTGCAGGATCCTAATCTTGACGCAGACGAGCTTTTGCTCGAATCCGCAAGGGCAGTGGTGGGAGATGAATATGCGGAAAAACTTTATGAAGTTCTCTGCCTTATCGAGGAGGCAAGATCGGGTGATAAATGGGAAAGCTTTAGATGGGAGTATGAAGATTATTGCATAAAGAACAAGGACTATAAAGCGGATGCTATTCTTTCAAAGAGCGAGGAATGCCTAAAATATCTTGATGAAATGATCGACGCAGATATCAAGGATAACACTATTCCGCTTCCTGTAAGTGTATCGGATCTTTTGCAGCTGATAAAACCTCATGTAAAACAGATCCATGATTATTCACAGTTCAGAAAAGACCTTGATGAAGCATATACTAAGGCCGCGGAAAACCCTGACAAAGAGATATTGCAGAAAACTATTGATGATTTGTATAAGCCAATTTCAGAATATAACGTTATAACCGGTGTTTGGGGAGTGCCTGAGGCCAGGGCTCAGTATGAACTTACGGAAGAGTTTTGTGAAACGTACGGACTTGAAGTCCCTCAGGATCCTGTTTTCATTAGTTTCAGAAAGCAGAGAATATATGATGAGCTTGTTACATGGCAAAGAAAGGCATCTGAAAAGAAAATTTTTTCTTTAAGTGCTTTCCAGTGGGGAGTTGCATACGGAAAAGAGGAGACACAGCGCCTGACCAAGGAACTTGTTGATGACGGACTGCTCACACTGGAATCCGAGGATACAGTGAGTGTTACTGATTGGGAGAGATATTGTTACGACTTTTGATAGATAACCAAAGGTGAGGGAGTACATGAGAAAACTTAGCAAGAGACTTGGAGAACCTTTTTCATACATAATGATCGCATTGGGAGCGCTGATGGCCAGCTTTTCTGTAATTTGCATCCTGATCCCAAACGATGCCATAGATTACGGCACCGCAGGTATTGCCATCATTATCAATAAATTGTCAGGGCTTAACCTTTCTGTTTGCGTTGCCCTTGTTTTTACACCCTTTTTGATCCTTGGAACAATAATCCTTGGTAAGAAATTCGGTATCAAAGCAATCCTTGGAACTGTTGTTTATACCGTTGGTCTTGAGGTCTTCAAGATAGTTCCTTTTGAACTTAATATCGAACACTTTCTTGCTGTGGCCTTTGGCGGAGCTATTTTGGGAGCAGGCCTTTCACTTATCTTAAGACATGGAGGATGTATCGACGGATCCGAGATATTCGCCAATATCATAGTCAAGAAGTTTTACGATATGACCGGACGCAACATGTCCATGACGCCTATTCTTGTAGGTTTTAATGCCTGCGTTTACATTGCTGTATTCATCTTCATCAACAGGAATGCAGCCCTTATGAGCCTTCTTGTGTATGTTGTGGCGACTTCGATAATTAACCACTTTACGGACCATTACGAGGCCATCAAGCAGGTCACCATCATTACAAAAGATGCGGACGAGATCATTGCCTGCATCAAGAAGGATTTAAACAAGACCTGCACCATCATGAATTCACAGGGTGCAATCGACGGAGACAACAAGATGCTGATCTGCTATATCAGCTATTTCGAACTTGCCAAGATGAAGGAGATCATTTCCTCCCACAAAGGCGTGTTCAGCACCGTCTCCACCATCGACGAGATTTTAAGGTAAATTAAAATGAAAGTTACAATAGAAAAAGCCGGTTCGAAGGAAGAAGAGCAGGCAATCATCAAAGCCTTTGAGATAACAGGGGATATAAAGAGCGCAGCGGAGCTTTTGGAAGGCGACAGCGGAAGCCTTCCGGTAACGCTGGATGGAAAGACCTTTATCTTGAAGCATAATGCCATCTACTATATCGAATCTGTAGACAAGAAAACATTTGTATATACCAAGGACGCCTGCTACGAATCAAAGTACAGGCTTTATGAATTGGAAAAACTCTTGCTTGGCTATTTTATGAGATGTTCCAAGGCGACCATCTTAAACCTTAAAAAGGTCAAATCCGTTAAATCGGAAATGAGCGGAAGGCTCAATGCAACACTTCTTAACAACGAGGTGATCGTTATTTCAAGAGGCTATGTAAAAGAAGTAAAGGGGAGGCTTGGAATCTGATGGGCAAATTAAAATTATGGTTTTTACAGACAATGATGATATCCTTTGCGATACTTGTTGGAATAATCCTTGAAGGAGTGGTCTACCTGATCGTTGACAACGATCCTCTTTCAGAGATGTCCCTTGACTGGTATCAGCTTTTATCGATTGTTTTGACCGGTGCGGTTTGTTCTCTTTTTTCAGTCATTCTTCTATGCAGGGAGAGCGTATCGAAAAAAGAATATCTCATTAGAGTCATTATCCACTGCGTCCTTCTCTATGGGCTGGTTGTCCTTATCGGAAAGATCTTTACATGGTACACGAAGCTTGAGGGATTTCTTCTTGTGACCATTATATACTTCCTTGTTTATGTTTTCGTTTGGGTATCAACCATCTTCTTACAGAAGCAGGACGAGAACAAGATAAACAAGGCCCTTGGCGATATTCGGGACGAAGAGTGAAGTGAAATGTCAGGAGGTTGTCCACCGGGGACGGGGTTAAGTGGTCAAAAATGTCCACTTAACCCCGTCCCCGGTGGACAAAAACATAATTTTGAGCATCTTGGTAAGCATTTTTTGCAGCTTAGTAGAGATGCTCTTTTTTTGTGCGAAAAAATGGTTTATCTTGTCTTCAAGAACAGGAGGGAAACCAAAATGAAGGCAATTGAAGTAAAAGGACTCAGAAAAAAATATAAAGAACATGAAGCCGTTAAGGGCATCAATTTTTCAGTAGAAGAAGGAGAGCTATTCGCATTCCTTGGAGAAAACGGAGCGGGCAAATCAACGACGATCAACATGCTCTGCACCATACTTGAAATAACTGAGGGAGACGTAAGCATCTGCGGTTATAAGCTTGGTAAGGACGATGACAAGATAAGAAATTTAATCGGTATCGTTTTTCAGAATTCGGTTCTTGACGGAAACCTTACAGTCAAAGAGAACCTGCTGACGAGGGGCGCCTACTACGGGTTGTCAAAAAAGCAGATCCTTGAGCGCATGAAGCCCTTTACAGAAAAGCTTGAGCTTGATGAAATCTGGAACCGCAAATACGAGAAACTTTCCGGAGGCCAGAGAAGGCGTGTTGATATCGTAAGGGCGCTCATCAATAATCCAAGGATCCTTTTCCTTGATGAGCCCACAACCGGCCTTGATCCAAAGTCAAGAAAGCTTGTTTGGGACTACATCGATTACCTTAGAAAAGAATACAAAATGACCATCTTCCTTACCACCCACTACATGGAAGAGACAAGGGATGCGGATCATGTTGTTATCCTTGATAAAGGAAAGATCATTTCAAGCGGAACACCCGCAGAATTAAAGACAAGATTCGCTCCTTCCAAGCTTGTTTGGTACACGAAAAAAGAAGAAGAAGCGGATGAACTCATGGGAGAGGTCAGCAGAGCGGTTGATTACGACGCAGACCACTACAACGCCGAGATAAACGGCAATATATCCGAGTTCCTTTATAAGAACAGAGACAAGATCATCGATTACGAGATCGTAAAAGGAACCATGGATGATGTATTTTTAAACCTTACAGGAAAGGAACTTGCATAAAATGAGAGATTTTATTGGATTTACAAAGAGAAACTTACTTATATATTTTAAAGATGTTCAGGCCATTATTTTTTCACTTCTGACATCAATCATAGTTTTTGCGCTTTACCTCTTGTTCTTAAAGGGAACATTTGTTGATGCGGTGGACAGCGCAATGATGGGCCTTGAAAACATTGTTAATGCAGAGGACATTGATATGCTTGTCAGCGGAATACTTCTTGTTGGAATCATCGGCTCTGCATTGATAACAGTCCCTTATGCATGCCTCCAGACCATTGTTAGGGATCGTGAATTAAAGGTATCTGATGATATCTGTACAACGCCAATAAAAAGATGGAAGATCATTCTTTCCTACTTCACTGCCTCAGTTATTTCTTCGTTTATCATGACTGCCATCATCTTTACTATCGGCATTGTGATACTTAGTTTTATGGGCGACCTTCATTTGACTGTTTTGTCTTTGCTGTCATGCTATGGAACAATATTGCTTGGAGCAATCTCATCAACTGCGCTCTTTATGCTTGTTGTTATTTTCTTTAAGAAGAATTCAGCCAGCGCAGCATTTTTCGGAATCCTTTCCGCTGCGGCAGGATTTGTCATCGGAGCATATATTCCGCTTTCACAGTTCTCAGAGTCAGTACAGTCGGTTTGCTACCTTTTCCCCGCAAGCCATATGACAGTACTCCTCAGAAACGGGATCTTAAACGGCGTTCTTGACAGCATAAACACTACGATCGGTGGACTTGATAACGGACTCTTTATTGATGCAGTCAAGGATTCTTTCTCATTCAATGCCAAGTTCTTTGGAAACAGCATGAGCATAGGAAATACAGTTCTTTATATCAGCGCATTTGCTTTCGTTTGCATAATCGCTATGGTGGTTCTTTACAGCAGAACCTATAAAAGAAAGTAAAAAGATGTTACAATATATCTCGGATCCATGTTAACCAAAGGTGATTTTATAGAGAGTATGAAGAATAAGTAAATTAAATGGAAAAAGACCTTTTTGAGCCTATAAAAGAATATTTCGAAAAGCAGGGATTTACCTGTGACGGAGAGGTTTTGGACATCGACCTTTATATGGAAAAGGGAGATGAAAAGGTTGCGGTTGAACTAAAGCAGGAGTTGAACTTTAGGGTCTTCCAGCAGGCAGCCATTCGCCAGAAGCAGGTTGAGACGGTTTATATCGGGACCTTTAACCCCAAAAATATGCGCTCCCATGCTTTTAAAGATAAGCTCTATCTACTGAAACGTTTGGGGATCGGGCTTATTGTAGTGTCAAAGAAAACCGGAGAAGTACAAGTTGTCAGCGGGCCTGTGGCTTCTGAGCTTTCCGCATTTCAAAAGAGAAATGCAAAAAAGAGCGAAGCCCTCTCAAAGGAGTTTAACAAAAGAAAGGCTAAGAACAACACCGGCGGAGTTCACGGAAAAAAGCTCATCACCAGCTACAGAGAGGATGCACTTCTTGTTCTTGACAGCCTTGCGGAGCTTGGAGGAGAAGAGAAGAATACCGTGGTCAGAAAAAACAGCGGTATTAAAAAGACTTCTGAGATCCTGCGAAACAACTACTACGGCTGGTTTGAAAAGGTCGAAACAGGGCTATACCGCATAACGGATGAAGGTTATAACGCGTTGGAAGAATTTGAAGATACGATCTTCAAATTAAGAACTATGAACGTAGGGGAATAGGTGGAGCACTTTATCTTACACTCCCGCTAAAAAAGCTACACCCATCGGTGCAGCTTTTTTATTCTATACTATTGCGGAATGCTTTTTGATCAATTCATTAAGGTGATCAACCTGCTGGCCTTTTGTCATGTTCCACTCTTCCTCAAGAAGTGTAAGTTCTCTCTTGCAGGTTTCAACAACTTTTTTATGGTCACCAAGTATACCTGCCAGCATTCTAATGCTCTGAAGCATATCAACATATCTGGGCTTGGGGGCAACCTCATGAGCCTTTTCATAGGCACTTATGGCAAGCTTATATTCCATGTTATAAGCGAGTCTGTCAGCTGCGTCTGCATATATTGCCCAGTCCAGAGTATCATTTGCAAGCAACATTTCGTAGTCCTTTCTGACGGCATCGAATCCGAATTTACGTTCTTTGATCCAAAGATCGTAGATGATCTTAGATTTAAAATCACCCATTTCTGCGATGAGTTCTTCGGCTTCTGAATATCTTCCGTCCTCAATAAGGTTATCCAATAAATACAGCTTTGTCCTCGAAAGATCGGGATTAGTCTTTATCAGGTTTTTTAGCTCTCTGATAAGTTTTGTATGGCTTTCTACATTCCAGTCTCTCTTACAGCCACCCATAGAATTGTTTAGCGTGTTAAGGTCAAACTTATTGTCCGGCTTGAGCTGAAGGGCATCTTTTGCATAGTGAGCAGCTTTATCTGCCAATCGGCAGCTTTCAAAGAGATAAAGATCTCCCAACATGGAGACTGCTTTATGCTTTGAAGGATCCCTTTTGATCTCTTCAAGGAGGAAGTTCTCACTGTGAATGAACTGTTCATTTGAAAAAGGATAACCATTGTCTATAGCATTCTCAATCCTTTCATACTCAAGGTCTGTTGGATAAGCAAAGAGCTCATCGATGGTTATTCCAAAGAAACTTGCTATGGAAGGAAGCTGATTGATGTCCGGCTGACTGGTTCCGTTCTCCCATTTGCTGATGGACTGAGCGGATACATGAAATACTTCTGCCAAATCTGCCTGGGACATTGCTTTCTTAGTTCTGTTTATCTTTATGATCTCACCAATATTCATATTTAACACCTCACCTTTGGTTATTATCATCAGCTGATAGATTTATAATACATTACTCACGTTCAACTGACAATTGAATGATTGGCGAGTTTTAACAACTGACAGTTGTGCAAGACATACACTTGACAAATTAGGGATATGCTAGGATAGTTGAATAGAAGGCAATCATAAAGGGGAGAAAATATGGAATTCGTTATTTCACATTTGGCAAAGAGTTACGGTAAACATGAGGTTTTGCAGGACTGCGATTATGCTTTCGAGGAGGGAAAGATATATGGACTCCTCGGCAGGAACGGAGCAGGCAAGACCACGCTCTTTAATTGTTTAAACAGTGATATCGACATAAACGGGGGAGAATTCTACTTTAAGGACGGAGACAAAAAGGAAAAGGTTGATTCCGAAACCATCGGTTACGTCCTTTCTACACCCACAGTTCCCGACTTTTTAACAGGCAGGGAGTTTATCCGCTTTTTCATGGACATCCACTCGGATGAATTAAAAGACCCTAAAACAATAGATGAATACATGGACTACGTAAGGATCCCCGAGGATACCAGGGACCGCCTTATGAAGGATTATTCCCACGGAACGAAAAACAAGATGCAGATGCTCCTTAATATCATCGCAGGTCCAAAGCTGATGCTGCTTGATGAGCCCCTGACATCCCTTGATGTTGTTGTAGCAGAGGAGATGAAGGACATTCTAAGGGAGCAGAAAGAGGGAAGAGTCATTATCTTTTCAACTCACATCCTGGACATTGCTCTTGACCTTTGCGACGAAATAATACTTTTAAATCACGGACGCCTTGAGCATGTTGATAAAGAGAACCTGGGAGACGAAGCTTTTAAGATTAAGATAATTGAGGCCCTTAAAGATGCGGACGATACTTGATTCACTCAGGATTATCCTGAGCCTTAGAAACACAGTCAATATTAATTCAATACTTCACGGCCTTAGAAGCATCCCCATCATCGGCAAGTACATTCCGGAGAAGGTTTACGGGGTACGACCCCTTAAGATCATCGCTTTTATCATGTCGATTCATATTGAGATCTTTAAGGCCTTTTTTGGTAAGCTGGGTATAGTCCTTTTGCTCGCTTTTGCGTCTGTGCCGATCAGTACTTTTGCAGACCATACCGCAGCGGTTACTTTCCTCTACGGTTTTATTTACTTTGCTCTGATATTTGCCTTTTTCCATAATATTTTCGGATCCACGGTGGAAGCAAATTACGCGGTCCTTATCATGGGAATGGACGCGAAGAAATATGTCCTGGCAAGGCTGTTTTACAAGTTGGCAAGTATCCTTATCGGCTATACACTTTTCGGGATCCCTGCAGCTCTTATTGTTAATGTACCCTGGTATATCGCACTCTTACTACCAATCTCGGCAGCAGGTTTTATGGTGGGACGTCTTGGACTTCAGATGCTCATCTATTCAGCAAAGCAGGCCGGGGGAAAGAAGATCAGGAAGAAAAAGAACGGACTTCCCATTTCAATTGAGGGAAGCGTGGCATTTCTAACGATCATTTTGCTTGTTATTATCTTTGGAGGTATTGCTGTATCACCATGGGTAATCTATTATGACATTCTTTGGGTATGCGAGATCGCCGTTCTTGTTGGAGTTATAGCTTCACCAATAGGACTTTTACTGATCACGAGATTTCCTTACGGCCTTTACAGGACTGCCCTTTACGCCGAGCATACAAGGTCCGAGGTAACAAAGGCCAATTATAAAAAGACAAACAGGGGATACAGAGAATATAAGATCGGGGAATTGGAAGCCGGTAAAAAGTCGGTTAAAGAGAATATAGAAGTAGATGTTAAGAAAAGCAGATCAAACAAAGTGGCAACTACCGAAGAACAGAGGCGCAATAAGGGCTTTAAGTACCTTAACGACTTGTTTATAAAACGCCACAGCAAAGTCCTTTATGGCAGGATGATCGTTACCATAGCAATAAGCGCTGTTATCATAACCCTTGCCTCAATCTACCTTCATTACGAATTAAAAGAATTTGAACTGCCGACTCAGTCTACTTTAAGGTATGTATTTTCAAGGCATCCCGGATTATTTGTATTTCTTCTTTTTGTCATCAATTCCGGTGCCCATATGGCTCATGCCATGTTTTCTAATTGCGATTCTTCAATGCTGATGTACGGATTTTATAAAAGCCCGAAGGCCATTAGGAAGATGTACAACATAAGGTGTATGAGCACTATTAAGATGAATATTATACCTGCACTGATGATGGCGGTATTTGCAGTAGTTACCATTGCTATAACCGGTGGTGAGGATTATACAGGACAATATTTATTTACAATCCTTGAACCTATGATAGCGGCAGCCTTTTTCTCTATCCGGCACATGACTCTTTACTATATTCTCCAGCCCTATACAAGCGACTTTATGGTTAAGTCATACGTTTATGCTTTTCTGTCATTTTTTGTGGGACTGTTCTGCTTTATCATGATATTTATACCCATAAATGCAAAATGGCTCGTTGCTATCGGACTGATGATTATGGTATCTTATTACGTGGCGGCAAATGTGATCATATACAGATTTGGTCACAGAACATTCAGAATTAAATAGCACTATGAATGGAGGGGAATAGGTGGAGCACTTTATTGACGAAAAAACAGTTATGCGCTTTTACATAGAGCGCATTGATAAGGACGAGATCGTCTTCCTTAAGGGGAAGGATGAGCAAAAGAAGGCCATCAGAGAGATCATTGAGAAACTGGTGGATGAGTCCAAGATGAACAACAAGATCCAGTTGGCCATCGGACTTTGGAAGAAGCTTTTTGAATCAGCTATGAGTTATATCTCTCCCAATAAAAGAGGATATGACAAGATCTTTAAGTATTTTGACTCATATGTAGAGTTCGAGGAACTGATATTTGCCTCCGATTCTTTCTACAGAGATCACACCCTGCATTGTCTTTGGGTATATTTCCTTGGAGAATATCTTTACAATAAGCCCGAGTTTTCAGAGCTTTATCGTTTGGAGCGAGAGACCAACGACAGTTACCGCATGCTCGAGAAGATGGCAGATACCTTGCAGGTTGTGGAAGGTGTTGAAGCAGATAAACTGAAAGCTTCTCTGAAGCGTACCGAAGGTAGTGAGGTCCTTTCTGATTCGGTAAGGTGTATTGCCGCACTTACTCACGATCTTGGGTATCCATTGAAGAAGATTGAAAAGATCAATAAGAGTATTAATAAGGTCCTTCCTTTCTTTGCTATTCACAATTTTGAGAATTTCAGCTTTGAATACGAAAACATTCAGCAGGAGTTTGTAAAGCAGTTTATTGATTTTATATCAAGACAGAGTACTGTTAACATTCATCCCAAGAGGAAACTTTCTGCAGAAGCTGTGGAAGTCCTTAATAAACTCCAGGAACAGTATAAGACAAATGATCTGAAGGATTACCTTGATCTTCTTGAAGCATTACCTGAAGAAGAGAAAACTCTATTAAGAGACAGCTTTAAGGTTGATGTTTTATTCCATACTCCCTTCGGACAGAAGGCTTCTTACTACAACGACTTTGAGGGATATCAGCACGGTATTATGAGTGCATTCCTGCTCATGAAGAACTTAGAAGTTTTCAGGGATATTGATTATTGCAGAGAGGACTGGTTGATCCCTATGCCGGATGCCAGAGTACTTTCGCTTCATGACATTCTTGCCTCAATTTCAAATCATACCAGTGACAGCTATAGGATCAGCGCAATCGAAGACGGCTCCTTCCTTACTTTCGTAGATGAACTGGAAGAGTTTTCAAGAATATCAAGAGCAAGTCAGAACAGAGAGTATGTAGAGGAATTCTGCGACACTGCTCTTTACATGGAAGACGGATGGCTCAACGTAGTATTTGAGTTTAACAATACAAATCTTGATAACCTTGATCCCGAGATCTCATTCAAGGGTAGATGCAAGAGATTCCTGAGTCTCTTTGATATCCCGAATCTTGATCCCTATCTCAGGATCCGCGTGACCATTGTTGGCAAGCTTCCTACAGACGAGAACGAGTATGTCCTTGAGATTGCAAAGAACTATGCGGACATCCGCATCAACGGAGAGTCCAAGGATATTCCGAAGTACTTGAAGTCAACCCAGTACTTCACAAAAGAAGAATATGCGAATATGAAATAAGCTAAAAGCTGCACCTGGTTTGGGTGCAGCTTTTTTGACCACCGGGGACGGAGTCGGAGGGCCATTTTACATTTCGACATAGCTTTAACTTAGTAACGGAGATCACGGTTTAAGTATGGGATTCGCTACGTTTCGCTTAGCTCAACGTGCTTCGCTCACCCATAGCTTAATCCTGTGAACTCCTGTGTTCCATAACCTCAGATCATCATTTTATATATCTTTGTGCAGTCCTCAGCTGTTAAGGTAACAAAACCGGAAATGCTTCCCGGTCTTCCGTCTCCGTAGCAGAGTGCCTCAACAAGCTTTGGAATATCCTCTTCTTTTGCGCCAAGCTCTGTGAAGTTAAGAGGCATTCCAATGGATTTAAGGAAGTTCTCGAGAGCTGCGATTCCTGCAAGTGCAGTTGCTTCGGGATTATCGTAATCCATCTGGCATCCCCAAACCCTTACGGCAAGCTTTGCGAATCTCATAACGTCATGCTTATAAACATACTTAAACACTGCGGGCATTGTAACCGCAAGACCTGCGCCGTGAGCACAGTCATAAAATGCAGACAACTCATGCTCAATATTGTGGCTGTTCCAGTCCTGGCTTCTTCCGACGCCTACCGCATTATTGTGAGCCATCATGCCTGCCCACATAATATTTGCTCTCGCCTCATAATTATTAGGATCCGCAATTACTCTGGGAGCTTCGTGGATCATAGTGAGTAGAAGCGCTTCGATGAGTCTGTCCGTTACCTCAACATCTTTTGTATTGGTAAGATATCTCTCGTGCAAATGAGCCATGATATCAGTGATACCTGCTGCAGTCTGGTAAGCCGGTAATGTCTGGGTCAAAGCAGGATTCAGGATGCTGAACTTAGGTCTGATGGCATCGCTTCCGGTACCTCTCTTAAACATTCCTTCTTCCTTAGTAATAACTGAATCGGGGCTTCCCTCACTTCCCGCTGCAGCGATGGTAAGGATCGTTCCTACAGGCAATGCCTTTTCAATTCGCTTTCCGGTATAGAAATCCCAGAAATCTCCGTCGTAAAGAACTCCTGCTGCGATAGCCTTGGAAGAGTCAATGGTACTTCCTCCGCCAACCGCAAGGATAAAATCAACCTTTTCCTTTTTACAGAGGTCTATTCCTTCATAAACAAGTCCGCTTCTGGGATTGGGCTTTACTCCTCCCAGTTCAACGTAGCTGACTCCCGAATTATCAAGAGATTTTTTTACTCTGTCAAGAAGTCCCGATCTAACAACGCTTCCTCCGCCGTAATGGATCAAAACTTTGCTTCCCCCAAAACGTTTAACAAGGTCCCCTGTCTGGGTTTCCATGTCTTTTCCAAATGCAAAATAAGTAGGTGAGTAAAAGGTAAAATTGTCCATATTCGTAGCCTCCTTTGTAAATACCTCTATGAATCATCTTAGCATATGCGCAATTTGTTCACCACCCGCCACACACTTTATTTATATTTTTTTAACTGTTATAATAAAAAATACGTTTACTAAGTAATAATTTTAGTGAAATATATTGTTATTGCGAAAATTTATAATAGCTGTAGAATAGAACTGTTGCGTTTTAACAAAGATATGAAAGATTGGTTATCATGACAGAAGGTTCTATTACTAAAAAACTCGTTTTATTTGCACTGCCTCTTTTTACCGGGCAGTTGTTGCAGCAATTATATAATGTGGTCGATTCCGTTGTTGTCGGAAACGTGTTGGGCAAAGAGGCTCTTGCAGCAGTAAGTACTACAGGAAGCCTTATTTTCCTCATGGTCGGATTTATCACAGGCCTTTTCATGGGCGGCGGCGTTATCATCGGAAAAAGGTACGGCGCCAAGGATTTTGAAGGCGTTAAGATAGCTGCACACACCGGCCTTACTTTTGCATTAATCATGGGAATCGTGTTGACGGTTGTAGGAGTTTTCCTTACACCTTATATCCTCAGATGGATGGGTACTCCCGAAGACGTTATGCCTAATTCGATCATATACTTTAGGATCTATTTCCTGGGTGGCCTCGGAAACGTTATGTACAATGCTTGTTGCGGTGTGTTCCAGGCAGTGGGAGATTCAAAACATCCCCTTTATTATTTGATCGTCAGTACGGTTATCAATACTGTTCTTGATATTGCATTCGTACGTTTTCTTGGATTCGGTATAGGAGGAGCTGCGGCTGCTACCATCATAGCTCAGTTTGTCAGTGCGGGACTTGCTTTCTATAAGTTGACCCAAGTAGATGGCCCTCACAGGATCTTTGTGGAGGAGCTTCGCATTGATCGTGAGACCCTTAAGAGTGAGCTCCGTATCGGATTCCCTACCGGTATTCAGAACAGCGTTATCGCCATCGGAAACGTTGTTGTTCAGTCAAATATCAATGCCTTCGGATCCGTTGCTATGGCGGGATGCGGAAGTTATTTTAAACTTGAAGGTTTTGTATTCTTGCCCATTACCTGCATGTCCATGGCTCTTACAACATTTGTGAGCCAGAACCTTGGTGCGGGACAGTATGACCGTGTTAGAAAGGGTGCAAGGATCGGAAGTATTATAAGCGTTAGCTGTGCGGAGATCATAGGAGTTCTCGTATTTACCCTTGCGCCGGTTCTCCTCAGAATGTTTTCATCTGAGGCGGAGGTTCTTGCGGTTGGTGCAAGACAGGCTAGGACAGAGAGCCTTTTCTACTGTCTCCTTGCATTGAACCACTGCCTTGCAGGTATTTTAAGAGGAGCCGGAAAGACTAAAGTACCCATGGTTGTCATGCTTTCCAGCTGGTGTTTGCTTCGTATTACATACATTACCATTATTGTAAGGTTTATACCTGTAGTAAATGTTATCTTCTGGGCTTACCCTCTTACATGGTCTGTCAGCGCCATTGCTTTCCTGATCTATTATTTCAAGGCTGACTGGATCCACAATTTTGCAAAGTACGAACCTGTGGAAGTAAAGTAGTTATAGGATTTGCCTTTAAAATAGCGCCGGAAATCCTCGGAGTATATCGCTTGTCAGTTAAGACTATGAGACTCAATCGATAAATGTGTTTATGATCATCTTATGGGGCGTCACCGTTATGGTGATTGCCCCATTTTTTTGCGTATTATAGATCTTTGTTCCTGTGGCATCCAGTCGGGAAAGTGTTTCTTTGTGAGGATGCCCGTAGTGGTTGTTTTTCCCTGCAGAGATCAACGCTATGCTCGGTTTATAAGCTTTTAGAAAACTGTCTAAAGTGGAATATTTTGAGCCGTGGTGAGCAACCTTGAGTATTGAAAGAGCAGGGGTATCATTAGCCTTGTTTAGTTCATTTATTCTTTTAGTCAGCGCCTTTTCGCCCTCTCCCTGTACATCGCCCGTCAGGAGAAGAACAGGAGAGTCATTTTGTTTCTCAAAGAATTTAATGTAAATGCATTCCGACATTTCATTTGTATCATCGGCTTTAAATGAGGCACCGGGATGCAGACAAGTGAACCGGTTGTCTCCGCTTTTCCATGTATCCCCTGCGCTTATGTAGGTTATATTGGCATTCTTAATTCTAAAATCCGCCGGTGTTTTGCATTTTGGTAAAACAACTTGTTTTATCTTTATCCCCCAATCGTCACTGTTTTCAAGAAGTTCTGTGATACCGCTTAAGTGATCCGTATCAGGGTGGGAGATGAATGCTACGTCAACTGTTGAGAAGCCGTAATATTTCAGGGCAGGTTTAAGGACATATTCCCCGAGATCGTTTTTTGATGAAGAGCCTCCGTCAATAAGATAAACCTCACGGTTGTCGGTGTAATAGATCATTCCGTCTCCCTGACCCACATCAAGCATAGTTAAAGTGTTCCTGCTCATTTTTGGAAATGAGAGAATAATGGGCAAGAGGATCAGGAGGAATAGGGGAAGAATCTTTAATATAGCCGGATGTTTTGGCGCGTTCTTCTTTTTTTCTCTAAGCTTTGAAAATTTCAGAAGGTATCCAACGGTTATCGGGGATAAAACTATCATTAGCCATACCGCGTAATATAAGATTATCATCCAGACCTTAGGCCTCCCCGGATTCCAGGTATACAAGGGCAGATAATTGCAGACTCTGCAAACGGCTTCATAGAATTTTAGTATAAGATAACCAATGGTTCCGATAAAGCCTCCTCCGGGGATCAGCATTGCGAAAATGGTACTTACGATCAATAGGCTCATAAAAGGAAGAATGATGATGTTAAGGAAAATGCTGTAGGTCGGGATCTCGTAGAAGAACCAAAGGGTGATGGGAAGGGTGGTAAGGGATATGGACAAGCTCATCAAAACAGAGTTTAGTATTCCAAGCAAAATCTTTTGCCACCGTTTTATAGGCTTTTTTCTGAATAGACCCTCAAATGGTTTTTTTAAAACAGGGTACAGGCAAATGATCCCGGCAACTGACCCGAATGACAGAAGAAAACTGCAGCTTCCGATGGCAGCAGGGTTCGGTATCAGTAATATAAGCGCCGTTAAAGAAAGTGACGTTAAACTGTCTACCGTCCTTCCAACAGCATCCGCCAGTAGCTTTATGAGGAACATGATAACTGCTCTCATAGCGGAAATGCTCATGCCCGTCATTACAGCGTAGGAAAGTAAAAACAGTCCGGTGATTCCACCGCAGATCCATATTTTTGCTCCCGTCTTTCGAAGGGCCATATACAGTCCGAGACCGAGGATGGATATATGTAAGCTCGAAATGGAGAGTATGTGGGATATTCCGTTCTTCCTATAAAGTTCCTTGATCTCGGGTGAGATATCTTGTTTATTTCCAAGGATCATATCTGATAGTACAGAGGCTTCATCCGCGGGGAAAATGTGATACAGCCTTTCTTCGCATCTCTCCCTGAATTGCATGAGTCCTTCACGAAGTTTGTCCACCGGGGACGGGGTTAGGTGGACATTTTCGTCATGTGTATTTTGTTTTGAAGT